>Ga0099799_10119_pt1 | contig 23453 bp, 18 predicted proteins | sample Uncmet6_SortLC_1_FD_89033 | JGI IMG/M metagenome (GOLD analysis project Ga0099799, IMG submission 89033) | Marine eukaryotic communities from CALCOFI LINE 67, Pacific Ocean - CN11_C50_N6_SortLC_1 | ecosystem: Environmental > Aquatic > Marine > Oceanic | place: Pacific Ocean: Monterey Bay...
CCTGTTCTCGAGCATGAGGAATTGTATACAAGGAAACAAGGAGAAGAAATCACTCAACAACTGTATAACTTTCAAGACAAAGGTGATCGTAAGGTCGCATTAAGACCTGAAATGACTCCTTCCTTGGCCCGGATGGTAATGTCAAGAGCCGGTGCTTTGCCTATGCCAATCAAATGGTATTCCATACCTCAATGTTGGAGATATGAGAGAACTCAAAGAGGTAGAGGACGAGAACATTATCAGTGGAATGTAGATATCTGGGGGACAAATGAAATTTCAGCAGATGCTGAGTTAATTTCTGTTCTAGTTACCTTCTTTGAAGGAGTAGGATTAACTGAAGAAGACTTAGTAATTCGTATGAGTAGTAGAAAGGTTCTGGAAGAGGTATTGGGTTCACTCGGTATTGTAGGGGATATGTTTGCTCAAACTTGCATAATAGTCGATAAAATGGATAAATTACCAGCAGATGTAGTGAGTGAACAATTATCGGCTTTAGGTATCGAAGATAATGCAATAAAGACAATACAGTCAACACTTGGTATCAAAGATATGGATTCTCTCAGAAGTATGTTAGGGGAAGAAAGCCCTGCTGTCATCGAATTAACAAGTTTGTTTTCTGCTCTTGAAGCCTATGGGATCTCAGAATGGATAGAATTTGATGCATCTATTGTCCGTGGCCTTGCATACTATACTGGGCCTGTATTCGAAGCTCATGATAGAGCAGGAGAATTACGTGCAATTTGTGGTGGCGGGAGATATGACAAATTACTTTCAACATTAGGTGGTAAAGATTTACCTGCAACTGGATTTGGTTTTGGTGACATGGTAATCATGGAACTATTAGCCGAGAAAGGATTGGTTCCGGAATTAACAAGTGGGAATGATGATGTTGTAATTTCTTTAAGCCCTGAATTAAGAAATGCCGCAATGCATGTCGCATCATCTCTTAGAGCAAGAGGCCGATCTGTCGATTTAGTTCTAGAGAATAAAAGATTGAAATGGGCTTTCAAACATGCCGAAAGATCAGGCGCCCAACGTCTTGTCATGGTTATGCCAGATGAATGGAAAAATGGTAAAGTCCGAATCAAAGATTTAGAGACAGGCGAAGAAACCAATGTAGACGTCGAATCTCTTTGATATTCGCGATTGAAGGAGAGAATGTAAGGTGTCTGAGATAAATTTCCGTAAAAGCGATAAAAAAATGACCACATTTGAAGTAATGAAACAAACATTTACCTTTGTTTTTGTAATTTGTATTTTTGATTTTATGTTCTATATGATGTATGTTGAAGAAGGTACAACAGCCAGTCTAATTCCTATGATTGTTTGCGGTTTACCGCTGACCTTGATCCTTCTTATTCTTCTACTACAATCTATGAAGCATTTCCTCGGTTTCGGTCACATGGTTATTACAAGTGATAATGAAATGGTGCTCAGGACCTCAAGTTCAGGTCTCGAAAAAACCAGCAGATTCTCATCTCTTAGTAAGATGATAACAAATCCAATGGCTAAAATGATGATGAGAGAAGCAGATAAAGATGGTGATGGGCAAATATCTTTCGATGAATATATCGATATGGCTTTTGATGATTTAAGCATAAACGAGAAACCTTGGGAATGGGACTTTAAGATGGCTTATGAAAGAATCTCGAAACAATTTGATTTGCCTTCTGGCGATCTTCCTATATCTTTCGAAGATTTTAGCATCTATACTAATTCAGAAGATAGAACTAATTTCGATGAAATAGATATAGATAATGATGGTTTTATTACCAAGGAGCAGTTAATTGATTATTTATGGGAACAAGGTAAATCTGAATTTACTGAGCTTAGGATAGAATTTGATAAATACGACGTAGATGGAGATGGTCACCTATCTTTAGAAGAATTGAGTACACTAATTTCATCTGGTCATCACGAAAATTGGGCAGAAGAAAAGACCAATAATTGGTGGTCTGAATAGACCTAGTCGTCAACATTTCTGTTTTCTAGGAACTCTTTCAATCTATCTTGAAAATTCCAAATACCAATTGTTATTATGATAAATGTAGACAATACTAACCACATTCTAGTTTTCACTTTAATTTCCATTGAGAGTGATTCATAGCACTCGTCACTATTCTCATCTCCTATTTCAACAATTATTATACAAGAATCCAATGTTCTGAGTAAGTAAATAGGAGTAGATATCTCAAACCTACATTTTTCACTGACAATATTCTCATCAGGATTACTTTCTATTAAACAATTTTTTTGTTTATATGAAAATCCTGTTGGCAATGATCCAGACTCACTATCTCTATCAATCATTAATATCTGAAATTCTTTAGTAAATTCGTTATTAGCGTGACAGTCTATTCTTGATGATATGACAATCGGTGCACCCGCATTAACAACCAATAGTTGATGTTCTAACTCATATTGGCAATCAATATACTCATTTACATTAATTATAACATTGTAACTTTCAGGATTTCCGATATAGTTGACAGAATTTACTTTAGTAATTACTGCATCAATTCTAGATTCATGTTCTCCAGACCTTGTATCAATATCTCCTCCATATGTGACTGAGAAAGTCCAAGAACTACCCCGATTAACAGTAAAATCATTAGGAGCTACTGTACTAAGAACACCTCCTTGGACTGTAATTTGGACTGTGATAACATGAACTGTTGGATTTTCCACCTCACAGAAAATATATGCTGTTTTTTGTTTTCCATCTACTGACATGTTAGTAGAATCATTACATGTTAGTATTATTTCAGGTTCTACTTGCGCTTCAGCACTTGGAATACAAGAATTCAATGATAAGGAAATAATCATGAAAATTAATACAAAACTTACTTTAGACAAAATTAACACTGACCGAATCTAAGTCTTAGAAAACTTAGGCATTAGAATATACTAATGATATATCATATAAATAGATTGAGCCGTCATTTAATATGATGTGGCAATCTAATCATTCTTGTTTTTTATTGATTTTAGAACTTGCCACTGCTGCCATTGCAAGAGCGCTCATTCCAGCCATTAATCCGAATCCTGGTAATACATCACCCACTGCTCCAAGTGGCGAATCGTCATCCATATTGCCTGGCATAGATTGATTTATTATTGGGAAATTGACTTCAGCCATATCGCTTCCATTTGTTAAATGATAATACATTCTAAATGATCCTCCGCAGTAGAATACACTACAAGGCGATAAGAAACCTCCATTTGTTCCCGGTTTAGAAAATTCAACTCTAATTTGAGGTTCTTCTCCACTTCTGTTGAGTCTTGTCATATTCCTATCTACGTCTATATTCCAAGTCAAAGAATCGTCATTTCCATTAGTATCAATAGCTGGAAATTCTTGCCTAGCTAATTCGATTCCACCTTTATATAATGTTAAATTAAGATTTTCACAAATAGCATTGGGCGAACCACAATCTCCTCCTGCATCAATGTTGAAGTTCAGAATCATCTGAATTGTACCATTTGCATTGAGGTACATATCTTGCTTGAAATTGTCACTAACTCTGCATGTATAATCCATCTCTATTTGTTGATTATCTTGGTTTGGCCATACTTGTTCGCCATATCCTTCTTCTGCTGAACCTGTTGAATCATTACCATCAAAATGTGTGAAGCAGTTGGTAAGATCGCTTGTTCCGTAGATATACATTACAGGATTATCCACTGATGGTTGTTTTGGATCAACAAACCCATCTTGTGCAGTAGCAGGAGCACCGATTGAACTCACAAGAAGTAGTACGACTAATGCCGCCGACTGTAACCTAAGGTTGGTTGCCATGAACTACCGTCGATACCCGTATGGTTTGAAACTTACCGGTACTCGATTGCAGATTAATCGAATCTTTGGATCCTTTGATTACCTTGATTTGTGGCTTTTCTGGCTATATTTAGGGCTTCTCCGAGCATATCTGCACTGACTAACTCTTGATCTAACCTCTTATTTGCAACACCAGTAATTATTGACATAACTTTGATTGTATCTCCGAAAGCAGGATCATGTCTTGCTCCGAATATCACTTGTGCTGTCGGAGATAGCTTTGAAGTCATCAAATCACAGACCTGATTTGCTTGTTCTAGAGTCATATATGGCCCTCCTGTAACATGTATTAGTGCTCCAGTTGCACCTTCAATATCAATATCCAATAATGGATGATTAAGAGATTCATGTACCACTTCTTCAGGACCTTGATCTGATTCACCATAAAGCATCATTGTGACTCCTCCTCCTTTCATGATAGTTCGAACGTCTGCGAAATCAAGATTGATTAGACTAGGTAAAGTAATTGTTTCCACAACTCCCTTGACAATCTCTGCAATTAATTGATCCATAATACTGAATGCTTCATTAAGTGGCATATTAGGAACGAAATGCAGTAATCTATTGTTATCTAGAACGAGAACTGCATCTACTTCTTTTCTCAATAAGTCTAGTCCTTCCAGTGCTCTTGACATTCTTTGTTTTCTTTCAACAGTAAAAGGAGTTGTCACGATTGCGACAACCAAGGCCCCTGCACGCCTTGCTTCATCTGCCACAATCGGAGCAATTCCTGTGCCGGTTCCCCCTCCTAATCCAGCGGTAACGAAAACTAAGTCAGCTCCACTGACTATTTTCGAGATTACATCGCGTCCTGCTTCGGCGCATCTCCGACCCATTATCGGGTCTCCTCCTGCTCCAAGTCCACGTGTAATATGTCGTCCTACAAGCAATTTTTGCATCGCTCTTGTATGATCTAGGTGTTGTTTATCGGTATTAATTGCTACCGTAATAGCTCCTTCAACTCCAATATGTGTAATACGATTCATTGTATTATTTCCAGAACCACCACAACCACAAACAAGTATCCGTGGGTCAGGTGTTCCAAATGATTCTAATTCCTGATCGCGGAGTGCTGTAGGGATTCTTCCCGAAGTCGTAGTACGGCCATCCATACCAACTGAACCTTGAGGTAATCCTGACATTATATCTCCCCGTGCATCCCCGGCATTACTGCCTTACAAATCACTAATGCAATTCTTAGCATTATTAACAGTTGAGGACAACCTTAGGTCTAAGAGGCCGATTATCGCAGTAGATTATCAGAACCAGATGTATGTTTTTTCTCAGATTTGAAAATCACTATTTTTCCCTAGTTCTCGAATTGCGACCGGAAATCAAGATAAGGCGATGGTGGCTCGAAGGCTTCGTCCCGCGCTTAGCTCAGTTGGCTAGAGCACCTGACTGTAGACTGGAAACACATGGTTGTAGGCAGCCATCAGGGGGTCCCCGGTTCAAGTCCGGGAGCGCGGACCAAAAAATAATCATAATCTCTACTTTAGAGTTTTATTGCGATAAACCTTGGCAAGGGCGTTACAGGTGTGACGGGGCTATTTATATCTAAATCCTAGACTTCAATCGGCGTTGCTGAGGTTTCTGGTTTATCTCTAACGAGAATTGCACACATTGCCAAACCGACAGGCATTAGCATGACGCCAAAGAAAACCGAGGTTGCAGCAATCCAACGAGGAGTATTATTCTTGAGACAGCGCTGCCAAATCCACCGCGTGACGAAAATGTCACCAGCAACCATGTGAGCCCATGCTGCAGATGCTCCGGGTCGACTGCCCATAATCGCAGCCAAGCCGTCAAGGATTGCATTTGGATCCGCTGCATCTTTAGCTAAGTCAACCATGGCTTGTGGATTAGCGATGGTCACCAGCCACCAAACAATTAATGGTCCGAGGAAAAACCAAGGTCCTTTGAGGGCTTTTTTAGTCATTTCATGTTCAGGAAATACCAACATTGCAAACCAGAAGGGCCCAACCCACATTGTTGAGAAAAAGAAAGACACATCATACAAATCCATATGTTTGGTTTTACACTTTTGTTTAAAGAGACTTGTTTATTTTTCAGAGATATTCCAAAATGAATATTTCTGAACAATATTTTCGAACAATTAGTGTATGAATTGATATTATTTTAGAAACACTCTGTTATATTTACTCTTTGAACACGCGTAATCATGATAGCCCCTGATAGTATTATGTTACACAACTACAATCGGAAATTAAAAGTGAAAAAATAAATAGAAAACAAAAGATTAAGCCCAATGTTCAAAGAGTATAGTTGCAATGAGCATTATTACGATCTTTATGTTTTGTAGTTTTATGTTTTGTAGTTTACATGTTTTTTAGTTTAGATATATTTAGATATGTTCTCACATACCCAATTTCATGTTCGGCGACGATATCATCTCAATATGTACGAATTGTGGACATATGCCAGGAGCTTGGCTACCTGGTCTTCCTTGTCCCGAATGTGGTGAGCCAATGCTCTGAATTTTCTTACTAAACTAAAGATATACTATGAGATAAATTATTTCCATGAAATTGAAATATCTCTCTAGAATATGACTTTTTGATAAAATTTTAATGGTTACGGGTATGTTACTAGGGCAGTAACGAGTCTGTTACTATGAAAACGGTTCTTTATATGGGGTAAGTAGATGAGATAGGTCATGATGTCCCAATTGAGAGTACTATTAATTTGCTTAATGATGATTGCCCTTCCTGCATCCCAGGTATCTGCTGACGTAGATGAATCGAATTCAAACTCAGAAGTGACTATTGGTTTTGGTGATGTTACTAATGATACAATGGTACTAACAATGGATACCTCAGTAGATGTGTATGCATACTTCGTAACATTTGTTTGGGATTCTGGGTCTATTTATTGTGGGGTACAATCATGGGGCGGACTCTCTGAAGAACATGATTTGTTTGTCAGCATCCTCTATGCTGGATGTTCTACTTCAGGATACTATTACGGGGCGCAAGGAGAAAGATGGATTCCATCAGGTAGTAATGATACTCTCACATCCTTCTACTATCAATCTTTGAGCTCAGAGATATGCATAGGGAACGCAACCTATGCGGTCATGTTGTCTGATGGGGAGTTTGAATATCGAGATGCAGATTTTAATTCCAATGATTGTCTGAGTTATACTCGGTATGAAATCGAATGGCCTAACGACGTATGGTTTGAACTCAATGATGGTGGAAGCGAATCTGAGGTAGAAAACCCATATGCGAACTCAGAAGTAGTAGATGGCTCGGATTCAAACTCAGAAGTGATCATCGGGTTCGGTGATGTAACTAATGATACTATGGTACTAACCATTGATACATCTGTAGACATAACTGCTTTCGATATATCTGTACAATCAATGCTATGTGATTATGGATTTGGAGGTGCTGCAGAAGATGCTAGCTTTTCCGTTTCAACAGCAAATAACATAGGCATGGCTCATTCTTCGGGATGCAACATTCTAGGATATTTCCAAGGAGAAGGTACATCATACATTCCGGCTGGAACAAATGAAGATCTCACTTCATGGTCTTATCTAGGCAGCTCAGAAGAGATTTGCATAATGCATGCATTTTACGCTACAGAAGTAGGGGGTGACTGGTTAGAAGCAAATTTAGACGCAAATTACTGCCTTGACTACACCTTTGTATACCCTGAAGACTCCTGGGAACATTGGTTTGAGTTAAATGACGATCAGAGTAAATTAGAGATAGATGAATATGGAATCAGTGAGCACGATACTGTTTTGTGGGCATTTCAAAACTCTCCCTACTTTAGCACTCTAATACAAGCTTTAGAGATGACTAATCTAACTGAAGTTCTTAATCCAGAAAACACTCCTCAGATGGGATATACTGTGTTTGCTCCAACCAACGATGCTTTCAATGCAACTGGTATTTACCTAGATGATTTTGATTCTCCAGAGGGGATCGAGGTATTGACAGAAGTCTTGCTCTATCATGTAACTTTTGCAGGGCCATATGGATTGGACATGGGAATGGCCTACAACAGTTCGAGTGGCGAATACGAACCTTATTGCCAGCCTTACACTACAGACTGGACGCCAATGCAAAATGGAGAATATGCAGATCCATTTAACTACAGCTCTTGGACAGAGACCGTCATAATTTCAAATGATTGTCAAGGAAATGTTACAGTTAATCAGGCTAATGTCATTGATACAGATAATCGAGTTTATGGATTCTCCGAGACTACCGATTGGCCTTCTTTTTCTTCAGCTACAGATAACGGCATGATTCAAGTCATTGATAGCGTTCTAATTCCTTCAAGCTTTAATTTCACGCCACCGAATAATGATGAGCCAAGGTTCAATCCTAGATTTGATATCCCATCCAACCTAGAGAATGATGGAGAATTTGGAGATTTAATGGATGCTTTGGGAATGACCATGTTGATGGATGATATTAATGTAGAGAATAGTCCTCAGATGGGGATGACAATATTTGCTCCAACAGATGAAGCATTTGCTGTGGCTGGAATAGATCTTGACGATTATGATAGTCTCCAGAAACTCGAAGGATTGTCTGAAATCCTTCTCAATCATATTTCATTTGAATGGGTATTATCATTCTCCGATGAATGCACACCTACAGAGTTCGACATGGAAACTACAGATTCGTTTTCGATAACCATTTCAAATGATTGTGAAGGTAATATTTTCGTCAACGAGGCAAAGATTCTCTATTCCCAAGGAGTAGAAAATGGGGTGATTTTTGTTATCGATAAAATACTGATGCCAACAGGAGAAGATCCAGTGGAGGAGCCTGTAGAAGAACCTGTAGAAGAACCTGTGGAAGAACCTGTGGAAGAACCTGTGGAAGAACCAGTGGAAGAACCTGTGGAAGAACCTGTGGAAGAACCTGTGGAAGAACCTGTGGAAGAAACAGTAGATACAACCATAGAAACTCCAGTTGAAGATACACCTTTACAGGATGATAGCTCCAATGTTGATGACAGTGGACCTTCAGTTGTTTTGGGCCAAAGCAGTGCAATCTTTGGAGCGATAATATTGTTCGCTATGGTATTGGTTCTAGTCGGTACGGCTGCAGTAAGATATCCCAAGTCACGATTAGATTCCATAATAATGAAACAAGATGTTGAAGCAGATGAACTATTGACACTTCTTTCTAGATCAAAAATGGTTCAAATTATTCATACATTGCATTCAGAAGAAAATCCAATACGATTTACAGAATTAAAAAATAGAGTTGATACCTCTTCTACCACACTAACAAGAAGACTGGGCGAATTAGAGGACCATAATCTAGTAGAAAGAACAGATTATGAGACTGTACCCCCGACAGTTGTGTACAAATTGACTGATTCCGGTGCATCTCTCCTTCCTAGTTTAGAGACATTTTTTGAATGGGTTCTCAATGACACAAATGAAACTGAATAAATGTCATTGTTTCACACCTGAAAGCAAAGTCAGCAGCTGCTTTACAGTTCCAGTTTTACCTTTACGAATATCTTCCAAACACTGTGTAGATATCTCCCTCAGTAAGAGAGATGGCTCCTTACTGCTGGACTTCGGTTCAAGTCCGAGAGCGCGGATTAAAAAATACAAATTAAGAAAATTAAATTTCAAAATTGTACGAAAAGATACAAGTATATTTAAGTTAAAAATACAAAAGTAAACAGGCATTCATTAATGAATCATTACGACATATAACAATGCACGCAGGACATATACTAACAATACTAATTGGCTTCTACGCTTCTTTCGCTATTACAGTGATGAGTGTTACGCCATTATTGGGTTGAATAACTAAAACTCAGTAATTTTACAATATACAGTATCTAAGTTAGAAAAATTACGTTAATCGATGATTTCCTATTTTTCCGAACTCAATGCTTACAAGCTATGAATATTGTATTAACGAATGACTTCAATAACCCCCGATTTCAGATTATAGTTCCATGACTGAAAATACATGTGAGCATGAGTGGGATGAGAGCGAAGATATAGATAATTTCTTGGATTTAGTGGACTTGAATCCGCAGTTCGTACAAATCAAAGTTAGATGTTGTAAGTGTGGTAAAACGGGATTGACTGACGCGGATACAACTTGGAAGCCAGTATATTGGGATTTTATTGGTCTATAGGGTAGGCACTGAAAGGGCCGATAGATAGCCGATATGTTCTGTCTGGATATAGCAATGGGCCCAAGCAGAAACCCATTGATAGAATGTTTAGGAAAGTATCATACACATAGATGTCTCCATAGTCATATGAACGACGGTGGCGTTAGCGATATTTGCATTGAGTGTAATAAAAGAAAAGTAGACAAAGATTTAGGGCGAAGGGGTTTCAAATTGTGTAAACAATGTTTTGATAATACAGGCATGACAGATATTGGTACTTTTGGAACACATCAAGAATCTTTAGGTGTCAATTATCTAAATACTACATTGATTGGTGACATCACATCAGCCACTGAACTGATTCAAAAATCAAATGCCTCGATAAACTCTAATTTCATTCATCTTGAACAAGAATTATTAGATATTTCTGAGAGAGAAATATTAATTCAATTCACCGAATTATATTATGACAGCTCTTCTGATTTTAGATTAAAAATTTCCATTGAAACTCTTGAGGAATTAATTGGAAATGCTAGAAGTTCAGAATTAATAGAATTAATGAATTATGAATATTCAGATATAATCTTGAGAAGAGTGGAAAATCAGGAACAACTTATCAATTTCCACACTGATCATTCCATGCTTACAATGCAAGTAGTATTGAATGATAAATCACAGTATGAAGGTTGTGATTTAGTATTTGTCACAAGTGCTGGATTTCAAAAGCCGATAAGAAATGCAGGGTCTGCCACTATTCATGACAATACTATTTTACATGGCGTCACTAAGATGATTTCTGGAGTTAGGTACAGTTTATTTTTCCTAAGGTATAATGACAAATCAAAAACGCAGCTTAGATAATCCTAATAATCTGAAATTTCATTGAACCCTTTGCTAACCCTCTGATTCACATGTGATCGGAAGGGTACCCTTTGCTTCAAGTTGAATCATAGGGTTAGCAAAGGGGACTGTTAATCTCTAGGTACTGAAAGGTGGACTCTAACTCATGTTATTCAAAAATTATTCGCGAATCATTGCTTGCCAAAATCTGAAGCCGTTATAGCAAGCAATGCCTCCGATGGGCATCCATCCTTCGTTTATCATTTCATTCACCTTGTCTGAAAGATTTCCCGTTAATTTTGAGGCTCCCTCGGCGAATACTACTGTATATTCCATGATTGACTGAGAATTGGGAATTACTTGAATCCTTGCAGTCCGTCCTTTCAGAGGGTAGGCACTGAAAGGACGGATAGATAGCCCATAAGTACAGACTCAACAAACTAATGGGTCTAAGCAGAAACCCATTGATTTACTCATAAAACACTTAATCCGTACTTAGATTCATAATACTGTATGTCAGCAGACATTCTATGCGTATCATAGCACCAATGATGATTTTGATAATGATGACCTCTACTTTAGCTGGTTGTACTGGCGGTGATCCTGATGGTGGAGGTAATGATGAAATTGATATGGATATACTTAATCAGTTGATTGATGATAACCTTCAAGATTTCATAAATAATACTACAATTACCGTAGAAAACCATTATCACAATAATACTACAATTATCAATAATGATAATTCTCAAAATAACATAACGGGTTCAAGTTCAGGGGTTGGAATTAATGGAACTTCTAATGGAATAATTAGAACAATTGATTTTGTTTTTAATTTAGAATATTTATTCAATAGTACACCTATAGTCCCTGGCGATAGAACAAATACTTATACAACTATTTGGACATATTATGACTACGCAACTAATTCTGAAAGAACTGATTCTTTTACATTTGATTGCAGTGTATATTATCTAGTTGGTTCTGCTAATTCATCCAATCAAGTCACATATTGGGAAAATAGTAATTATTACCATGATGCCTGGGAAGATAATGGATATAACAATACCATGAGGGATATTTTTAGTAATCTAGTTTGGGAAGAAAATTTACGATGGGCATGTGATGAAAACTACTACGGTAATGAAGATAGTGAAGATTATGATGATGTGGTTGTGTTTAATTTTGTGATCCCTGAAGGACATGCAATTTATTGCCTTTATGAAAGTCAACGTCCTTCATTATTTATTAAGACAAATTCATACGAAAATGATGGGACACAAATTTGGACACAAACTGAAGTCGGAAGTTTAAGAGTAGATGGAATGCCAGTTACCTGTAATAGTTACTATTACCCTGAATCTTTTGGTGGTGAATATGAAATGAATGCTGTAATTAGGATGAATAACTTATATGAAAATACAGATTATCGTTTACTTTACACTTACAAATTAGTTGAAGTCATCCCTCATGATTTAACAGATATTGAGGATTAATTTCAATAAAATCGTCCGATGAATGCATGGGGACCCCTTCCGCTCGTATGTGATTCAAAGGGTACCGTTTGAAACGTATGCGTTTCAAAGGGCTCCCTCTGAAACTATTGCCGGCGCATCATTGAAGCCTGATGCAGTGGTGCATAGAGTGAATGGACTGGAAGAAGTTCGCTGGACCCGCAATTCTCGCTGGCCTCGCCATTCTCATTTATCTGGCAGTAAACGTTCTTGCCAGTGGAGAGGAGGGGGATACGGTTGATCCTGTTGTTGCTCAGACTTTTTGTTGCATGGGCTTAATCTCGATTTTAATGTGTTTGGGTTCGATCGTTTGGTTTGCATTTGCATTGGGAACGAAGACGCAAAAGACGGTTTTCTTGGCCGAAGACCCTGGTAATTTCCAACATAGTTCAGTTCCTCTTGAAAGTGATTCGCAGAGTACGGTCGTGCCCTCTACGATTGGTGGAGGTCCTGTGTCACATGTACGAGAGAAAACCGTCATCACAAAATCTGAAGGTGATACAGGGCAAATGATTGGATTCTCCTTGATTGCAGGCAGCGTTGGAATGTTTGTACTGATGGTCTTATTGGGATTCATCTCGGTACTAATGTCATTGGGAACCGGATTGGGGTTCTCTGGTGGAACGTGCAACAGTACCTGTGAAACCATCTGGAGTGGGGCGGGTTTCAGTATGTGGGCCTCAATCTTGCTTTTCCCATGTGGCCTGATTGCTTTGGCGAGGCCTTGGTCATGGTTCCGTTATGGCCAAGATATTCATGATCCTGTTGTGAAAGTAAGGGCTGGTATTGTAGCAGGAATAGCATTAATTGCAGTAATCTCCTTTGGTTGGCCCGCTTTGCTTGTTGTAGGAATAGCGTTGATTATCTATGCAGCAGCAGGATGGGCGAATGAATAGGGCCATCCGATTACCCATTGAAACGGATTTATAATTTCAAACGGCTTTCAGTGCTTCCTTCGATAGGCTAGCCTCTGAAAGAGCGGATAGATAGCCGATGAGTTCAGTCTCAACAAACTAATGGGCTCAAGCAGAAACACATTGATTTGTCTGTTAATCGCTTAATTCGTACTTAGATTCATAATACCCTACTTTAGCGTTAGTCTATGCGTCTAGTTAAGAGAGCATTAATTGTGTGTTTAGGATTAATAATTTCTTTCATAGGTTTAATTGCGTATAATATACCTCTAGGAGGTAGTGAAGAGTCTGCTGTCGCTGTTGATTGGTACGGCTGGATCTATTTCGGATGGGGTGTATTCGGATGCTTTGGATTAGGTCCTTTTGTTATTCTTTATGGGGTGTTTCACGGATTATCTTCCGAATCTAAGTTGAAAAAAGAGACATAATCGTAATCAAGGTCTTGGATATAGACTCATAAAGGGATGGCAAGTCGGCGACTCGCTACGAGGGATGAATATGGGAGTCACAAAGTACGTACGTTCGGCTTGGAAGAGTCCAAAGCAAAGCATGGAACCTCGTCATAGAACCGGTAGAATGGCTGTATGGCGCCACGAACCAGTGTTTCAGCGAATCGATAAACCTACTCGTATTGATGCAGCTCGTCGTGTTGGATACCGTGCAAAGCAAGGTGTAGTGATCTGCAGAACACGTGTTCGCCGTGGTGGACTACGTAAGGGTGTAGTAAACATGAAGCGTAAACCTTCAAAGTCAGGTGTAACAAAAATTACTATGGCTAAGTCAATTCAAAGAATCGCAGAAGAGCGTGTTTCTCGAAGATATCCAAATCTTAGAGTTCTAAACTCATATTGGGTTGGAGAAGATGGAAAGAACAAATTTTTCGAAGTTATTCTATTAGATCCTAATCATCCAGTCGTTAAAGCGGATAGTCAATGGTCTTGGGTTGCAGATAATCATCACAAAGGACGAGCTATGCGCGGTATGACAAGTGCTGGAAAGCGCGGTCGTGGTCTGTACAACAAAGGTAAGGGTGCAGAGAAACTTCGCCCAAGCTTGAAGGCTAACAAAAACCGTGGTAAATAAGTAATATTCAGCCGAAGGTTGATTTCACTTGAGCCCACGGACTATCTCAATGGTCGAGCGAGACATGAGTTCTATTCGTGGTCTTCCTGTGATTATTCCAGATGGAAGAGTTTTAGGGACTGTGCACGATACTGTGCTTTCAGCAGAGTCTGAAGCATGGTCTTGTACTCATTTATTTGTTTCAGATCCCCCTCCCAGTCTGGTTGAAGGAAGAATTCACGTGGCCATACCTTGGAACTGGGTCAGATCGATTGGTGATGTTGTAATTTTACGCTGGTTTCCTCCAACTCCTATACCTAAAAAGCCATAGTTTGTATGATGCATGAGCGAACGTAACCACAATACGATTCAAAAAGGAAAAGTTCACGCTAAGGTAATGCGTAGAGTCACGTCAGCCATTTTGCTTGTCCTTCTTCTTTCTATTGCTAGCCCTCTGGCATCTGCTGATTCCAAGGGAATTATTGGCTGCACTAGTGCGGATATAGACATGATGCCTGCAAGTTGGGCGATATCCGATCAGTCTTGTGTCACTATAGATTTCCTCGAAGTATTGGCTCCTGGTACGACATTCTCATTTGAAATTGATAGCGATTCAGAAATTGATATACTACTTTTTACATCCAATGCTAGGACTACCTATCAGAACGAACAAAATTATCGAACAGATCTAATCTGGGAAGAAGATTCTGTCTTTGAATCATTCAGTGGCCAGGGTTCTTGGCACTGGACAGTTCCAGATGAAGGCCAATCTACTCGTTGGTACATGGTGATAGATAATTTGGCCCATCCTCAAGATGGTGGTCAAGGTGCTCAAGGAGGTAGCACTGCTAATGTCATCATGGATGTTCAACAGGTTGTAAGCCCTGATTTCTCAATTGCAGATACAATAGTCAGACTTGATAATAATGGATATGAAATCATAGCAGGCCCATTTACTTTAGATGAAGGGACTCAAGTATCTATTGATGTCACAACTATGGAAGGTGCTCCTGATATATTCTTGATGACGGAAGCGCAGAAGAATTCGTATGAATCTGCAGCAGCAAATGGAACAGTAGCCGCCTCAAGAATCAATCAAGCAGATTTACTATCGGTCACAAGTTCTGGTAGCACCGTTTGGTCTGCAATATCTCCATACACTGAGATTCCCCTTTACATGATTGTAGATAATCGTGCAGGGGCAGGAGGTGCAGGTACTACAGCCGTTGCCACAACTGTTGTTTCTTCTTTGACACCAGTAGTCCAAGCAGTACTCTCAAACTCTGATTCTCTAACGCTAATTGATGTCGGAGAAGTCATTACATTGAACGCGAGTGAAACACCAAACCTCTCAAACCAAATAGATAGTGTGAATTGGGATATTGATGGAGATGGATTCAACGATGTTAGCGGATTTTCAACAGATGTTTCTTGGGATAATCCGACAAATTTTACACTCAAATTAACTGTTATTTCTACAGATTCACGCAGTTCAACAGTTTTCAAAGATATAGAGATTAGAGATATTTCTAATCCAGTTGCTAATATTGATATCACTTCTGACATAACTCGTGGTTATGGAGAAAACATAGTACTTAGTGGGCAATTTTCAGATAATTATGGTGTCGCAACTGTTGAATGGTTAGTCGATGACGTGGTTTTAGAAACATATTCTGGTGCTGATTCATCAGCAACTTCATTTAACCATATTTTTGATTCTTCATATATTTCTGGAATGCATACTATAACTCTTCGAGTTACAGATAATTCAGGGCTAATAACAGATGATGTTGCAAATATCAATCTATACGATCCAACTCCACCTAGTATTGATTCAACATTTATGTCAGAGTTACAAGTCGTAGTTAACCAAGCTTACCCTTTTTCAGTTCCAGCAACTGATTCTGAATCAACCAATTTAATCTATACTTGGGACTTTGATAGAGACAAAGATTCTGATGGGGATGGCGTCACTTCTAATGATAATGAAGGCGTCGGCCCTCAAGTCAACCACGTATTTCCTAAAGCGGGGGTATTTTGGGTAGTCTGCACTATTGAGAATGATGAAGGCCTCACTACAGAGGCAGAAATATTAGTTACTGTGGTGTCACCAACTGGTAATTCAGAAGGTATTGATTGGTTATCAATCATTACAATAATAGTAGTTATAGCGGTAGTACTTGCAATACTTGGTTTTGTAACTTTTAGAATACTAGAGAATAGGAAAATAGCAGCGATTTTAGCTGAACAGGCCGAAGAAGAAATTACGAAAGATGTAGCACCTCCTTCTGTTGAAGAACAGAAAGCAATGTGGGGTAGCTCATCAAATCCAGTAAATCCTCTTTCACAACCTGGGATGCAGACGGGCCTCGGAGGCTACTCTTCCGGGATGTCGGGACTTCCTACTCCTCCTCCTTCAGGTACACCAACGATTTCTTCAACAATTGAATTAGACCCAGATTTAGCGGAACTAATGGCCTCTTCTCCGCCTCCAACTTCCGCTCCAACTAATAGTCAAGCAAGTGAGTTACTTTCAGCTTTCTTAGAAGATGATGCAGTCGATATCGAAAATGTTGAACATGTATTTGATGATATAGCGAATTCAGAAGAGATATGGACCCCTTCAGAAGATCCTCTTGCAGGAATTTCTATCCCTGGTTCTGAAGTTGTCGAGGCACCTGAACTTGAGCCAGAGCCAGAACCAGAGCCAGAACCAGAGCCAGAACCAGAGCCAGAACCAGAACCCGTTACAAGTAACAGAACCGTCCGGAGTGCTTGTTCTAACTGTGAGAAATTGTTCGAAGTGGATATGCCCGAGGGTGTGGATGTAGCCCGAACGACTTGTCCACACTGTGAATCAATTGAGACAATTCGTTTTGAGTGATTATTATGATTAAGATTTTATTGACAATATTGTCATTAATTCTTGGCTTACCATTAATTTGGATTGGTATTTTACATTTTCAAGATCCGGCGTGGTTCGAACCAATAGTTCCTGATTTGATTGGTTTTCCTACATTTTGGGTATACGCAAGTGGAGTATTTGAGATAGTCTTAGGAATTGGTTTGATAATCCCAAAAACTCGTGAAATTTCTGGTTATGGGATTGCTTTAATGTTGGTTGTTCTCTACACAGCAAATTTCAATATGTGGGTTAATGATATTGCGATAGGAGGCTCAAAGTTTGGAACTAATTGGCATATATTTAGGGCAACTGTGCAGATTTTATTAATCGCAGTTTGTATATGGATTGGAAGAAAATCATCTAAACAATATAATTTAGGTTAGTGTATTTCTATTTTTCATAAATGAGAAAAAATTGATTTTATGTTGTATCAGGTAGGGGAATAACCTTTACCATGTATCCCAGAGGTATGTTCATGGAAGGAGGTGCTGTACGCATTATTCGTAGGTCCCCCGGCATTAATCATTCCCAGACAATACTCCTTGTCTTGATATTCTTACTTCCAATGTTTTCACCAATAACTTCAGTTACCGCTGAGACTAGAATTAGTGCGGATGACTTTGAAATTCTTGACGATTTAACTTCGGTACTTTCTGAAAGAGAAAACGTAATTTCATCAGAATTAGTGAAGAACATGGCAAGTCCATCACTTGAAGGAGTAGCTAACTCAGTTGCAGGTACAACAAGTAACGATCCTCTTTTTGGAATTGAGAATATGTTTTCTGATGCTTCAATAGTTGATACAACTCCTCCTGAAGTTTCCCATCCTGGTCCATATGAACTTCTAGTTAATCCGGATAAATCGCCTCCTGGGGCCGTAGATACAGTTTGGCAAACAATTTTTAATTTGACAGATTATTTAATCTGGACCAAATACATGGATTTAGACGGCAATGAAGTTGAAAAATTTGAAGTCGTAACATTCACTACAAGTTTATTTTCATTACTCGACCCAGAGACTAATTCCTTCTTACATGCTATCGATATAGATGATGATGGAGATAATGACATCCAGGTCGGCTTAGAAATTTCCTTTGATTTAGGAGATGATTTCGGCATAGAAGGGGATACTCTTTGGATTAAGCCAACAATTTCTTTTACGGTTCTAGTTTTAGAAGATAGTCGAGATGATCCTGATTGGAACGAATTAGATACCTTACAAGTATCTTTACTGAAGGCTTTTGCATATTCTGAAGGAATACTCACTGGTGGAGAAAGTTATGTATGGGTTATTGATTCAAAGTTCACTACCCCACCAAATGATTTTTCTATCAATATAGGTTTAGAACGTATCTTCTTTGATATATCTGATGCAGGTTCAAGCTTAGTCACTAGTTTGCTATCTTTCATTGGTTTAGGGATAGCAATTCCAGGTGCCGATGAGTCAAATATTGTTTTCCTTGGTCTTTCTGCCCCATATGCTATTTTAATAAACAATAATGGACAAACATATTGCCCTGATCGTTATTCTCAAATTGAGTTATCCACTCTCCCCTCTAATGAAATTTCTTGTGGAGTTGTAGCTGGATTTGGGTACGTCCACTTCTCGCCAGCAGATACCGACGGAGATAGAGAGGTTTGGGAAGTTGCTTACATAGAAGCAACAGTACATCCTAACGGCGTATCTACTCGACTTCCATCTGAAGTAAATTTAGTGATTAGAACAGATACAACATTAGCTGAAGATCCCGGTGTAGTTGGAGAAAATGCACTTGATACAATAGAATACTATGCAGACCGTAGAGCCGACCTTCATGTTCATTTCCATGAAAATAAAGCGGGTGAACCAGTGGAAAACTCCGGTGACCAGAGAGGAAATTCAACAGACAGTATTGGGTGGCTCAGAGGTATGCCAGCAGGTAGTTTGTCAACAGATGAAATTGACAGAGTTTTTACTATGCTAGGATCTAAATCGTCACCAGAATTACCTGGTGGTCAGCCAGAAAAATTAGGTATGATAATTGCAATAAAGAACTTCTCTAGAGATACAACACAGAATGTTGATGATCCAACTTTACCTGTAAATCCTGCATATCCTCCAAAGACCCTCGTCCTTATTCGCTCTGTAGAGAGTATCCAGTCTATAGAATATGATTCATGGCATAAACGTGGAGACATAATCACTGATCATAGTAAAATACACTTAGAATTGAAGAATATTCCAACCTCGATAGCATTGTATGGTTCATTTGAACTGGGTAGTTCATCTGCAACTGATACAAGCCTAGATAGCGGAGATAATCTTGACTTTTTGTCGAAAATTTTAGATTCAGTGATACTAAATCTAGTTAATTTGTTTTTAGATATAGGCGATATAATTAATTCAGTTCCAAGTGAAGTAGTCTCCGTTCTTACAGGAGATTCGGGTAGCGGTGGGCTTAATTCATTTGCAGGGCGAGACGTAAATTTACTGATGACTGACAATTTACTTGCCGATAGAGTAAATATGCACATTGATGAACTTGCTGTGCAAATAGGTTCTAGCCCTCATCCAGTTACTCCCGATAATCATGTAATAATCTCTAAAGATCGAGGTCTAGATCAGGTAATGGGAGAATTTGGAGCTCGAGATCCACTAGTTCCAGTAGCATCCAGTGTTAGGTTTAGTGGTCTTTCACAATTTACATTTAGTGATGATGAGGTATTAGGAACTCAATCAATTGGTCTAATCACAGATTCTAGTGAACCTTTCAGATTTTCTTTTATTGAACATGATAGTAATTCTATTGATAATCTTTCTTTCCAGAGCCTACATTTATCAGATATTCCCAATAATATATCAGTTTTAATAGATGAAAATTCTCTAAGTTATGTTGCTAATGAGGGTATTGAATTGATGACTTATGTAGGTCTTGATGGCAATCAGAAGCAGGGTGCAAATATCCATGACATGCCTGCTGAGTTTATTTTTGAGTTTGGCGAACAAACAAGTTTTACTGCTGAAACACCAATATCTACTGTGGAAGTTCAGATCAGCAATGCATCCGAACCAATAACAATGACCGGCGACCATTTCTTATTCCATCATGATTCAATAAATGAAACATCCACGATATCAACACGCCTGACTGGAATCAAAGAATTAGGATGGATATCTCCAATTGAAGAAGGTGCTTTAGGAGCGCCCGGAAGAGGTACCGCTTTCTTGAAATCTGCAGGTGATAGGCCTATGAGTATCAACATAGACAACGCTCCAACTGCTGATTCATCAGGACTATCTGCATTAGCTTTGATTGATCCGCTCCCATCTCATCTTTCAGTTGAAATACCAACTGGTAATGATAACGGTTCTGAATTAGTACTTCCTGAATATGATTCTACCAAGGGACTATCTGGCGTAGCCTTTTTCATTGGCGGATTTTCTGACTTCGGACGTTCAATAAACTCAGTTCTTGCTGGTTTTACTAGTGATATCTCAACAGGCACAGAAGAAGTTGATGATTCGTTCTCATATGCTTTACAATTAGAATCAGATACTTCTTTCGATTTGATTGTAGAAGCAACTTATGGGGATCAGGTTACTAAGGAACCCCCTTGGGTACATGGGATATCTTTCCAGTCATCTCCTAATGGATTGTCAGAAGGATTTCATATCAAAACTTGGTTACCAGGATTACCGCCATTAATTGACTTATCAATTTCTCGAAATACTCTCGAGAATGGTGAGGATTGGTACATTCAAGCCTCATTGGATAGTTGGGAACCAGGGCGTGAAGAATTTATGATTCATGCTTATGGCGTAAATGGTCAAGATTTGTTATTGACCATGCAAGGCCTTGAGCCAGGCAAACCAACGAATCTATTCCTTGATGCTGTCTTCGAAATTCGAGATTCAGGAGGTATAACACAGGTTTCAACAGGGACTCAGTTCGGGTTATCTGAGAAGCTTGATTGGATCCATATGGTGCTGATTAATCGAGAATCACAGAGTAGGACTGAGATGTTAATCAATGATATTCCTACATCTATTTCCTTACAGGCAAGCCTCGGTACAGCGATTTCTATAGATATGAGTGTTCCAGAAGAACAGAGAATAGAAGGTTTTGCAGTAGGTTCGTTAATGTTGCAACAAATGCAATGGATGGATGGTTTTTGGTGGCCTGCTACAGTATTCTTGAAAGATATACCTGGATATATTAATCTCACAACAGCTCCAGAAATGAATTTTGATATAACTAGAAATCTTGCATTCCAAGGTTTACCTAACCTCGACTTCACCTCTTCAGATGATGGAATGTCCCTATATATCGAGGCATTTGGTAGGGCTATAAATTCTCGAGGAGATATTATCTTGTTAGCTGAAGGTATGACTGACAAATTGATAATCAAGCCAACCAATGACTTTGGTTTAGAAATTCGTTCGGGAGGTAGTGGTGTTGAGAGAATTTATGTTAGAATGAATGATGTCCCTACGGGATCCAGTCAGGTAGGAACTCCGCCAGTTTTCCTTGAAGAAATGGAAGCGATGGGAGAGAATCTTCGAAGTGCAACATTGCATATTAGGGAATTAGTAGGGCCATACAGCGTTATCGAAGTTGATGATGTAGATGGTGGAAAGATCATTGCATCTGCTAGAGTTACAACAGAATTTGCGGGACGCGATATACAAATTCGAGGAGTACTAATTGACGCACAAACTACCGGAGGTGTCCCTACTGGAACCACACTTGGTGTCAACGGTCTTTCTTCAGATCTTTCAATTCTCAATTTGGTTCCAGGTTTGAGTGGTTCAACACATCATTTACTCGTCCCTGAACCATTTACATCTGCGATACTCACAGTAATTGCAACACTAACTGAAGGAGGTAGTTGAATGGGATTGCTTGAGAAATCACGAAATCAAGAAGTAGAGGAAACTCTTGATGAAGAGTTTGCACATGAGGTGTTAGTTAGACTAGAAGATTCAGTGAGTCGAATCTCTCCTTTGAGAGTAATTCTGGTATCATTTGTGGCTCTAATGCTATTTGCTGCAACTTTCGTGGCTTTAACTTGGATAGTTCCATATGAAAAGGTAACAATTGATGTTGTTTATATCCAGAGTAGTTCTGGTCATGTGATATTAACTCAAATTGATAATGATGGAAGTAGAGATATCAGTGACTTAACTCTAATCATCCGATTTATAGATTCAGATAATATTGAGATAGATAGAACTTCGTTCAATAAATCTTCTTTACCTGCACATAGTTCAGTTTCTGGTGATGCCTTAGAACTAATAATAATCGGCGAATCCGTTTGGGAAAACTATACGATAGATATTGAGTTACAATATACTAACCATAATAAAGAGGATTCTAAAGTAGAATTACAATACCTAGTAGGTGAATGGAAGATGGAACAATTCAGCCATGGTACCGGTATAGACTTCTTTTAGAGCATCTATTTTATCCTAGACGTATGAACTCCTAAGGGTTCAACTAACCCATATACTCAAAACAGTCTTTGGAAGGCGCAACTCTATGTCCAAGCGAACAGTATGTCTAATTTTGGGCGTTCTTCTTCTTTCTTACATACCTCTTAATGAGGGTGTTCATGAATCCCCCGATTCATTCACAGAAAAATTGGATGAATCAATTCAAAGGATAGAGATATCTCCTGATCCAAATAGTATCTCTGATTTAGGAGCACCAAGGATATCTAATAGTTCCGAAATATTACGTTCCGAGAGCGCAGATTCTACTATCGGTGTTTACACTCATTCGGGACTAATTCCTAGTGTTTATCTTTCTCAAGACATATCATTCTCACGAATAGATCTTGCTATTGTAATAATTGATGGAGACACAGGGCTATGGGATGCTAGGATGGAAATAATGGAAATTTCAGGGATTGAAATCCGTTCTACAATTCCTCCATCGGGATATTTAGTTCAAGGTAATTCTGAGCAGTTGAAAAATCTACAATCGTTAACTTCAGTCGAATCAGTACATGAAGTTCCAGCAGGGCTTCTAATCCACCCAGCACTTCAAGATGCTCCTGATGATGAAATTTTAGTTGTTGAAATCGTTGGCTGGAAGAATTCAGAACTAGTACGTCAAACTTCTTCTCTAGATGATAATTTACAAGATGCTGCTAATTCATGGCTGTCCGATTCGTGGTCTCCAGATACAGGAATTATATGGGGGGAGATTCAAACAAATGATATTCCTGAAATAATAAAACATCCTTCAGTTTCTTATATTGCTCCA
>Ga0099799_10120_pt1 | contig 23416 bp, 13 predicted proteins | sample Uncmet6_SortLC_1_FD_89033 | JGI IMG/M metagenome (GOLD analysis project Ga0099799, IMG submission 89033) | Marine eukaryotic communities from CALCOFI LINE 67, Pacific Ocean - CN11_C50_N6_SortLC_1 | ecosystem: Environmental > Aquatic > Marine > Oceanic | place: Pacific Ocean: Monterey Bay...
GGATACGCTCTCGCTCAGTCGAAAATGCGCGCAGCAAGGATGAAGGAGGCATTAAATTTGACATGGAGGACGTAGCTTTGTTGGCTGCTCCGTTTGTTATGGCGTTGATCGCAAGTCCCAGCCCAGCAGAGGCGGTAACCAAGATTGGAGAAATTACGCTTGCGCTCCCAAAGGCTGGTCCGATTTCCACTTCTGTCGTTGCGTGGTTGCATAGCATGGGAGTTTTCGGATCAGTTGGTGGCCTCATATCTGAGCGGCTCCTGCTGAAGTATGACATGGCTTTGGAGACGGAGGAGTCGTTCATTCTCGCCGATCGTATTTTCATTTACAGCACATTGTCGCTCATCTTTACAGGATACTTTCGGATCTCAGAATACAGCAAAGGGTGGACTTTCTATGAGAACCAGCCCGTATTTTGGTTGATGATGTCCTTGGCTGCGACTCTCGGTGCTATTGCCTTCGCCCCTGGAACTGTCTTGTACAAGAGAGACCAAATTTTTCGTCGCGGAGAAATCCTAGAACCTCTGCCCGATCTCGTTGTTGATCGCATGTCAATGATTGTGAACATGGAGCTCTTTTTGGTTACCATCATTCCGCTCTGTGCTAACCTCATGTCCAGGGGTGTTGGCCGCAACGTTTTTGGCCAGGGCTTTCAGCCGATGTATGGTCTCATTTATGTACTCTGGATAGGTGTGACAGTTCTGGGGTTCAGCAAGGATACTTACGATACGATTCTCGATCAGGGCGGCTTGCCTGGATACGTCGGCGAGGTGAGAGGGAGGAGGCAAAATCCTTGGTCAATATTGACTGCCGATATGCTCCTTCCAGGCCTCCTTCCAGGCCCTGATGATGAGTACTACGATGATGACTACCCCTCTCTCCCCGCGCTAAATGAATCAACTCGCTCTGACTATAACCCGCCCCGCCAGGGCTATGATGACCGTAATTCCTTCGATGGCCGTAATTCCTTCGATGGCGGGCGTCTTCCGTCGAATCAATACGCAGGGATCCGCGGCTCCGAAGATCAAAGAGTCGATCCAAGAGTTGGTTCAATCAATAATGGGCAAAGGATTCGGTAGCCGCACTTGTGGAGGTGGTTGTCGCCATCGAGGTCGCTTTCGTCTCGACTGGCGATCTGTAGAATCTTTGGGGCATTGAACGAAAGGATTGGAAAGCAACTTTCTCAAGGAAGCCTTTCTGATCTGAATGTGAATGGGAGTTTGCTTCTGCTGGGAAGAATGATTCGGCGACCTTTTGATTCCATCGCTGAAGGGGTTACAGGGCTAGGGGACCTTTTCGACACCAATGGCATTCATCTAGATCTTGAACGAATCATCAACGAGTGCACATAAATCGATTCGGTCAGAGCAGATATTATTTGTCCTCTGCATTGGCCTGCTAGAGCTGTTGAGTGTTCGAAAATTGTATTTTATATACGTCGGACCCCGTTTAAGGCCATATAAATATATGTTTATTATTAACAAACTTTCGATCTCGCGTATGGGCATACGATGTATACATACACAATATTATGCACATACTTTACTCTAGTCTAGTGGGAGTACGAGTAATACGAGCTCGTATTACTACGCATATACGAGAGCGTATTAGTCCTAGCTAGTAGTATAATATACGCTCGTATATTATGATACAAGCTCTCATACTCTAGAGTAGTTCTTTTATTATGAGTGGTACGAGGGAACCACCTCAGGCGTCCCAGGCCATGGGTCTAGACTCCATAAACAACCGTCGCGCCATTGGTACGAGGGAACCACCTCAGGCGTCCCGGGCAATGAGCCCTTCCCCGCCCCCTTGCGATGTTTCGGCCTCTGCCGGAGATGGCGCGGCCGCAGGCGGGAAAATAGGCGTCACTTTCTCGCGCTCTCTCGAGGCCAGACGGAGGGGGGACAAGCGGAAGGGGTCGGGTCTCGGCTTCGACGGCGTGCCGCCGCACGAGGACGGTAATCTCCCATCTCCGCGTTCTGTTGAGAGAGGCCGCGATCGCATGGGAAGGGATGCGAACAGGAAGAAGCTGAGAACATATCAGCTTCCGCTGTCGAAAGGTGGTGATGAGCGCGGTCTCTACAGCCATACTCAACCATCAGCTGATATTTCTCTGCGGGGTACTTCAATTTTGCCATGGGTGAGTCCTCGCCCTCATGTCCGGATCGAGGCTGAGAAGAACCTCCTGCCGGTTTTGATGCATTATGGGAAAAAAGAAAGGGGGAAATTCTGCAGGCAAGCAAAAAGTAAGTGTTGGGTGTCCATTGAGGCATGGGCTTCGAGAATAGGATGGTTCGGTCAATGGAGTGCCAATCCGTGAGCATATTTGTCTCATGCATTTGTTTCTTTTGTCTGTCCTTTCCAATTATAATACACACTAAGAGAGGGTGCTCGAGGTGGATAAAACGTGTAACGAATGGGGGGTTGATGTATTTTCTGCGTTAAGCCTCCGTCGGCACCACATTAAGCTGTACCACCCTCATAAAAGCATGGGACAATTAGGTCTGGGGCCAATTAACAAGATTCGGGAGGCAGCGCTACTTTATGAAGAATGTGTTGAGGAGCACCTCGTCCGGTCAAATATCAAATATGAGACAGAAGAGCAGCAGAAGGAAAGGTGTCAGTCGGGACAGCAGCCGCTGACCCCTGACTTTCTTTTTCCCGAGCCTGTTCGGCTTCGACACGCTGTGCCAGGGAAAAGCGACAAGCCTTCGACTCAGCTAACCACAATTCATTGGCTTGAGGCCAAGATGTTTTATGGTGCGAGCACCATACCAACGGGCACCAACAGCGCTGTAGGGAGCGTCAGAGGCAAGATGCTGAAATACAGGCAGTTGTATGGGCCCGGTGCGATTGTATTTGCTTATGGGGGAGGGGAAAGTTTAGCCTGTGACCTTCACAAGATTGATGTCATTACATTGGATTCCTATCCTTTGGATCAAACAAAGGTCAGGAAACACCTATTGACTTGGTGTTCAGATTATAAGGGGCGCATACTCCCATAAAATTGCATGGTTGTCATTCAAATAAATTACAATTTGGCCTTTTTGTTTCATTAGATATTAGCTATTCCTTCTCTTGAGGACGAAAAAGGTGCTGGTGGACGTGCTTCCCCTCATTACCCGGAGTGATTCGTCGAGATATGTGATATCGAGCAAGTTTAACGGACCAAGACTTTTCCAATGATCTGCCTTGGTGGATGTAGGACCGTACTCAACTTTATCTGGTTCAATACAAAGCACCGTCGTGGGTTCTCCAGTAAACAAGTTGACGGTGCCTTTCAGTTTAAAATCACCCGTTACCGTGACATCGAAATCTACTCCTGGGTTCACCTCGATCCGCTCCACATACTCCGTATCCGATGTGTACTTGGTCGCCTCCAGCTTTTGGACGACACCACCGAATTTTCCATTAGGGAAGCTGCCTCCGATCCCGCTCAGCCCTTGGTTGTATTTCATGGCGCTCGAACTAGTGTACAGAAGGTCCCAGTTGCCGTTCAAGTCCTCTGGCTGGATATCACCGCCCTTTGAAAGGACGAAGTTGGATGGCTGCTTTTCAAGCTCGCTGATTATTTCGAGAATGCGCTCGTGTTCTTTTTCGGTGCAATCTAAGCCGCACGGAAGAAGATCGACGTCACTGCTTACCTCTTTGATGTTAGCCAAGAGGTTGTTCTTGATCGAGATTGACATGTCAGATAGCTCGGCATCGCCATTGGCATCATCCTCATCGGTGTCGTCATCCTCAAAGAGATCATCAATTGCTTCAAAGAGAGACGTGAACCCATCCTCGTTGATTTTGTCCTTGGTTCCAGGTGCTTTTGGCATCTCGCTAAATATATTTTGGAGCTCAATCGGAAGCAGATCCTCCTCCGCGATCATATCTTGGAGCTCGCCCCATCTCTCAAGCTCATCCATTCCAACGAGGTAATTTTCGTCTGCAATCTGAGCGAAGAGTACCCCCGGAGGTAAATCGTCTCCGTAGATGATTGGCTTCGGTTCGGCTTGGACGGGCTTGTCTTCGACGGCAACAGGTTCATCTTTTCGATCGTCATCGCCCGCACTATCTTCAGAATCAGGGTCATCAGCCAGCTCGTCATCCTCAAATACAAAGAGATCGTCGAGGGCAACATTGAAGCTAAGGAATCCTTCGACGTCGACTTCGTCCCCTGCGCCCGGTTTTTTTGTGGTCTGGTCCCAAATTTTTGCAAACTCGTCCTCTCCGAGCATGCCATCCTTGATGAGGTCGTCGACCTCGCTCCACTGCCTCAGCATTTCCTTGGTGGCCAGTCCGGTCGACTCGTCACAGATCTCACGGAACACTAGCTCTAGTTCCGCCTCGTCCCGGTCCACAGTAGCATCATCTCCATCTTTTGTCCCCTCTTCCCCTGCTGTGGTAGATTCGGCGTCGGCACCCGCGCCCGCGGCAGCCCCGGCGGCGCTGCCATCGGTCTCGTCATTATCCTCGTCCTCGAAAATGTCGTCGATATCTCGGTAGATCTGAACGAATGAGTCTACATCGATCCGTTCGCCGCCATCGGCATCGGGAAACTTGGGAGCCGCCGACCAGATGTCGTCGAGCTCCTCCTGAAGCAGGTCGCCCTCAGAGACGAGCTCGGCGATGGCAGGGACTGCCTCGATCGCGGCCTTGGTCATGAGGCCATCCTCGTCGCATTCCCTTGAAAAGAGGGACTGGAGCGCCTCAAGGTCATCGCCCTTGACGAATTCAATTTCATTCGTCTCGCCATTTGCGTCGCTCCCCCTGTTGGACATGCGCAGCGACAGGGAAAGGGACGGGCGGTGGTGGGGAGGGATTCGGGCAAGCGGCGTCCTCTGAACCGAGGGAGCGCCCGAGAAGGCGAATCTGCCGCCGTGGTTTTCAGGAACGACGCCAAAGGACGCGACGCAGCTGATGCACGACGAGCTGGCGATGATGCACGCCACAGAGAGACTGAGCGACATTTTTGCCTTCCTGCCTTCCCTCATGGTGGTGATGGTTGTGTTCGCAAATTCTAAATGAAATCTGAGATAAGTAATACTTTACGTGGTACATGAGGATCAATGTTATTATTATTTACTAGATTCTACTTACTACGCGCGAGTAGATATAACTAGGCTCGCTCTTACACTTCCGTCCGCAGAAATCCCTAGTAATACTCTATCTAGTATGATGTATGCATACACACAAATAAATACTAGCTAGGAGTAATAATAATTGTTCATACTCTAGCTACTGTAAGAGTAGTAGATGTGGGCGAAATTGACATTTGAGTGCATTCAGCCATCGGCATCCCATGGAGTGGCTGGCATATCTTCTGAGGTGGTCAAGAAGGGTCACCTTCAAACGAGGACACACCCGGTGCATACTTTCGTAGGAACCCGTAAACCCGGCTCTATAAGCGTTTAGGGTGTATGGATACTAGCTATTACTCTTAGGAGGGAGTCTAGGAGCGTCTAGAGGAAAAAGGTATCATACGAGATACCCGGAGGTCGATAGACCAAGCAGCCAGGCAGTGTCATGCATGTCGGTCGTCAGTCGTCATCAGCCGACTCAGACTGAGACAGCACGTTTCTTTCTGTCACTAGTTTGGTAGCCTATTCCATATTAGTATATGGTCACACGTTGCCGTTTTATCCCAACTCGTAAGCTTCCAAGCAAACACTCAACATGACGAATGGACGGTTGACCACCCTCGCTGCGGCTTTGGTACTCACTTTGGCATCGACTGACGCCTTTGCTGTCAATGGACGCGCCGCCGGCCACCGAAGCCTTGTTTCCCTCGAGGCCATGGCCAGCGATGAATCTGCCATGAGCAAAATCGGCAAGGCAGTCGCCACCGCAGCCCTTGCCCTCGCCGTGTTCAATCCTTCCCCAGCTCTCGCTGATGGTGCGTTATTTGGATCCATTGCCATTTATAACTGTTTGCTGAAGTTTCCGAGACAAACAAGCCACCTCGTGATCTCTTATGTTAGCACGATATTTCAAGCGAACTAACTACGAATCTCTTTTTTGTCCCGTTTCTACTTTTCTCGCTGGAAATTCGTGCCCGAAATGCATACTGTATGCAGGCCAGACGAAGGATTTTAAGCTTCCCCCTGTTGATCTGAAGGTGAAAGGTCGGTGCCAATTCAACGATTCGAAGATGGGACAGGCGAATGCAGCGCGCGATAGTCTCTACGATCTGCGCATGTGCGACCTGTCAGGGAAGGATGCGACCGGGTATGACCTCAGCGGAGTTATCATGACAGATACAGATGTATCCAAAGCCAAATTCGTTGAGGCCCAGTTTTCGAAGGGTTACTTGCGTAACAGCAATTTTGAAGGGGCTGACTTCACTAATTCTGTGGTTGATCGGGCTAGCTTCAAGGGATCGACTCTTGTGGGTGCCATTTTTGAGAACTCCGTCCTCACTGGCACCAGCTTCGAGGGGGCCAATGTCGAGAATGTGGACTTTACTGGAGCTGCCATTGGAGATTTTGACGCTCGTGCGTTGTGCAAAAACCCCACCCTGAAGGGAGAGAACCCGAAGACTGGTGCTGACACAAGGATGTCAGTTGGCTGCAGAGATTAGAAGGCAAGGTCTTAGTCCAAATTGCGAGTGCCGGATGGTTACTACCCAGACTAGATTTACATCATTATTAGAAATTGCAAGATTTCATCGTAAGCACGTTCATGCGATGCAGTGCCCATTTATGTTTCGCGTGAAAAGTACACTCCTAAGCTGAATGAAGTCCGACCTGATTTTCACCTTAACCTCTCCTGGCCTGAATAGCTCTCTCGTCAAAACTCTTCTGCACGAGTTTGACCGAATTTCGGAGGTCTGGCGTGTTGGTGTTTCTCACCAAAATCTGGTTGTCGTCAGCGGTTTCTAGCACCTGGTTTGTTGCGGCGTCTATGGTTGTCCACGGACTGGGATAGCTGCGAATCAGATACCCCGCCACCTGGCTGTTGTACGTTAGAGGCTTGAAAAAGTACGCCATGGTCGCTTTCGCGGACACGCTCTTGGCGTCCTTGGCAAATCCATTGACGAGTACGCACGTCTTCCCCGACGTAGCCAGCGCTTCGGCCGCTCTGTAATCAGCGGCGCTGGAGGGGGTGACGAGGATGCATACAGCGTCTCCAGTGACAGCAGCATCGTCAGGCATACCGTCCCTGAGAGCAAGGACTGTCGCCGCACCGCCTGCCTTTTTGATCGCAGCCTTCAAAAATGCATTTGACGCAGAGGAGCTCGTTAGAATGATTGCGTCGGGGCCCATGAATGGGACGGGTGAGAGAGATTTGGCGAGCTTGACCGCAAAGGCCAGGTTTGCCTCTTCCGCCTGATTGGCCGAGCGGAGCGATCCGTCGCCGAGCTTGTTCAGGGCTTCAAGTGGAGGAAACTCCACCTCGATGAGGGGGAAACCGGGGGTCCTCGGCGAAGCAATGGTAGATCGAATGGCAGCGATCGCCTTGTTGTCGCGGTCGGATGCGTTCTTAGGCACCGACGCACCGCCGCCGCTTCCACCAAAGTTGAACATTCGGAGCCTCGTGCCACTCTCCATCGATAACGGCCGAGGGACAACATTGGTCGGCACAAACGCCGACGCAATGCCTACAAGGCCAAGCAGAGGCAGAAAAAAGTTGGTCATTTCACTCAGGCAAAGTCGACAAAGCGGGGTAAGAACAAAGTTGGGTCGAAGAACAATGCACAAGCAGATCTCAAGCAGATCTAAATATTTTGTTGAATCTCAAAAGCTCAAGAGGATGGTTGAATGGTTGGGTACTCGCGCATGCGCGAATACCCAATCATGGATTTCACTTTTTGTTACCGGCGATGGACGTTGAATTAGTACGAGACAATAACTCATTCATCAAACTGGTTAGAGTCCGCGAGCTCTCTCCTAGAGTACTCCTACTACTACTAGCTAGAGTACCGTAGTATTAGTACTCTAGAGTAGCATATTATGCATACTTCCCTCGATGTAAGGACTCCTACTCTAGAGTAGTATGCATACTACGAGAGTAGAACTGTAGTATGCATATCGTATGGCACCTTTAACGGCAACGTATCGTACTACTACGCGAGTAGCTTCTAGTAGTAGAGCCCAACAGGAGCGAAAAAGAAATGCTGGAGGAATTTCTTTTATGCAGTTGTGATCAGTAACTTCCAGTAATAGCCTGCGGGCCAATGAAATAATAATCGACTCGGCTGCAGAAAATGATTGTCTTTTAGAGACTAGAACTAACTACTCGTAGTACAGCTGTAGCTGTCTGCCTGTATCCTAGCTACTGACGCAGCTTTATCGCACCCATCACCTTCTCGACAGGTGACCCATTACCACCAAACCTATCGCCCACCTCGCACCCTTATATATCCAATCGTCCGCGCGGACAGAGTGAGGTCGTCGCCAGGGATGCAGTCCAGGCTTTGTCGGACGGCTTCGGACTGCTCCCGCCGGCGACGGCCGCGGCCGTCGTGGTCGGTTTCGTCGTCTTCGCCTTCACCATCGCCTCGGTCGTCTCGTCGGCTTCTCTCCGACCTGGTCACCACCTCCGGCAGCTCCCGCGTCGCCGCTTCCCCGACCGATGCTTCTTCTCGGCGATGGCACCCGATGGGCACGCTCGTCTTGGGACGCGCCCCCTTCTCCTCGGCCAGGAACAAATCCTCGTCAGCCGCCGCTGTGGCCTCGTCCTTGACCGACGCCGCCGATAGAACCTCGGAACCAGCGACCGAACCTCTCGGCGCCGATTTCGACAACGAGATCGACGACGAGGATGTGCGTAGGTTCGCCGAGTCGAGTCTGGCGCAGCTCCTCGCTGAAGAGTCGGAACCGTTCGAGCGGCAGGGCGGAACCGAGGCCCCGGAAGAGACCTTCTCATCGGGTTCCGGCGCGGCCGCAGGCACCCTGGAGCGACGCGAGATGGCCGAGATCCTTGCCGACTTCGATCCGGCCGACCCTCCACCACCGGAATCCTCGCTCGAGGACGTCCAGCTCTGGCTTGAATGCGAATCGCAACATGAGTCGGTTCTCAAGGTCGAGAAGATTCTCGTCGACGCTCGCCTCCGCGGTGATTACGGATCCCTCACGGCCGTCCAGCGCCAGCTCCTGCGTTGGTACTATCCTCTCCGCGCGAGGATAGCCGAGGAGCAGCTCTCGTTCCTCAGAGGGAGGAAGGAAGGGACGTCGGTAACGCCTGGCCAGAACGTGTACGGCCCGTACCTCTGCAGCCTCCAGCCGGAGAAGCTAGCCCTCGTCGCCGCGCATGAAGCAACTATATTAGCGGTAATGAAGGGGGGAGAAGGGGCCAAATTAACACACATGGCCCTTAAGATCGGTGAGGCCGTCGAAGGTGAGGTCTTTGTTCAGAAGCTACTGCGGAAAAGGGCGATGGGGAGGGCTCGGATTTCAAAGGCAGAACAAGAGCAGGAGGTGATCCAGCAGGAAGGCGGGGAGGCGTCCGCTGTGCGTACGTCCTTGGGAAACCAACATCGACAGCAGGTGCCTCTTGAGCGAAGCGACGAGCTCAAGGCCGGTGCCAAAGATGTCGCACTGAATGGCGCGACGAGGATCGAGCGTGAAGCTGAAGAGGTCATCGATGCGGCCGAGGCAGGCGCGGGAATGCAGTCGATCGACGAATGGATGTACGGGGCCAATCATTTGAACCAATTCATCGAGGAGTTGAACCGGGGTGACGGATCCGGCAACAATGCTCGTCTACGCGTGGAGTACGCCAAGCGGCGTGCCCTCCAGCTCTTGCAATCCGAAGAGCCGTGGTCGACGTCGCACAAGGTCAAACTAGGGGTATTTTTAATCAGTACCCTCCTCGACAAGGCAACCATCAACCTAGAAGGGCAGCGCGAGGACGATTTTGATCTCCTCGATGGGTCATCCGGAGAACCTGCATTCACACACGAGAAGCGGTGGCTCAACGCAAAGAAAAACACTGGCCATATCGTCATGAACCCGCGTTTGTATAAGCTAATAGTCGAGGACAAATTTGAGAGCGTTGTAGGCAACACCACGCGGCATCAGCCGATGGTTGTTCCACCGAGGGAGTGGACTGCCCCGAATGAGGGTGGATACAGCGCCCTCCATGTCGATCTCATGAGAACTCATGGGTGTCAGGTCCAAAAGGAAGCGCTTCGGCACGGCGACCTTACCACTTTATATGATGGCCTCAACGTGCTTGGTCGTGTTCCATGGTCAATCCAGAAAGACATGCTGGCCGTTGCGCAGAAATGCTGGGAGGATGGCATTGTAATTGGTGAGATTCCCGCAAGGACCGATTTTGATCTCCCTACCAAACCCATAAAGCCGGATGGAAAGGAAGCAGTGGACTTTGATGACAAGGAGAGTCCAGCGTACAAAGAAGCGGTGGCAGAGTTCAAGGCTTACCGTGATGCATCCATCAAGTATAGACGCATATATCAGCGGAACATGGACCTGCGATCGCTGAGATGCTCAGTATTGTTGAAGCTCAATCAAGCAGAGAAATTCAAGACGTTCGAGGAGATCTTTTTCCCTTACAATGTAGATTTCCGAGGGAGGGCTTACCCTGTCCCACCGCACCTGTCCAATGTAGGATCTGATTTGAGCCGAGGTCTCTTAACCTTCGCTGAGGCGAAACCACTGGGCCCCCGTGGACTCTATTGGCTCAAGGTCCATCTTGCAAACTTTGCTGGCGCTGACAAAATGTCATTCGATGATCGCGCAGCATTTGTCGATACGAATATGGAGAACGTCCGGGCCGCAGTGAATGACCCCTTTGGTGATAATCGCTGGTGGATGAAACTTGACGATCCTTTCCAGGGCCTTTCCACCTGTCACGAAATCTGCAACGCCATTGATTCGGGTGATGCTGAATCGTATATGTGCAAGCTTCCAGTGCATATGGATGGTTCCTGTAATGGTCTGCAACATTATGCAGCCCTTGGTCGTGACAGGGTCGGAGGCAAGGCGGTCAATCTGTGCCAATACGATGAACCACAAGACGTTTACATTGGCGTTATGGAGGAGGTTATTCGGCGAGTTGCCGTGGAAGCCAAGGCTGACTTAGCATTTAATGACAGTGATCCCGACAGTCTGAAGAAGGCAGAAAAGGAGGCCTTGAGATACAATCGAGCTGCCAAGCTTGTGGATGGTCTCATTGATAGAGGAGTTGTAAAACGCACCGTCATGACTAGTGTCTATGGCGTAACTTTCATTGGTGCCCGGAAACAAATACAGGAAAAGATTGAGGAAAAGCTTGAGGCGAAAGGGTATGATGTGGACGAAATTGAGAGTGAGATACACTCAGCGTGTGGCTATCTCGCGAGTGTCACTATGGAGGTAATGGGAGAGCTATTTCAAGGCGCGCGGCAAACTATGAACTGGTTGGCCACGTGTGCACGTCTTATATCTTCTCAAGGACAGCCTGTGGCATGGATATCTCCCATTGGCGTGCCGGCCGTACAACCCTACCGTCTCAAAAAGCCATATACCATTGTCACCCTTCTTCAAAGCATTGTCTTGACGAGCAACTCCGATAGCCTCCCCATCCATAAGCAGCGGCAAGTGTCAGCCTTCCCTCCGAACTATGTTCACTCCCTAGATTCGTCTCACATGCTGCTCACAGGCCTTGAGATGGATCGGAGAGGCCTTATATTTTCCGCCGTCCACGACAGCTTTTGGACTCATGCATGCGACGTAGACGAGATGAATGATATTCTGAGAGAAAGTTTCGTAGATTTGTATGATCAGCCTTTGCTGGAGGATCTGAAACGAAGCTGGGAGCTGCGTTATCCCTCGCTGGAATTTCCTGATATCCCTGCTAGGGGAAACCTCGACATCCAAGAGGTCAAGAAAGCTCCTTACTTTTTCCAGTGAGGATGAGTCGCGTATTTGAGAGAGGGATGCTCGATTTAGATGAAGGAATGATTCATAAGTACTAACAGCTGTAGCCATCGAATCCATTGCGATAATTTTGGTGTATCTCCTAGGTGCGATGAGAATCAAATTTACAGCCATGGCGATAAAGTCGATTCCTCTCCCACTCCCTCCTCCCAATGCCACCTAGCTTCACGAAGTAGCGCATTCAGATCCGTTGTGGTGGGTCCCTTCTTCGCACAAAGGTCAAATCGTAGATCCCGCGTGCGTTCAACGACGGCCTCCGCCATGACGCGTGCTACCTCACTTCGCGGGAGAGCGGGTGGAGTCAAAACTTTGAGAAGGGCATCGTCGTGTCCTGTGAGAAGTTGGTAGGTCGTCATCTGCCCCTCGTGCAGTGGTTCTGAATCGTAGTCGTTTAATAGCCCGCAAGGTTTGATCACGACGCTACCAATTCCACTACTTCCCAGAAAGGCCTCGGCATTCAGCTTCCAAAATAGAACGTCGCCCGGGAAAGGATCCACCGGGTTTGTGGTACCCATAGAGCTGCAAAGAACAATACGAAGATCTCCGAGATTGCTGTCACTTTCTCGATCCTGTGTCTGTTCAGCCAAGATCTTCGCCGTGCTTTGAACCGAGACGAATTCGATATCCCTGACATCTTCCGCGGGCATTTCGGGACTTGCACCAACTGCAATAGCCACGGAGCGAACGCCCCCAGCCATCGCAGACTTGAGGGCGGAGGAGTCCCTAACATCCCCTACATATATTCCCTCGGTCTCGTCGCAACGATCGCATCCAAGGACGCGACGGGCCTTTTCCGGATCCCGCACCAGGGCACGAACCCGTTCGCGACCGAGGTCGTGTGCATCACGGAGTTCGAAATAAAGGAGAGAACCCAAGCGACCTGTTGCGCCCGTCACAAGAACCACGTCAACTCCCTCGCTACCACCGTCAGCGTCGCCAACACTATCAATAGCAACACCTCCAGAACCGCCGTTCGTTGCGACGGCGGCCACGCCCAAAAAGAGAAAAAGTGTAATTATTGCATCCCAGCGGTTCATCTCGCCCGTTACTAGCTGGTTCTGCTATCGTCGATGCGAACAAAAACGAGTGAAATGGGATGGACGGGGTTGACATGGAATGTGACTTGTAGTCGCATTTGGCCTATCACCCCGCCTACGCGCCTTGGCGCGTGGCTCAGACCCTTAGACACAAGTCAAGGCGCGGCAGGGCTATCTGATGATGTTGAAATTGACGTTCGATGGAATGACGTGCGGGGGTGCACGTCTCCCGTTTAATAATTTATTATATATCCGGGTAGTCTCTTCAGCTCGGCGATCGCTCTCTCTGTCTCTCTCCCACCTCCCACTCTCCCACCTCTCATGTTCCGATCTCCGATCATCAGCTGTTGATCACCGATCTCCTGTTCTTATTCAAAATCAATCGCATACCGTGAGTCCTTCGATATGAAATGAAAGCACCATATGGCACAAACATTTCCTCACACTTTCTTCAAGGAAGTCTCATTGCCTCGCCAGTAATACACAGCTAGATTAGCTTGCAGCGATGGATTCAGCGGAAGCGCTCAGGTTCAACCTCGCGCTGCAGACCAAAATTTTAGCTCGCATACAACACATTTCTGAATTGAAGGCTATCAATCGTCGTTCCGCTAGGCATTTCGCAGCGGCGTTGCGAAATCAGGACGGCAACAGCGTATCCACTTCGCCTTCTGACCGTCTCATCAATGCGAGGCAAAAAGAACTGGTTGCAGCGTTGGCACGAAAACGAGAGAGCGGCCAAGCAGAGGAAGAAGGCGATTCTTGTAGCGCCAGCGGCCCACCGTCCCCAATCGAGTCGATATCAAAGGATTATAAAGCTCGGAGAAGCAATAATTTGGGCGTTGTAGCCGGGGAGAGGGAATGGAGGTATAATCCAAAGAGAAAGTGGCTGAGAAGGTATTTCGTAGATCCCGATGGATCCGTGCCTGTTCCGAACGCAGACGTTGTTGCTCGGGTGTCATTGGAACGTGATTGCTCTTTGACGAATCTCTTGAGCCGCGATGCCCGCACCGGCAAGCGAACCAGGACTTTGTCAGGCAAGAGCTCCTCTGGCATTATAGGGAAAATAAGTCCTATGAAGGCGTCAGAGCGCGACCGAATTTATGAGGTATTTGTCAAAAATTATGGACATCCAGACTGGAAGGAAGTTGCAAACGCGGTGAGGTCGACCGAAGGGGGACATTCTTCCCCAAGTGCCTGGGATTGCTTCCGCCAAGTTCAGAAAAGCGCTGCATTGGCAGCAGCCACAGCGTCCAAAGACGCTGCCGCCAATGCAGCATCAACATCATTCGAATCTTGCCCTCTCTCGCTCCCTCTACCTCAAACTCTTCGAAAGTCTTCAAATGCCTCCGCACCACATGCGGCCCATCTCTGGGATGATAGCGAAGATGCGATACTACTCAAGTCAATCGCCATTCTTGGTCCCCAGGTTGTTCTCAACCGCAATACTGTCTCCGACCTGACGAGCCGTCTGCTTTGCGATCGAACTGTCAAGCAAACGACGGCGCGTGCGAATGCCAGCCTAGCGAACCCAAACCTCACATCAGACAATTGGTCTACAGAGGAAGAGCAGAAATTAGCGCTGTGCATGCGTATTTACAGCAAAAGCCCCTCTGCCCTATTGAAGAGCTACGCGCACTTTCCAGATCGACCATCAAGAGCTGTTGCTGAGAAGTGGTTTCAGTCCATCGGGCCGGGAAAGCGAGAGGGTGATCAGGCTAGCTGGCTATAACTCTGTACATTGAAGATGATTTATCTTGATGCAGATCTGGCTAGATCTATATATTTATTTGTTTGTTTCACAAGAGAATATGATAACATGCTGTAATGGATACATTGTAGGGAACCTCTATATAGTATAGTAAGTACTATGCATACTAAGCATAATATTATATTATCCGTAACACATAAATGTACGAGCTCGTAAAGTAGACATCTTCTCGCAATTACAGCATGCAAACTTAGTAGTACAGTATTAGTACTAGCTAGGGCTACGAGTCGTAGCAATGTTTTTAGAGTATGCATACTACAATGCATTGAGGACTAGCTACTCTAGCTAGTAGTATGCATACTACGAGCTCGTACACTGTACTAGCGTACACGACGTGGTGTAGAGAAGTACAAGACGTATTTTAGGTATGCATACTAGCTAGTACTCTAGTACTTGGTGTACTAGAGTATGCATACTAGCTACGCTCGTAGTAGAGTATTATGCATAATACGAGTAGTACTCTAGTATATTATACGAGCTCGTAATTATGTACGAGCGTATATTATATATTGTACGAGCTCGTATGCATAATACAGTACGTATGTAAGATCTACTCGTCGTGTTACACGAAGTACTAGCTACGAGCGTACAGTACACGTCTAGTATGCACACTAAGTACGAAGTGTTCGCGCACGATGTCAAGAATTCAAGGTCCATGAGTCAAAAGGAGGTGCGCGACTAAACTGGAAAACCCGGAGATGTGGCGAGAATCGTCGAAAAGAATAATTCCCGCCCCCTGAAGCCACATTTTACGTTTTCAAGTACCGGTAGATCTTCACTACGAGTCGTACACATCAGTGCATAGCAAATTGCATCCCATCATCGGCTCTGTGTCTCTCTGTCATACTCAGTCAAAGGAATTCCTACCACCTTTTCTACTTCCCTACCATATCTCCATCGCGGAATAATCCAACCATGAGCAAGCCATTCAAGGAAGAGCACCCTCTTGGTAAGTACAAATGTTCGCAAAGTGCCGAGGATGAGCTCGGTTAGGGGACCACATGTAGTTGCAACAAAGGCTGTGTCGTGGGTCGTCAGGCGCGTGTTGCAGACTTCGCGTGTAGGCCCCGCCTAATCGTGCCAGTCGTGCGGATGAGCGAATGGCTCTAACCCTTGTCTCCCTTAACCTGAAAATCTCTTCTCCTCTCTCCTTCACCCTGTTCTTCAGAAAAGAGGAAGTCAGAGGCCGAGCGGATCCGGAGCAAGTACCCCGATCGCGTGCCGGTGATCTGCGAGAAGGCAGACCGAAGCGGCGACATCCCTGACATCGACAAGAAGAAGTACCTCGTACCCGCTGACCTGACCGTCGGTCAGTTTCACTACGTAATCCGAAAGAGGATCAAACTTGCCCCGGAGAAGGCCCTCTTCCTCTTCTGCTCTAATACCATCCCACCAAACGGTGAGTCTTGCATTTTCCGGTTCGGAACTTCAAGTCAGTACCTTGTCGATTTGGAGCGATGGACGTGAATCTTCCGCCAACTCCATCTCATTATATTGCCATTTTTTTCGCCTCTCCAAACCCTTCTGTTATAGCCGCTCTTATGTCCACTGTGTACGAGGAGCAGAAGGACGAGGATGGTTTCCTTTATGTTCAATATTCGGGGGAATCTACCTTTGGTATGTAATTTTGGATTACTTTCGTGATAAAAATATGTATTGTTGATTACACAAGGAAGAGAGAAAGTCGGATAAGAGACAGTTGAGCAAGAAAGACCTAAAATCTAGCTGGCTGGAGAGTGCAAAATTCCCTCCCATCCATTGAAGGACAGTATGGCTTGGTAATGTGGTCTTTTTGGATGAGCGAGATGAATAATGCAATAAATGTTTTGACTTTTTCGAGAATATATACTTCATTGTTACAACGAGTGCGACCCATCTCAGGTAAGGTGCGGCATGGTTGCCGTCTTGCGCCGGGACGGACCGTAGATATTAAACCCACCGAAAGCATCCTCCGACCTCTCGATCTCGGTCTTCTGTACCAACTCGATCGCATCGTCGCGCTCCGCCCTCGCTGCCGCCTTTGTTGCAGCTTCGTCCCCGTTGTTCCAACGCGATGTTCCGCACGCACTGCAGGCCAAGGCGGTGTTTCTATTCAAGAGCGTGCAGAAACCGCACGGCCAACCGGGCTGCGAAGGATGCGAAATGGGGGGTCCGGCCGCGTGGCAAGGCGTGCAGATGGGGCCTTGGCAAGGGTTCCGGTGGATGCACAGAGGGCAGTTCCTTCTGTCGGTATTCCGCGAAGGGGATACTGACATGGTCAAATCGATAGCACCATGATCCTTCGCCTTCCGCGAAATCGCAGGAGTACTTTTGGTGCTACGTACGTCGACCTCTCTGGGGTCTAAATCCGACGGCGCTGGGGCCGCCGCTCTGGCCCTTTTATTGCTTGGTGCGCAGCTGTCATCACCGCGGCTGCCAGGTAACGTATTCCCCTTCTTAACCTCCTCTTCCCCGTCGGTGCTGCTGGTGCCATCCTCGTCGGTGTCCGAAAGCATTTCGATTACCCCGGCGCAGGGCTGGCACCAGAGCGCATCGAGACCCCTCCTCCGCTCGGCAGCGATCCTGACGGCCTCTTTAGCGGGCACAGCACGGTCAATACCTCCGTCGCAGTCACTGTTACTACCTCCGAGCCTTCTGGGCCGAAGGTCACCCCGCTCTGCAGCAAGCCGGGCCCTCCCCTCGGCAGCCCGACGAATAGCATCCCCCAGGCCCTTCGCTTCTCCAGCACCTTCGGTACCTCCAAGGGTGTGCCCCGTACTGCCCATGGGAAATCCATCCCTGTCGACTAGCACTCCTCGCACTAAGTAGTCGGCATGCTCCTCCGAGATCTCGTCCATTAGGCGGTAAAACTGGGCAGAGTGGTTCCCGTGGACGCAGTGTGCCATTTCGTGCGCCATCGTGCCAGCGACGTCCTCGTAGGGTAGAAGGATGGAGTGATTGGTGGGGTCTCGGAGACGAAGGTGGATCCTGTGAGCACCCCTGCCGTCCGACGCGTTATACCCTAAAACCGAACGGTGCTGGACTCGGGCCTTCCGCTTCCCTCCCGACGAGTCGAGCCCGTCCCCGCAGCAGCACATCTCGCTCACCGACGCCACGCTGTACCCCCTCGCTTGGGCAATGGGTAGGAACTCGGCCCTGATCCGGTCGAGTAGGGCACGGGCCTCGTCTGCTCGGTCCAGGCTCAATATAGTGTACGCTTTCATTGTCGTCGTTATATGACGCATTGGGGTAAGGGCGGGACTACATGTCGGTGTACAAACAAATGGACGATACCTAAAATATATCCAAGAGTGAGGCAGAGTGGAGTTTGTTTTTGTGGACCTAACTAGTGCTACCTAATAGCTATTAGTAGTATTCATAATATATTTTTTGGAGAACTATTATCCGGGTGTTATCAGATCCAGATCAAAGTACGAGCTCGTAAGTATTACTCATTAGCCTGATTGATCCGACCTAGCTAGAGATCATGACCCCTATAGCTCGGCACGCCAAGTTTAGCGTGGTGAAGACCGCGGCGAAGATGAACCTGGGAGCGAAGATCGCCCAAACCATTAGGTGGCGACGCATGAGGCTTACAGAGAGGCACGAGCCGACGGCCTCAAGAAGCTGGTACAGGCAGAACCACTTCCAAATGGCCTCCGCTCCTGTCCCTTTTCCTCCTCCCTTGACTTCAGTACTCTTGGCCGACCTGGTACGACGTCTTGTTACCATCAGGAGAAAAAGGGAACCAATGATCTCCCATCCGAAGGTGTTGAAGAATAGGGAGATTCCGGCAGTGTGAAAGTGGAACTCATCAAATGCGACAAAAGCAGCCGAGTACTGCAGACGATTAAACGCACAGCCGTGGTTGGTGGCGAAAAAGGCATGGCGGATGGAAAGCCTCCACAGGGAGGCTGCTACGGAAGGTGCTACAGCGGGAATCCCGCGATCTGCGCCTCGATTGAAACCTAAGCGGCACAGCGCCCATGCTTGTGCTAGGAAAAGAACAGACGACGCCGCGGTGGAGGGCCCCGTCACTGCCGTGGCAAAAATCATGCTCTTGAAGAGAACGCTTTGGTACACAGCAGGAGAGGGGAGAGAACCAGCCGAAACACTCTTTCGACATCGTTGGAATATTGATAGAAGCACTCCAATCAATGAAAGCATCATAGCGGCTCGGCAAGTTAGGTATCCATGCCTCCCATGATCTGGTGATCGCTTCTCCCACCAGCTAAAGGCGAGGAAGAAGAGGCAGGCAATATCGGCCGATAAGCTGACTCCAACTTTCCACTGCGACAAAATGTTGGTGATCGGCATCTCAAGGAAAAATCGAACAATTCCCATTAGCAGTAGGCTTGAAAGCCAAACACCTGAAAAATGTGATGCATGCATCACGATCGACGGGTCGAGGCCATGACCCGTTACAAAAAGCTCATTTGCCCTTGAACAAGCAGCTATGAATACCGGAAGGAAAGCATTGCTGTACTTTGATATTTTGAACTTGAGCAGAGAATTATCTTCCTTAAGAGCAGCTTTTTCCACAAAGCTCTTGCCCACGCAATTCATAGCTCTTCTTGTCGACATGAAGACACAAAGTACCGCTAGAAGAAACATCACGATTTCCTTCTCTGAATCAATGTAGCTGTTGCTAAAGGTGAGCATAGCGCATTGGAATACCATGAAGAGGAGCGAGAGGCCTCTTTCGGCCAGTTCTCCTCCTCCTCCTGTCTGAAGTGATCTTAATGTCGGCTCGAGGAAGGAACTACTGCTGCTGCCCAGCATTCCTCGAGAGAAAGACCCACTTATATTTGAGTCAAACAAGGATAATAGAAATGCGCACAAAAGGGTAAAAGCACCAAGGATCATTCCCGTGGCATCAAATCTTGTCCATACACGATGCCCGAGCTCGGCAGCCTCAGAAAGGAAAAATTTATAGAGAATACAAGCCTCGCTATAGGAAAGGGATGAATCACCATCTGCTCTACCATGGTCTAATGTCTTCTTCTTTGAAGAGAGAAGAGCAGATTTGTATGCGTCGGTCGCCTTTCTCATTGAATTCTCCAACGCAGCCATTGGTCCTGGAGGCAATGCATTGGCCGTTCTTGAGTACGTGTCAAGGTAGTTCCAAATTTGGGCCGCATTCAAAGCGAGCGCTGCAGCCAATGCCTCATCCTGGGATATTTTGTGCGCTACAATAGTTGCGGTCTGTCTTAACGGTGGCAAAAGAGACGGAACCACTCCACCTAGATTCGCGTACGGTATAGGGAGGCCCAACAATATGGATATGGTCGGAACTAAATCGATTTGGTGGATAGAATCGAAGACATCTTTCTCCTCTTCCGTTGTGTCGGTTGAGAATACTCCAGGTGCCACTGAGGATGGTGGAACGTGACCGCAACCCGAGGAATAGTGTACAAAGAGTGCAGCATTAGTCTCATCTTGAGTGCCACCTCCGTGGTTCCCATCCTCTGTCATGCCATGGTCTCCGAAAACAAAGGCGACGCGGCAAGATGTTGATTGGGCCGAATCAACTCGATCAAGTACATAAGAAAGAATGTCGTCGATCTGGTTGAGTTTTTCAGTCATGTGCTGATCGTGAGGCCCGTACGTATGGCCGACGTGGTCGACACCTATTTTTAATGAGAAGAAAGACAAAGGTTGGTTACAAATGAGACGACTTGGGTATCAGAAGCTAAGGGCATTGAAAATAATCTGCAATGATCGATATACACGAGCGGAGCATGCGAACAATTGTTACGGCTCGTACCTAGAAAATGTGCAACAACAAGCTCATGCTCGTCAGAATCGAGCTTTTGCAAGAGGCTTGGCAGGTGCTTCATACAACCGTCGTCGACCGTGTCCAGATCCCGCGTGTTGAAACTGGGGTATGGATGAGCATCGTCGAATTGCGTAGGGAAGAGATCGATCCATGTATCATCCCCTACAAATGCAATCTTCCGCTCTCTACTTCCTCTTCGGTGCGCTGGTACGTCTTTCAGCTGCTGAATCCAACTATCCTCGTCCACGTTCGCCCCGCCAAAGTTACCGGATATATCGGCAAAGGTCGGAAGTCCACCAGTCGTGAGTCCCTTCAGCCTTTGCATCGTGACTGTTGGTGGATCGGCCACGAAGGTGTAGAGCTGCGACGATGATGTCGTGCCTTCGGAATTGTCGGCTATGCTACTGCTAGAGCGATGGAGCCTAGCCCCGATCGATTTAGGCAATCTTCCAACGGCGAAGTCGAAACGTAGTGCGTCCACTACCACCATTACAACCGAATCAACAGTCCTAGGCATCCAACAACCATTATCCAATCCTAGGAGACCTCCGTCACTAAGCAGTCGTATCTCGTCAGTGTTCAGGCCCAGAACTTCTCGCATCAGATCCGCCGCCGCATCCTTCGTGCACGCAGATGCGGCAGGGAGTGATCGCCGAGCCAAGAAGAAGGATACGGAGAAACGCGCCAGCCCAGCCAGTGCAAGGAATGGGACGACGAGAAGACCCAGCTTCCACTGCACGAACGAGGTTTGTATTCTTGGCCTTGCCATAATCCTGTGCCACAGTACTAATGCACAAGGCCGTGAGCTTACCCGTTGGTGCTAATTGTAAATGGACAAAATAAACAAGCGAAAGGCCATGTTCGAGGCCAAGCTATCTTGATCTATATTCATTTTTGTGAAGATTCCGTTGATGCGATACTTGCGATGTTGAGTGTATTTTATTTTTCTCGTTTCATTTTTTCAAGAGAAGGAGAAGGACTCATACTAGCTAGTACCACCAGAGACATTTAATACGCCGGGTGTTTAAGTAGTTGTTTCTGCCATCGGATATCGGATTCCACGTCGTCTTCGCCATCTCACGAGGGTTACCCGCCCTGATGTAAATCTACATGTAGGACCTAAATGGTGTATAGATCTGGTTCCTGCAGTCTCTGTAGCTAGTGTGGATAATTCTTAGTAGGTCCTATTGAATGAACGACTCACTCGTGCCCGGCATTAAGATTTGCCTCCTGGGTTGTACGTACCCACATCCTTTGGTCATCGTTGCAGAAAAGTACATCCGTTGGCCAGTTTCTTTCTAGAGCATGCTGCACCATTTCAGAAGACGCATAAGAAGGAACTATCTGCCCAGCAATTGCTTCAACAGATAGACCAATAATACATTTCCCAATTTTATCCTCCATGGCCTTCCAAGCAGCGCCTTTGATGCCATGGAATTGCTTCACCACAATGCTTCCAGATTCCGTCCCAACTCCAAATTCACAACCAAGCTGCTCGTATCCGGAACTAGAGTTGATAATGAAGGTCTCTGCATTGTCGATATCAAAGGATGATGGGCCCATGACGTTCCATCGATTGTCCTGTCCGCGTTTAGTTCTTGCGAAGGTCAGAACTAACTTGTCCTCATTTCTTATCATGGCCATGACACCGTTGATGTCAGGCGAGGGATCCCCCTGCTTTTTACAGCCCTCGCCGACTGGAAAACCGTTCACAGATACCAGTTGATCCCCAAGGATGATTCCATTAACTTCGGCGATTCCCGCAGTACGTTGAAGCCCCTTAATTACTATTTTTTTCTCGCCAGACTCTAACTTTTTCTCTTCAAAGAGAAATTCGTCCGGCCGACTCATCGCGTTAACATCGGTAATAAGATCCTGAAAACTCAGCAAGTGCAAGTATGGATGGATGAAGCTAAGCGTGAGAGGGCGTTTAGCTCCAGCAGCCTCCAGAAGCTCCAGTGCGCGCTGTCTTCCCGCGCCATTGCCGCCTAGGACTGAGTTGTCATTGACATGGCTCAAAATATCTTCGATATCAATTCTCGATGATGAAGATCTTTCCACCAATGCTTCAGGAAGTAATTCTCTGACGACAAGACCAATATCATCAAGAGATTTGGAAAACCGAAGGCCAAGCTGCCCGTCGTCAACAATTTCAACTTCCTCGACAATTGGACATGCTTTTGCAAGCTCCAATGCATCGAAAGCCTGACTCTGTCGCCTTATTTTCAACTCTGGCATTGCTTCTTGGACATAGTTTTCGATCCTTTCCGCCTCGTTATCGGAATGGGCCACTTTCAACCTTATAGTTTTCGGTCTACCGGGATCCTTGAGGCTTGCCATGCACTCATTTTGTTCGCCAAAAGAAAATACAGTGCCATTAACAGCTAGCATAGTAGCCCCCTTGAACATATCTGGGTCAAGATTCATGTCCTCGCAAACCTTCCTCGCCTGGCTGCCTCTTGGCATATCAACAACGCGGATAAAACAGCTATTGTCGTTAAGCAGCAAGTTCACTCCAAGGGGCAGTTGGTCGTAAAAGATGAGATCATAATGATCAGCCTCGGGATTCGGCGCCGCTGAAGTCACATCCTCATCTGTAATCTCGGCAAGGTCGTCTATGACCAATTTTGCGGTACGAAGGATCACTCCCCAATGCTGTGCCAAGACGGAGTTGAGAGTCTCCAGCAGCCAACCGCTTCTGTTGGAAATTGCAGTGGCAATGACTGTGACACAGTAGTCTCGGAGTGAAACCTTGAATAGATCTGCCAGCTTGTTCAATAACCAAGTCAGCTTTCCATCACCCTGTAGTACGAGTTCTACTTCGCCGATAGTAACAAAGCGCTTTGATAAACAAAGTCTAGGCTCCCAATCGTTGCCGACTCTCTCCTTCTTCAGCTCAAATTGGATTTTGATATGACCATCCCACATACGAGAGTCTGCCTTCCCCCCCCCCCTTTAAATAAGGGAAAAACGTTTGTTC
>Ga0099799_10121_pt1 | contig 23338 bp, 33 predicted proteins | sample Uncmet6_SortLC_1_FD_89033 | JGI IMG/M metagenome (GOLD analysis project Ga0099799, IMG submission 89033) | Marine eukaryotic communities from CALCOFI LINE 67, Pacific Ocean - CN11_C50_N6_SortLC_1 | ecosystem: Environmental > Aquatic > Marine > Oceanic | place: Pacific Ocean: Monterey Bay...
CTTTTACTGATAACGATATAAAAATACTTTTAGATTTAACCCACCCAAAACATAGATATAGAAGAGGTAATACTATAATTTAAAATTTATCAGCTGTTTTGACTTCTTCTATTGCTTCTTGTAATTCATTTAAATTAACAGGACACTCTAAATCTAAACTTGCTTTGAAAATATCTTCCTTAGTTCCATTCTTAAATATGATAATAGTTGGAGCCATTCTAACTCTATAATCTTTCTTTGCTTTAGGAGCGTTTTGTATATCAACTCTGAAGTACTCTACACCTTCTAACTTATCCCAATCAGGAAAAGCATTGATTTTATTAAACTCTACCCAAAATTCTACAACGGTGATAACTGTTTCATCATCTCCAAATGCATCATTTTTGTGTATCTTTTCATTGAAGTTTGAATCATCAATCCATTGTTGAGAAAATACCTGTGTAGAAAATAATAGAATTATGAATATTAATAAATTTTTCATACTACCTTTCTTTCTGCAGTTCGTATAATCTTTCATCAATTTTTTCTAACTCTTCGAGTATTGATTCAACATCATCTTGTGTATCAAGGATAGTTTGTCTGATTAATTCATCTTTTAAATCATACTCAATTCTATCAATAGGTGGTTCTGGTAATGTCTTAGCTTCTTCGATATCACCTTGTAATGTAAACCACATTCCTATAACCACAGATATAGTAAACAATAATATTCCTATTGTTTTTAAATCTAATGTGATTTTAGTTCCTTCGTTTAATTCTTTTGCCATATTCTACCTAAAAGTATAATTTATACCAAATGTAGTTTGATATAAATTACTATCCCACATTTTTGAATATTCACCTTCTGCAAATATTCCAAAGTTTTTTCCTACTTTATAACCTAAACTAATACCAAAAGAATAATCAGTCCATTGTTCTAAATCTGCATCTTGTCGTAATCCACCTTTACCCCAATTGTTTCTATTAAGGTAACTAAATTCTTCTTCTCCTGCAACATATTGGTGAAATGGTAATATGTAGTTTCCATATGCGTGAAACCAAAAATCTGATTTGTAGTGATAGAAATCAAATCCGATGATTGGTGCAACTTCCATCCATGGGTCTAATAAATCCCATGCTCTTCCATTAAACTCATTCATAATAGATGGGAATATTCTTTCTCTAAAATCTTCATCACTAAAAGCAACTACAACTCCATCTTCATCTTTCCAAAGATAATCGATAAATTCTTCACCAGTTGTATTATCTGTGTAAGTGGTTGGATTATCTGAATACCCATATTGAGATGCTAAGTCCCACCAAGGGTTTGTTGGAAATTCATTACCAAACTCATCTAGTGTAGTTTCATTCAAATAAATTTCAATTGGATTGTATCCATAAGCTCTATCATGTCCTCTTAAGATAGCTCCTGCAGATAGAGAAAACTTTTTACCGATTGGTAATCTAAATCTAGCTTCTGCTGAATTATAGTTAAGATTAATCTTTCCTACTTCTCTTGTTTCTACTTTTACTATATGATTTTTGCCAGTGTGTTTTAGGAAGTAACGATAGTTTGTAAAATCTCTACCTCTCCATCTTTCCTTTTCATAATGAAATTGATATTCCAATCCTTTGAACGCTGATGTTGGTGCAGTAAATGCTAATTGAGATTCTGTACCATCGTAAAAGTTTTTAGGTTTTCTTTCGTAATCAAATCTTGCTAGTTTTCTAATACCAAATCCATATCGGTAATCGAATGGAAATACTTCTGTATTATCTTTAATGATTGGTATCTCATAGACATTATCAGTTCTTTCTAAAATATAAGTTGGTTCAATGGCTTCAACAGAATTACTAATATCTCCTGCACCATAAATAGTTCCATATTTTATAAAATCTTTGTATAAATCTTTAAGTACTTGTGATTGTAAATTTGTAGTTGTAAGTAGCACTACAAACATTAATATAACTTTTTTCATATTTACTCCTCGTTAAGTGTTGTGAGTATAAATATAAAGAAATTAAGATTAACTAATTCTTCACAGAACCTCTACTACCACCACTACTTCTATTAATTACAGGTGGTGATGAACTTCTTGATGAACTTCTATTAATTACAGGTGGTGAAGAACTTCTTGATGGAGGTGTGTAAGTTCTACTTGGTCTACTATTATTTCTGATAATATTATTGTTATTAGAATTGTTAGGTGGTCTATTATAATTTCTAACATTATTATTAGTATTATTATTATTTCTTATAATAATTTTATTAGGAACGTTGTTAGGATTTTCATAAACTCTAATATTATTATTATTTCTTTTAAGTTTGATAATTGCATTATCAATAACTTCATCTTTATTAATAATAAGTCTAGGTTTGTTTCTGTTAACGATAATTCTATTTTCTATATTAGTTCTGTTACTATTAGTAATTACGTTGTTAGAACCTCTCCTACCAACTACATAAGCAGTATTTGTTCTGTCTCTGTTTTTCCAAGCATAATCATTCATTCTCTGTCTGTATCCCCAATCATTCCAAGGTGAACCATATCTGTTCCAACCATATCTGTTGAATCCATAGTATCCAAACGAACTACCATATCCATAGAATCCAAATCTATCCCAATGATTAAATCCTATATTGAAATATGAATTACTTGCCCAATTCCACCAATAGTTATGTGAATTCCAATAAAAATCAAATGGAGATGCAAATGGACTTCTGTACATTCTATTATTCCAATAGAAATCATAATTCCATCTTAGGTCTTGTTTCATTGCAAATTGAGCAAAATCCCATCGGAATTTATCATCTGTTCTGAACTTTCTTGCAAGTTCAAATTCATTTTCTACTACATCAACCTTTATCTCTGTACCATCTGGTCCATAAATTGGGTCATAATTTAATGTTGAAATTTGGTATGTTGTGCCACAACTAGTGAGTAACAACACCCATAGTATAAATAATAGGTGTCTCATATTAATAAGTATAAAATTTTAATGTTTTATGTGTTGTACACGCCATTTCACATCTTTTCTTCTTAACATTTTTTTAGTGGCATCTACGTTCTTTTTGGAATCATCAGCGAAGTAAACATCATCATATCCTTCATTATCAATTTTATCTTCAATCCAATCTGCTTTATCCTTTGGATTGTTAGATGCTAATGCGGTTACATATATTTTACTCATATTAATACCGATATCTTTTAAGTATTGTCTTATCGGTTTAAATGCTGCTCTGGCAGTTAAGATGTGAACTCCATCACCACCACTACTACTAACGATTCTTCTTAGAACCTTAGTTATTTTTACAATTTCATTTGGGTCTTGTACTTTTTGGAAATCTGAGAAATCAAATTTATCACCAGGTTTCTCATTGTAAACTGCATATTGACCTGGTGTAAGTTTTCTTTTCTTATCACCATTAGTAATATAGATAAACGAAGTTGTTTTAACCAAAGTATCATCAAAGTCAAAAACTCTTAGTTTCTTTGATTCTGTGAATAGACTTCTACTTATCATATCTTTTAATTTAATCATCCCAATATATAAATATACGAAAAATAAATGAGAAATCCAAATAAAATCATACTTTTTTTATATTATTGATGTTTTTTTCTTACCAAACATCGTTAAAGATATCCTTGTGCCTGCTTTAATGGGGTCTACTCGATGTTTTACATCATTTAAGTAATAACACTCAGTTACAGGTATATCGTTGAGTATCAATGAACTATCACAATCAGATGATTGTATTTCACAAACATAAGTTACAGCACATCCACCATATTCATCAGTATGTTCTCCAATATAATCACCTACTTCATATTTGATTAAAGTATAACCTGTATTTAAGTAATCATCATGTCCTATGAATGATTCAATATATTTATTTAGTTCAGAATCAAAAGGTACTTCATTACGAGGTAATCTACACCAAGTATAGTGACGAGATAATATTTTATTATCTTTAGAATCAATTAATTCCCATTCTTGTTTCTGTGTATAATTAACTATCCAATCTTTCCACTCTTTTTTCATATTAAAACCACCAGTTTCTAACCAAAGAATTCATTACCAACGTTTGGTTATGTTCTAATTTATCTTGAACTTCTTTACTCTTGTAAAATTCTTCAGTAGAGTTATTTAGAAAATCGGCATCGGATTGGAAGAACAATTTGAATCCTAAATCTTTTAATATGTTCTCAAGTGGAGCATTTTTAGGATAAATGTGAAATGCGTTTCTACATAGTAATGGGAATAATGTTCTTTTAGATACTGAAGTTTGATTTTTAATAACATCCCAATAGTGTTTATCAAAAGGATGTACTGTTTCTGTTAAGATATCAAAATATGTATTTAGATGTGCTTCATATAATTTAGTATCTTGATGAACATTATCAGTTACTTCAAAATCCTGCGATGGATGATGTATAAAATACTTCTTTACCCAATGCCAATCTAATTTAGGTAAAGATGAGTATTTACTCATATTAGGATAATTCTCATTATATCCATCTCCATCTGCTCTAACATTTATATCACTTGGTCTCCTATTAAGTAGATTTTCTCCAGTTAATAGATTATTATCCCTTAACCATTGGAAAACTAAATCTCTCTGAGGTTGATGTCTAAATGAGAAAAACTTCATTCTATATTTCCTATCATTAGATAAACTTTTTTTATAAGACCACGTTAATGGATTATTAATATCATCTCTTTTACGCATAATACTACCAATAATACCTTGTTCTCCAATACCAAAGTGAAAATTATCCGATAACTGACAAATTGTAAATTTGTTGTTTGGATATTTTTTATCAAAAAATAGTTTTAGTGAGTGTGCTATAAATGCTGGACAATGTACTCTACATCCATATTGTACAAGTTTTTCTATTATTCTTAAAGTGTAGTGTGGTTCAATTCCTTCTTCTAATTCAATTACAAAAAGGTAATTATCAAGAATGTAAAGTTTTTCCTTAGTTGATAAAAGTTTCCAATAATAGTATATTGATTCTGCATTATTAGATGGAGATAGAACAACTATTGCTTTTTGATGGTCAATATATTCTTGGCCTGGTACTGTAATTTTATTGGAGTTACAATCAAAATCAAATGCATTGATTTCAATCTTACCTTCACCTAATTTCATATAACGTTTTTTTACTCTTAAGTTGATAGATGTGTTGAAATGTATCCAGCAATTCTACCAGCTTTAATTTGAAAATGTTCCCAATCATTTTTAGTAAGTTTCTTTTTCTTACTAACATAATCCATTCCTATATTTCCAATGTACTTATCATCTAAAGTAAATAGTGGTACTAAAAATGTAGATTTTGTACCAACTGATTTTGCTGCTTCTTTTAATCCATAGGTTGCAATCTTAGGGTCTAAGAAATCTGGAATAAAGATACTATTCCCATCCATTGTATGGTTAAATGTTTTAGGATAAAGTGAACATGGTATATTATTAAATGTATGAGATACTGAAGATATACCAACTTTAGTTACTTCATAAAATACTGAGAATTTTTGTATTGATTTACCTGTGGGGTAGAAGTTACCACCATTATGAAATTGAGCAATCCAAACTCTATCTGCTTTAAATTCATCTCTAATTTCTTCAATTTCATCTGATATTAAAGAAACACTTGTGATATTTTCTTTTACAATATCTCTTGATTTATCTTTTTGTTTTTGCAGGTGTTTACTTATTATTAAGTATAATATTGGTCCCACTACACCAGTTAAAAATGCTCCTAATAATTCCATTATATGATTATGATTTTCAATTATTTGTTCCATCCTTATCGTATTCCTCTAAATCTTCCATGTAATCAGCAACATTCTTAAGATAGTCAGATGCCAAGGTCATTTTCTCTTGAACCCAACCATCTAAATCTTCAATGTTACGTTTCTTTATATTTGTGTATATGATTTTAGCGGAACGAACAGATGATTTAAGAGATGATAATCCCATACCTACTTCATGGTCATCTTCTTTTAAATTATTTTTTACAGAAGTTACTGATTTAAAAAATTCATTTACTGTATCTTCTTGTGGTTTAAATGCATTTGCATATGGATTAGAATAAATCTTACCAAGTTCTACTGACTTACCTTCCCATTTAACTTCAGATAATATGTCTTTTAGTTTAATCATTACTCGCCTTTGTACTCAGCATTTTTATACATACCACTAACTTTCATATCAAGTTCTTTTGCTAGAGCAATTTTCTCTTTACCTAGTTTCTTCAATAATTTAATAAATGGTTCTTTTTTATCTGTATGCTTATTTTTTTTGTAAAATTCTAATGCTTTTTCAATATTTTCAATATTCTTTTGTTGAAGTTTAGAAATAGCATTGATACTTCTCTCTCTAATAACGCTTCTAATCGCTTCTTTAAATTCTGATAATTTCATACTATTCTCGTTTCTTTTTTTCTTACCACTACAATGAGCTTTTTGACTGAAACCTTTAGGATTACTACAGTCTATTGATTTTTTATATTTCTTACTCCAACTCATCTACTCTATATAAGTATAAAAATATCTGTAAATAGATATTTAAATCTTGTGTTTTATATGTTCATACATGGAACTACCAATAATAGAACCTAACTTAGAATCAGATGGATAGTGAGCTCTTCCTAAATTTCTTGAGTACGAAATTCGTTTTCCTGCCTCTATAAAGGCATCTGTGTTGATTGGTAATTTAGTTTGTAGTACTTTTCCGATTAGAATACCTTGTGCAGAATGACCTGATGGATATGATGGTGTTTTCATACTTTCCATTACGTGCTCACCTAACTTAATATTATAATATTTTGCTAATTGAAAAGGTCTTGGTCTATTGTAATGATATTTTAATTCTAACATTGAACAAGATTTAAGTAACTCTTCTACTAAATCTTTTGGAAATGTTACATTATTTTCTTTACATACTTCTTCAAATATTTTTTCAATATCATCATGTTCTTCAACATATGCATCATCTTCTGGTAAATCTTTTAGATAAAGTAATTCTTGATAAGTTTGTATTGAACTATTTTTTGGAGGATTTTTAGTAAAGTACTTACTCATGTTAAAATCTTTGAATAATCCTTTAGTTTTTACATACTCTATTTTTTCAGCATGCTTATCCTTCATACCATCTGTGGAATAGACAGCATTCTTAATATCTCCGATATTTTCTTCTGTGAATATGAACATACTACTATAAATATATAGTTATGATTATTTCTTAAATTTATTCCACAAATCAATTGCTTTAGATGTAATTGATTCAACTCCTTTACCAACTTTTTTTGAGATTTGTTTGGCTAAAGGTTTTGGTAAGATTTTTTCTAGTTGTTTTTTAGTTTTTGATTTAGCAACCAAACCACTTCCTTTTTCAATTATTTTTTCTTTAAGTTTTCCCATTTTCCTCTTTTCATAAGTTCTCTCTGAATAATTCCTCTTTTTCTTTTCATTGATGGTGAATCATACATCTTGATTAATTCATCAGTAGATGTATTTGAAGGAGTGTAATGTTTAATTACAAATTTATTGGTCAATTTATTATTGACTCTAACATATTCTTTAGAACTTGGTTTTAATTTTGCTGACATTTCTATTTATCTAACCACTTAAAAAATCTATTCATTATGAACCAGAATGCAACAAAGATTCCGATTACCTTGACTAGAAGTATGAGGTTTTCCATTTCCTATAAATATTAATATATTTGTATAAAGGTACTTTTTATAACACCATTGGAATTAATTAGTTCCAATTGTAACAAATCAGTAGGAAGTGATTTAGTATAAATCTTTTTTGTGTTTATATCAAATGTAGGTAAAAATGATTCTTTTGATATAACAGAACCATCTTTTGATATCACTAGTTGATGTTCTTCTTCTGATACTATTTCAAAAGAAAATTCTTGTCCATCTATTACTGATGATTCAGATTCTTCAAATATCATTTCGTATTGTGGTAAAGGAGTTACCTCCATCAAGTCATCTGGTTGACAAGAGAATACAATAAGCATTACAAACATTAAATATTTTTTCATTTTATTTTTAAATTTACCTTGTTACCATCACCATCAACTAATTCATAGAACTTTAATCCTAATAATCCTAACGTTGAATCTAAATCTGTATTCATTTTGAAATGAAGTGCATATGTAATTCCTTGATTTGAATTTACAGAACCATCTTGACTTAATGAACCTATGTTTATGTACCTATCTCGTACTGTTACATAACCATCTATTTCTGTTGGAGAAACATATTCTGCTTCTAAATATTCTAATTTATCTGAATCATAGTACACTTTAAATTGTGTACCTACTATATTATAATTATTAGATGGTATAGTTAAAACCATCTGTAAGTGGCCATCAATTTTATTTATCTCCATACCAATAGAATCTTCTTCAGAAGAACTTCCTTTTGCTGATGAATATCTAACACTCATTGATTGAGCAGCTGTTGTAAGATTACTTGGTTCGTGTGAATGTGAAAAGTTTACATCACCCATAAAGGCAACTTGATACGTTTTAGATTGTTCTAATGTAGTAGAGTTTGGTGTATAAGAATCTGAAGTACTACTTGGTATTCCATTACTCCAATTTGTTGTACTCCAATCATCGTATCCACTATTGAATATCTTAACTACATCAGAAAATGTTTTATCAGCGAATGGGTCTGTATCACCATAGATATGTTGTAACATTAATTGAGTATCTACGAAATTAAAAGAACCATCTTCATTAACATCACCAAGCACATATTCAATACCTGTTGAGAATACACTACCACCACTATTACCAGGTCCACTTCCACCAGATGTAAGTTGATTAAATGCTATTACTAAATCTTGTACTGTTATTACATTATCATATTGGTCATCATAGTAAGTTCCATCTACTGATAAATTTAAAGTATGTTGAGAAAATGAAGTGTTTTCTTCGAATGTAAATTCTGCTCTAATACCAAAATAACTACCAGCATTTCTAATCACACCACTTCCATATGAACTATTAGATATAGCAGTTGTTAAATTACCTGGTATGTAATATTGTTGCCAACCACCCGAACCCTCACTTACACTATGAACAGTAATTGGTCCATCATATAAATCAAGTAATTGTAATGAAGTTAAATCATTTGGGTCTGTATCAGGATTAGTAGCAGTAAATTCTCTACCATCAATCAGTATTCTATGTCTATCATTCGTAGAATCATATGGATATAAAACTACCCACTCTACACTTCCACTTTCTGTGGTTGCTTTTAAAGTACCATTATTTACTAGGTCTCCATTTATAGCAGTTTCATCAAAGGATATAGTACCATCACTTCCTAATGTATTTACAGTTGCACAAATCCCACCAGAATTATCAGTACACTCATAATAAATTGTAGTACTAAATTTAGTTGCATCTAAGTCATCATCTAATTCATATGTTAAATCCAACTCATGTGTTTCTTCAGTTGTTGGTGATACATTTGTCCAAGTTCCAAATTGATGATTGGAACTTATCCAATTGTAATTTGGTGAACTTGAATTTGCTGGTATTGAATAACCAAAATAGTAATAATCCCCACCACCATATTCTTGGTATCTAAATTCAAACTCATACCATTTAGTTTTATCTAAAGTTGCAGTACCATATCGATTAGAACAACAACCCCATTGAAATGTAATTGTTTGCCAAGTAGTAGTTCCTACTTCTCTATATCTAGTTTCTGATGAATCATCTGCATAAGTTTTGAAATTATAAGTTCCATTTTTATTTGGTTTGAACCAACCCGAATAGACTATTGCAAAAAATGAATTACCCCATCTCGGTGGGTGTCCTCCATTTAAACCACCTGAACTCCATGGTGTTGCTTCACCAACATGAGTTAATGTTGTACCTGGTTGGTTTGTATCAACCATTGCATCAAACTCAGCAGTTGAATTAGCTCCACCACTATACGATACATTATTATAAGATGATGTTGCACCATTTCCAGAGTGAGTTTTGTAGGATTTATAATTTATTTTTCCTTCACCACTTGGAGTATAACCAGCACCAGTCTGACCAAACACTAAAGTTGGTAATAACAATATTAAAAATAACCATTTTTTCATATTTTAAAAATTATCTTTTGGTTTATCTAATCTGAAATATATTGTTCCTCCTACATAAGGTCTTAGTTTTCCAAGATTATTTTCTAAATCTATTAAATCGTTTCTAAATCCAACATCTATACTAAACATTTTATCATTTTTGAATTTATGTAAAACTTGTACATTTGCTCCACTAAAGTAATTTTCCATATCCCATTGATATGCAAATCCAGCATACCACTTTGATTCTGGTAATTCATACTTCGGTACGATTACTTCATATGGTTTATCTATATAAACCTTTTTGATTTTAGTTTTAATTTTTTCTACAATTACTTCTTTGATTATAGTATCTCTTTTTATTTCTGTAATATACTTTGGTACATATATTTTCTTCTCTACTAGTTTTTCAATATAAATACTATCAATTACAGTCTGAAGTACTTCAATTTCTTTAATCTTTTCTACTTCTTGTATTGTTGGATTTATATACATCCATACTGATAATCCTATCAATAATCCTATTACACTTAATTCTATTTTATTTTTCATATCTTTATCTCCTTAAAAGGGTAACTTTGCTCCTATCATAAACGAATTCATAATTGGAACAAACTCATTACTACTATAAATTATCGTCCATCCTGCATTGAACGAAAAACTTTTTGTTAATTGTATTGTGAAGGAATTTGCAAGTATTCCTATAAAATCTTTTGATGTTGATGAAAAGGCATCAAACCCTTCTACTTTTTCTGTATAAGATAATGGGTTTTGTGCTCCTATCAATGCTGGTGTGTACATTATTCTATCATTTATTTTTACCATATTTGTGTAAAGAACATTATATCCCAAAGAACCCATTTTTGGCATTGTATTTCCAAGTGCATCTTTACCAAACATAAATGAATAACTAACACCCAATCCAACAGTTCCATACTTACCCATTGGTTTCATTCTACTGAGAGATAATGTAGTTGAGTTCATCTGATAATTTCTCATATAAGATACGTTTGCTGCATCTACCCAAGTTACTTGATAATTTTCATTCAAACTTACTTTACTTCTACCCAATGATAATCCAACTTGTTTTAAGTTATCATATATTTGTAAGTTTGCTGTATTTGTTATATCACCATAGATTGATGCTTGAGATGCTCCAATTGCAAGTACTTGGTTATAATCTCTTGTTAAAGCTTGCATTGACATTACATCTGCTTTCAATACTATTGGCATAAATTTCTTTTTCTTTTCTTCTTCCTCTTCCTCTTCTTCCTCATCTTTTTCTTCTTCCTCTTCCTCTTCTTCATCTTCTTCCTCTTCTTCATCCTCTTCATCTTCCTCTTCCTCCTCTTCTTTTTCTTCTTCCTCTTCTTCTTCTTCAGATTCTTCTTCACTTTCTTCGTCATCTGATTCTTCTTCAGAATCTTCATCACTATCGGAATCATCATCAGAATCATCATCGGAATCATCATCACCATCTGAATCATCTGAATCATCTCCATCAGAATCATCATCTCCATCTCCATCACCATCACCATCTCCATCACCATCGCCATCACCATCGCCATCACCATCGCCATCACCATCGCCATCACCATCGGAATCAGAATCACCATCCGAATCCCCATCACCATCTCCATCGGAATCTCCATCTGAATCTCCTCCTCCATCAGAGTCAGAATCTCCATCAGAGTCTCCTCCACCATCGGAATCACCACCCCCACCATCGGAATCGCCTCCTCCTCCATCAGAGTCTCCTCCTCCGCCATCGGAATCACCTCCACCACCATCAGAGCCATCGGAGCCACCTCCTCCATCACCAGAGCCTCCTCCACTATCTCCACCAGAATCTCCACTTCCACCACCACTATCTCCACTACCACCTGATGAACCACTTCCTCCACTATCTCCACCACCACTAGAACCACTTGAACCTGAATTGGTATTATTGGTTGCGTTGTTTGCAGTATTGTTAGCGTTGTTGGTTGCGTTACTAGCAGATGAACAAGGTGAAAGTGCTGCCCACCAAGCATATTTCTGAACTAACCATTGTTGGAGTTCACCATTAGTATATTGTGCGTATGTGAATAATTTGGCTTCGTTGTAGAATGCAACGATAGCAGAACCACTTGTGAAATCAGCGGTAACAACTTGTACTTCACCAGTACATCTATCTACAAATGTCTGTGTGAAGGTTTGTCCATAACTAAGATTAGTTATGAACCAAAACGCAAGTATCGATAGTAGTTTTTTCATTCATTAGTTTTCGAATATTTTTTTTCTAATCATTCTTGCTACTATTCTTGCTGAAGCCGTTTCTAATGCTTTTCTGGTAGTTACTCCAATTGCTGATTGTCTGAAGTTTATTTCCTCCAAATCTAAACCCAACAAACCTTCTTGTGTTTTAACGGTATTAGCCTCTCCGAGACCTGAACCTACAAAGTAAGTACCATTTTCTGCATTAGTAAAACGAACTTGTAAACCCAAACGCGTTGTCTGTGTTTGTTTAGAACCATCTTTTAAAGATAAAACTTCATCTTCTGAAACTGAGAAATCGTAAATCTCTATTGTAACGAAATATTTCGCTAACATTATTTTACCCATTCCATAAACTTCGTTTTGAGAAACACCTTTTCTTGATGCAACCCATTGTGATTTCATTCTATTTTTAATCTCTGACTTCTCTTCTACGAACTCAAATCGGTTTGTCCAATCTAAGTACTCAATTACCATATTAGTAACACCCAATCCAATTCTTGCATCTTTTAAATCTGGCCACATTTCATAAACCACATCCGATGCAGAGATATTGATTAAAGCGATTGGAATGGTTTCACCCCAATAATCAGATACATCATCAATTGATTTCTTTTTTTCGAATTCTGCTTGATATGTTTCTGCTTTTATCTTACCAACAGTTTGTGCAATAGTATTTTGTGTGAATAATACACATAAAATTAAAATAAATATATTCTTCATTTTTTATCTTTCATATGATTGGTTAAGTTTGGATACATTTCTAACCCCACCTTAGTTAACCAATCATCGATTTTATTTAATATCTCTATAATTTTTTTCATATTTAACTTCCTAGTGTATCAAATATGCCAAAAGTTGCATTATCAACTGCTGATGGGTTCATGATGATATGGGTTATAATAGCAACCATACCAAGAACAAACATCACCAATAATACAGCTAACCATACCTTTACAATAATATCTACTACCTTGTAGTCTGACATTTTATCACTAAAGATTTCTGTAAGTGTTGTAATCATTGTTTTTTTTAATTCTCCAATTTTTAATGTTATACGTTAGTGTGTATCCTTAATATGTTTAGGCAATCTCCATCCATGTACTTTCATTTGCCATGCATACCACACAGCAAATCCAAAGAACTGTACTATCCATCCACCTGCTAATAAATCTGCAGTTAAATCTCCAGCTTGGATTCTATCACCTAATAATAAAAAGTAAGCATTTAAATAAACTATACCGACTATAAATCCAATACCTTGTCCATTTAATTTCCACCATTTTTTGAAACTACTCATTTTTCTCCTTTATTTAATTTTACCAATCAGCCTCTTCTTCGACTTCTTTTTTCTTTTTAACAGGAACTTTAACTTCCTTGATAATTACTTTTTCTTTTACCTGTTGTTCTGGTATATTTACTACGATTGTAGGTCCTTCTACATTTACTGATTGATTGTTTTCTTGTACAATCTCAGTTTGTGGTTCTGAATCATCTTCAATTCCTATAAATGATTTTACTTCATCTATAAAAATACCACCTAAAGTAGTTAGTATAATACCAACTCCAGCTATTATTTGATTCTTTATTTGTGCAAAGAATCCTTCTTTTTTATCACTCATAATTTATTTCTCCTTTTTTGTCTACATTCTTTACAATCACATGGTGTGTGTTTACATTTTGTCATATCAGTTTTAAGGATACACCAAGTACAAAGCACACCAAATAAAATTAAAGATGCAATTGTTATCATTATTATTTTTTTATTACAAATTTTCCTTTTTTATTCATAACCATTTCTTCACCATCTTCGTTATAATATTTTATATTACAATGTGAGTTATCTCTAAATGGTCTTTTAGCCACAAAATATGAACTACATAGTAGTAAAAACATGGCAGTCATAAAAAAATATACAAATGAACTATCCATTAGTTTACTACAAATGATTGGTTTCCTAACACATTATGAAATTCATCGGTTAATTGAATTAGATATCCACTTTTTTCTAAAGATGCAACATATACTTTAAGAAGGTTATCACCCTCACCAGCAGTTATCATCTCTTGAGATATCAATTCATTATTCATCCCATGTCTAATCTTTATTCTGTATTTACCATCAAGTGGTAATTTTACGTTCATTGCAACTCTATCAGTTACGATAGTGTTTTCTAGTTTTATACCAATCAATTCTTTAATCTGTAAAGATTCTGGTACATCTTGGTCAGGATATAGTGTTACTAAATCATCATCTTGGTAACAACCCATTATTAAGAATAAGCTAAGTAATATTAATATTTTTTTCATTTTTTGTTTTCCTTTTATTATTGTATGTTGAAATTAATTTGTGTTCCATCTGCTTTTACACCTTCTTTAACTCTAAACGAAATTAAACCTGATGCGTTTGTTATATTTTCAAGTGGTGTAAATACTAATTTGTATGGTGTTCCTTGTTTAACAGTTGCACTAACGTTTTGGTCAAATGAACCAACTCTTACTAATCCATCTTGAACTATATTAGAGAAGTTTGTCATGTCATTACCAGTATCGAATATTACATTCTCTAATGAAAGTACATTAGGGTCATATACTATATTGAACTGAGAACCAACCATTCCTTCAATATCTGAATTGATAGAAAAGATTACTTGTCCATCTTTTATTTCAGATATTAAATCTATATTTGCTGTTTCTGTTGAACTAAATTTACTACCAGCTGCCATACTCATTCTAGCTTGTGATGATTGTGCTGATGTTGCCTTTTCACCACTATTAACTGTTGGCTCCCATGAGTGAGAGAAGTTTACATCACCAACTAAACCATGTGCTAAATCAATTGTTTTCGTTGAAACATCTGAATCAAGTGGTGTGAATGATTTAGCGAATGTTACTGTATTGTTAGTAACTGCACCATAAGTAGATTCAATACCACTATAATCTTCTGTTTTTCCATCTTGTGTGATTCGGTTTGTATTACCACTTGTTACACCTTGTAGGTAAGCAAGTATCTCATATGAATCTTGGAAATCAACAACACCACCATCACCAACAACATCACCCATTATATCTTGAATGAAATAATCAAATGTAGTTGAACCACCACTTGGACCAGAACTTGCTCCAATTGCTTCAGCGAATACTAATGCTAAATCAGCTACGGTTACAACCTCATCTAAATAAGTTGCATCTTCTTTTAAGTTTGCTTCTGCAGTATAAGTTACGTTGTTTTCTAAACCACTTACACTTGCTTGTCCACTTTCATCAAAATCACCTGTTGCAACTGATTCACCTGCACCATTCTTAATAGTATAAGAGTAATCTGTTTTAGCTGAATTTGCAGTTTTAAGGTTAATAGTAAATGCACCAGCATTACCACCTTCGATACCAGTTAGTGATTGTGTAGATGGTGATTTAATAGTTTGTATTTTTGTTCCATCTGCTTTTTGGTAGTTTGCCCAATTCACTTTAATGATATTATTGTAGTTATCATATCCACTATTGAACTTATCCTTTACTTTAAATTGATACTTTACAAATTCATTACCATCTGTATATGCAGCTGAAGTTTGGATTGTAGTTCTCTCTACACTCCAATTAGCAGAAGTTGAGTAGGAGTTATTTCCTGCTTCATCTTTCCACCAAGTGTATTGTACATCCATATCATCTTCTGATGTATCTGCTTTTGGATTAAACTTATATCCAGTCCAATTGTTTCTGGCATAAGATGCACCTGATGGTGCTTGTGAGGTACTTGAGATGTAAGATAACAATTTGTTGTTATATTCGAAATCGAATTGAGCTAATGTCAAATCTCCCCCATCTCCTTTGTTGTATTGGAACTTCATTGTTAAAGTATCCCCTACTTTTGTTACTGTGTACACTGGACTATAATTGATTTCCGATTGTCCAAATATACTTAGTGTAAAAAATACACTAACTAATAATAATAAAATTTTTTTCATAATAAATCCTTAATAATTGCCTCACATACTTTCTTTAATGCAATTGAGGCTGTTTGTTGGTTAAATGTTCCGTCTTGTGCAACTACAAGGGTGCTAGTAGAAATCGTTTTACTCGTTCCTTTTTGAGTAGTACGTTTTTTAACCTTTCCCTTGACTTCTAATTCACCAATCGCAATAATTTGAGTTAGTGAAACATCTTTATGAAACACCGCAACCGATGTTCCAATATTCTTTATATCAAAAAAGACCAATCTTACATTTATTTGCATAGATGCTTGGTCTGATAAATCATAATCTAAATCCATTAATAATTCTTCGAGGATATTTTTTACACCAACTGCAAGGTTTCGGTTACCTGCAAACTGTCCCATTCGGATTTCGTTGGTTACTTCACCGACCTTTATAAGGTTATCATCACTTGTGTGAATCTCGTTTGAACCTGTCGGTAGTAGAACAAAGATACACAAAATGAATATTTTAAATACATTTAATGTAGCGTACTTCAAAGTAATCTCCTATATTAATAGATTACTGTAACTAATTAAAGAAACGATTGAATATAAACGTTTTGAATAAAACGATGTTGAAATAACTATGAGGTTTATATTCGTTTAAACGAATATTCTACTCTTTTACATGAATAAATATAAGTATAAGATACTAAAGGGAAGTTTTTTGAAAGGTTTTTTCTTTCAATTTTAATAATTCGGGTTGAAAGTTATCATCAGCAACTTTCTTGTATTCTTCTCTTCTATCAATTGGAGATAGAAATTCAGAGATATATTTACTATCTCTATATTTGTAGTTTTCACAAACTACGAGGTTTTTTGTTCTAAATTGTTTTATGGGATATCCTTTTGTTCTAAGAATATTAGAAGCAACCATTATATAGGTATCCTCATAACCATAGTGACCAAAAGATTCTGGTACATCTGTAAGTTTTAAAAGTTCTGTACTAAGACAAGTGAACCAACCACCAGCAAATTTAAAAGGAGATTGTGGTGAACGAGTATTATATGTTTCTATCAACTCAACTGTTCCTTTTACACCACTATCCTTATAAGGGTCATTTGTTTGATTGTATTCATATGGTTCGGTGATGAAGTTTTCATTTACTAAGATATCCCAAGTATTATCCCATATTCTAACAAATTCTGGTGTTAGTATTATATAAGGAGAATTCTCTTTAAGACGTTCCATTCCACTTTCAAAGTAAGTTAATGTTCTTTCATCAAATATAATATCAGTATCTAACCAGATATGATAATCTGAATTGGGGTATTTATGTAATGTATTTCTTCGTTGAGATACACATCCTTTTATTTCATCGGAAACTAAGAAGTTTGAAGTTGCCCAATCTATTTTCTTACCAAGAGATTTTAATTTACTAACAAAATAACTTGGATGTATTGCTGAGTTTTTCCAATCGGTAAGTTCATCTGATAATCCAAGGGTAACATCAATAATCCACTCATTCTTACCAGATAAGTAATATGATGCCCTACGAAGTTGAGTTAGAGTATTTTCTAATTCATCAATCTCGTAAGGCAAACAAAATATGGATATTACTATTTTCAATCTATGATAAATCTACTTGTGATAATACTGAATCCCAATTATCAAACTTGATTCCTTTATCATCAATATATGCAACTGCTCTTGGTTTTTGTGAAGTTACTTTAGAAACGTACTGATTTAAATCATGTTCTTTTAACCATTCCCAAATTAATTGAGTACCACTTTGTCCGTTTACTAAACCTCTATCTCTTCTTGCTTTTGCAGAATATACAATAACAGTATATTTTTCAGATAGTTTTTGTAATGCTTCTCTTGCACCTTCTACTGGTTCATCATAAACAGTTCCATCATGATATCCTTTTGAGTTCTTATGAATAACACCATCGAAATCTACACCGATGTTTACTAATTCATCAGGATAAGAATGTTCTCTTGTTGCAGATGCACCACCTTGTCTATTTAGTAATTCTAAATCTTCTGGTTTGTTTTGGAAAATAGGAGGACAAACTTTACCACTACCATGTGTAAGTTGATAAGTAAGTAATAATGTAAGTACTTCTGATGTGTGATAATATTCAGCACCTAATACAACTTCTGATAAGTTGTTAATCTTTTCTGGTATTGGAGCTGATGTAATCATTGCTATTTGCATTCCCCTCGATTCACCATCTTCTAATGCTCTCATGATATCAATTGATTTACCACTTGATGAGATACCAAGAATTAATGTTTTCTTTAATTGTTCTGGTGTTTGAGATACTGTTCTCTGTCTTACCCAATGAACCATCCAATCATCAAACGAAGAATCGTTGATTAGAGAGGTTGCTACAATGGCACTACCAGGTGCCTGTGCATTCTTTGTTCCATTTGATAACCTTGAGATATCAGTTGCTGCGTGGTCTGCAACCCCTAAATTTCCACCATGTCCTAATACAAATATATCAACACAATCGTTGAATTTTTCTTGTATATCATTCCACTCTTTTGTATTGATGACTTCTAAGAACTTATCACCAATGTTTTCGAAATTTAATCCTGCCATAATTGTTCTAATTTATTAATGTTATTTTTTATAATTGTGGTATCCATGCCAAGTGCAACGAAACCATAGTTTTTAAATTTTGTTTTGTATTCTTCTTCTATATTTGATACTAAATGAACTCCCCTTCTTTTTTCAGGAATTACTTCATTAAACTTGGTTATATTAAATATATAGTTTTTATTATTCCAATCACTTACACACCCTAAATCTGCAGTTAAATCATATGGACCTAATAAGTAGTAATCGAATAACCAAGAACCCTTGATAAAGTTCAGCTCATCGATACCTTTTTGATTTTCTATTTGTGCAACAAGAATTACATTGTTTTCTTGTAAAGGTTTATCACCCCAATTATTTTCAGAAACTAATCCTTGTCCTCTTTTACCTTCTGGTGGAAACTTACACCAAGTTCTTATATTTGGAATATCTAATGTATTTAGTGTTGAAAATATTAATCCACTAACTCCACTATCTAAAAGTAATCTACAAAATGTTTTTGTAGGTTCAGTAATTCTTACAAATGATTTCTTACCACTTGCATTGATTAGTTGTATAAGTGTAAACAATGTTTCATTATTGAATACACCATGTTCTGTATCTAAAACTATACCATCACAGGTTGAGTTACAATATAATTTTGTAACCTCAGTAGATGGTATTTGTTGCCAAAGTAATTTCATATTGTACAAATATACGAAAAATATTTTTAATTTCCAAACAAATCATCAAATTTTTTCTTCTCATATGCTGTAATCGCTGAGTTGTATCCAGCATTGTAGATTTTTTTACCAGCAATATCATAGAATTTTTTTGCAGTAAGATGAGTTGTATTCATTCTCCAAAATTCATGAGCACCATCTCCAATGTGTGCATGGTAATCTTTGTGAAAATGATTTATATCACCATCATCAGTACCTTGGGTATTTGTTGCAGTTTCCCAATTTGAATCACATCCAATTACATAAACCTCTTCGTAGTTCATATAGTAGGCAAGTTGAAGTGCAACATTCATACTTGTACCACTCTTATCTAAACGTTCCCATGCATTAGTTGAGAAACAATTATCGTTACCAACTGAGTTTTCTGAGAACTTATTTAAGTATATTGTTTTTTCAGGTAGTGTACCTTCACCATTTCTTTCTATTGCAGGTTTATATCTACTCCAAACTAAAGGAGTTGTTTTTGGTTCATGTGCTGCTTTTAAAATACTTTTTGACCAGTCTTTACCCCAACGACCATCTTCACAATTAGATGAACAAAAAAAGTAATAAGTTGGTCTCCATTTTGTTTTTTCATAAATCAATTCGATACGATTCATTGCTATTGTATCTTCGTTTTCTAATAGGTCTAAATCCATATCATTTAATGAAGGGCCATTACCTACTAAAAAAACTCGTTTTCCTAAACCAATATTTTCTAAATGTGAAATTGGATTAATTGATTTTAAACTTAAATTAATTTCTTGTGCCATAATTTTCTAATGTTTTTACTAAGTTCCAATCTTGTTCTGTATCTATATCTAAGTTATATGGAAATTGAATTGGAAGTACTTTTGGATTCTTACCAATTCTATTACCATACTTTAATACACTTTTCTTAAATAAATACAAATATGAATTTTCCATATAGTATTTAGGTAAATCTTGTGTCTGTTCTAATAACATTGGATTGTGGTTTATCGGAGTCAATCCATACTCTTCATCTCTCCAAAATCTATTTTGGATTACATCTACTGAAAATATTGAATCATATTTAGAATCTTTTATTTCTTCTTTAAGTGATTCCAAATGTTCTACTTTTAAAAAAGGTGATGTTACATGAATCTGACAAATCCAATCATCATCAGTATAATCAGTTCCTGCAGTTGTTTTACAGAAATAATTCTTTATTAAATCTACCACCGATACATCATCACCTCTCAGTTCAGAGGGTCTCCAATATGCAATAACCCATGGTTTCTTCAAACATCCCATCATAATATCATGTGAATCGGTATCTACTACAACTTGAAAATCTTTCAACTTATCAATTGTATGTTCCCATAAAGGTTTACCATCAAACTCTCTGAAGTTTTTCTTTGGTACTCTTTGTGAGTTTTCTTTTATTGGAATGTATATTATCATTTTACTTCTAAAATTTGTTTCATAGTATCATCGATTGATACTCGATTGTCATTTAAATATATTTCTCTTACCAAATCTTCTTGTGGTTTTTGTCTGTGATTTCCATCGAACTCACCTTTTAACCACTTCTCTTCTTTTTTCTTACCCTCTACTTCACCAAATATTTCAGTATGGTCTTTGTATGATTTTCTCCAACCATCTCTAAACCAAGTGAAACCTGTAATATGTAACTCTTTCAAATCATAACAAAGTAAATCAAGAATTGTAAGAGTACCTGAGTTTGCTCTTGTTCCTAACATATTAGCAATCTCTAAGTAGTAATCAGTATTTAGAACATGAAATCCTAAATCGTATTTTTTGTTTACATTTTCAAATCTTGTTACATCACCATGAAATGGTCCAACATACTTTGGATACGGACACGATACAAATACATTATCTAATTTCATTTCATCATAAAATACTGGTCCTCCACAATGCATATCAGTACATAAACAATGATAATGAATATCTGTTCTCGAACCAATATCATCTGTTAATTCTTCTTCTATTGGAAATGCTTTATTGATTCTAACTACAATATCATATCCATCTATTTCTTTTCCTTTACCACTTCCTTCAAGAGATGGAGATGGACCAACTACAATTACTTTTTTATCTTTAAGTAACTCATTGTACTGAGAATCATACTTACCATCCTTTCTAATATCTAACCACTTATTGTATGTAAATCCTGGTGGATTATCTACTTTACTTGGTTCTCTATGAATAATATTTTTGTATTTGTTGATAAGTTTTTCTTTTAATTGAGGACTTCTATCGTATTGATGTACAATTGAAAATGGTTCTCCTTTTTGATTTCTGATTAAATCATCTACGATTGGAGTAGGTTCTAATAATTTATCACCGAAGTGGTCTTTCTTAATTAGAACAGTTCCAAGTTGTGTTGCAAATCCATCTTCTTGTGGTGTGAATTGTACAATATCTTTATATTGAGTTTGATTGATTAAAACATTATATGCTGCTTGGTCTGATAATTGTTCTGGATTAGAACTTGTTAAACTCCATCTATAAATGTTTATAAACAAATCTCTAATGTATTCTTTATCACCAGCAATAGTTCCTGCACAATGTGATGTTTTGTTTTGTAACCATTCCCATTCCATAGGAAAAGATGTTCCTGCATTTGTAACTGCCCATTCATCATCTTTAAATGTAATACATTCTGAACAAGCAATGATTGGTTTGGTTTGATTTTGATTTAACCAATGAGAAGGATTTGTTTGAAATATAACATCTTTAACATCAGTCCAAATAATTCTATCACAATCAATATCTTTTAGTAAGTGATTTAAATCTACAAATCTCTGTAATATAATGTGTTGATTTAGTTGTGATTGATAAACATCAAACTGAGATGCTTTAAGATAATCAATTACATCTTTTGATACATCATATACCAGCATCATTTTACTACCACTATAACCACTCCTATTGATTGATTCTACCCAAGGTTCAATATCTTCTTTAGAGTATTTAGTAATACACCCTACCAATAAATCTTTTTTTGAATATGGTTTTATTTTGTCCATGGTAATTTTTCAAATTCTTTAATTTGCTCTGGCGTTCCTAGTACATGAAACTTTTTAACTTCTTCAATTTGTATTATTTTATTTAGTTGTACTAACCTACCTAATATTTTAGATATGTACTTTTCTTCATCATCTGATAAAAGTTTATACATCTCTATAAATTCTAATGCGTTAGAAAAGAAATAACAACCTGAATTTGCTTTATCAGAAATCTTAACTTTTTCCATTACATTTACAACAACATTATTTTTAACTTCTACATAAGAGAAAATTGGTTTAGGATTCTTTGTAGTAAAGTAAGTTACCTTATTTGTGTAAACATTTCTAAACTTTTCTAAGATATCATCTTCATACCAACAATCACCATCCATAGTTAAAAAACTTCCTTTAATATCAAAATGTTCTAAACACAATCTTACAGTATCACTTGCACCTTCAGTATCACCAACTTGTAAGAAATTAAATTCCATCATAGGAAACTGTCTATGAATTCTTTCTTCAAAACCATACTCACTTAGATATGAATTATAGGGAATATAAATAGAATCATCTTCTTCTAAATTCAAAGAATCAATTAACCAAAAAAGAATAGGTTTACCACCAACCATAATCAAAGGTTTTGGCATTGTATATCCTTCATCAGAAAATCGTTTTCCTACTCCACCAAGTGGTATAATTATTTTCATTTATCTAAACTTAAAATATATTCTCTTAATCTATCTTCTGGTTTCCATCCTAAGATTTCTAAAGTATCAGC
>Ga0099799_10122_pt1 | contig 23330 bp, 14 predicted proteins | sample Uncmet6_SortLC_1_FD_89033 | JGI IMG/M metagenome (GOLD analysis project Ga0099799, IMG submission 89033) | Marine eukaryotic communities from CALCOFI LINE 67, Pacific Ocean - CN11_C50_N6_SortLC_1 | ecosystem: Environmental > Aquatic > Marine > Oceanic | place: Pacific Ocean: Monterey Bay...
GCCGATGGCCGCGCTCACTGGCAGGCTCAGGACTCCCGTGGCGAACGCGACGTTGGCACCCAGGTACAGGTCCCGCTGCTCCGGGGTGAAGCCGAAGAAGTCGGCCATCTGGGTGAGGTTGGGGGCCATGAGGTTCTGCGGCGAGGGCAATGATACGCATATTTTTTTACTTGAGATAAATTGAGAAATGTTATTGTGGCGTTGGTGCAGCGCCCTCTGTGGCCTCGTCGATGTGATTGCATGCATAACGTACGACTCGACTACGAATACGGATCCACACGTCGACAATCGGCAGATGTCTCGGCGCATCTGCAACATTTTAAACGTTTTTTCTGAATGTCCAGTAGGGTTACGACAAATTGTCCCAGTCAGCTGGTAGGTGTCAGCCGGAAAGACCGGAATTTGTTCGAACAAGCCTAAATCATAGTAGTCCAGTTGTGACAAAAGTACGCTGGTGAAGCGTCGGCGCGCCGCAGGAAACATGAGATGTAACGATTACGTATGCATACTACTACTACTAGCTAGTAGTATTCATTCTCATGCTTTATACTCTATCATATTAGTATCCACATACTACTATCATAGTCGGAGTATGCATTTGATTCTCCTCGTATTGCACAGCTGACGTGTCAGGATGAAGAGACTATGAATAGCAACGAACTGCTTACGTATTAGTACGAGCTCGCAGTTAACAATACGACATGCATGATGAATGAATGTATTTACATTGTTAATACGACTCGTACGATATAAATTGAAAATCAATAATTATTTGCTCGTACTCCACTTAGTATTAATTAATTGTCCGAATTGGCTTGTTAGAGCTTATAACCCCGGCTGCTGTATGCATACAGCCACAGGGCCACCTTCTGCGCGCAGCACTAAATTACTATCCCCCCCCCCACTAGCGCAAACCGACGGGCGCAAACCGATGGGCACATCAATTTGAATTCTCACTCGAACCCTGACCTCAGTAAGGGGACCAGATCCGGATGGTGCTGATTGCATACCGTAGGCTTCCCGATGGTGAAAATATCACGAAAAGCAAATAATGGCAGCGGGTGCCGGAGGCATCAATATATACAGTGGATTGTCAGAGCTACGCTTGCGTCGTTATTTGTCGCCTATTCCTTTCGCGAAATCAGAATCATAATCAATCAATCCGATCCGAATCTCGCGCCCAAAATGATGCCTCCCAAACCCCAAATTCCAGTTCCACACGAGGTCTCGTACCAAACTCCGCTCGCATACGGAACCAAGGACCTGAAGGATCGAACGGGAGCCTTGGTCGCCCAGGCCATTGGCGAAGGATTCCGACACATCGTGACTTGCGGTCACCACCAAAAACACAACGAATCGGGAGTCGGATTCGGCTGGACGACGTCAGGGCTCGATCGACACGAGATCTTTTTGCAGACCTGTTTTGTTCCCTTTGGTAGCACGGAGGAATTCCAGAGACAGCCCAGTGACCCGATGTTCCGAGAGGATTGGGGTCTAGAAACCATCGAGGATCAGGTCCACCTGTCGGTCTCCACCAGCCTAAAGAACCTGCAGACAACTTATATAGACGCTCTCATTTTTCACAACTTTCGCGCCAAGCGATGGGATGACAACGAAATGATGCGGGCCTGGCGCGTCTTTGAGCAGTATGTTGATAACGGCACGATCAAATATCTGGGAATGACTAGCGTCCACGATCCCGAATGGTTTGATCAATTCTACGATTCCGTCCGTATACCACCCATTACTGTTCAGAACCGCTTCCACAGCAATCGCCAATACGACGTGAACATGCAAGAGGTCTTCGGCAAACGCAAGATTCAGGTCCAGCGCTTTTGGCTGCTAAACGGGAGCAGCGGGATGGGGCGCAACAACAAGGAAATGGCCGACGCCAAGAACGTGACGCCTGCCCAGCTGATGCTAGGTTTCGTCATGTCGGGTTCTGAGACCTGCTTGGTCGGCACCACAAGCCTACAACATATGAAAGAGGACATTGAAATTTCCAAGTGTTACCCAAGCCTGTTTTTTGGGGGGGGCGACAACTATGACGCAGATCGCCAGACGTATGCCCAAAAGTTGGGGATGAAACAGGCTCGGCCTCTGACCGACTTGTCGATCGTTGGTGATACGAGCCGATCCTGCCAATCGATGCAAGAATAAATAAAGTCCTGCTGTTAATACAAATTAATTATTCTATTATTTGTGATATTCGCGTGAGCTTGCTTCGGACCTCATGGCGGTGAATACCTCGCATCCTGGATTCTTTCGGTGCGTGTACAACTGTCTTTCTTAGACAAATTACCCCCCCCTTGTTGTCTACTCCGAGAGCAAAGAGTGGTCATTCCTTCGATGGAAATTTGGTGACCGACTACTGCAAGAAAATTTCCCAGCATATGCTACCGCAACACTTCCAACAGTCCGCAAAATGGGGTCAACCAACTTCTTTCTAATTGCATCCAAGTTCGAAAAAAGAGGTGACCCCCCGGGGCAAATCATTAATGTCGTCTGAATTGATTGGGTGCCACATGAAGGCCTAGAGAGCCATGAACCCCAATCGCAAACTAAGTGGGGAAGCGGTAGAACTCAACATAAAATGGGGTAATGGCACAACGAGTTGGCAGAAAATGAGAGGACAATTGAAAGAACAAATTCCGGACATGATATCTCAATATGCGCTGGACAAAAATATGTTAGATGCGCCTGGTTCGAAGTGGTGTCAAGATTTTGTACACGAAACCCCAATGATAAAGATTCTCAGACATTTTTTGACAAACAAAAGATAATGGTCGAGGTCTTAGCAGATGATGGCCTGCCTCTCGTTTGAGACATTGCTGATGTCGATGTTGACTTGGTGCATTCTTACATAAAGAAGAATGACATCTCGACACGTGCCAAAAAAAAATTGGAATGAGACTCGAAAACAGATTCAGTTCGAGAAAAAGAACTGATTTGTTGCTGTAAAACATCGGCTTGCGGATGCTTAGAGGATGGTGGAGGTAATTAGTATGGTGCAACGCCTCCATAGGTGCTACCGGAAAGAGGAAGAAACTGACAGCGAAGATGAAATTGCTTTCGGCAGATCATCTCAGGGTGTTGTGTAACTTAAAAGGAATATTTATGGTGTCAATTTTAAAACTAACAAATGATCAATAGAACTCAGGGATCTCTGTGATTTTCACCAGAAAGGTAGTTACGTTCCAAAACGGTTTCAATATACTCTACCAATAATTATCTATATATAGACTCTACCCCGTAGTTATCGCGCTCGATGTACCACACCTTCTTGAAGATGACTTGGATGACAGGCCTGACCACATTTGTTGACACATTCCTCATACCTCTATGCATTAATCGATAGTCGTACCATACCCCATCCCCGGCGTTGCAAATGCCTTCGTACGTTGCATTAGTGAGCTCGGCGACCTTTCCGAACCCGAGCAGCTCTCTGTGTCGATGCGAACACGGCCAAAATTGAGTGTAACCTACCTTGTGGTCAAGGTCAATCAGAGGCAAGAACAGGCAAAGAGCGTAGACATCGCGTGTCCTGTCCCCATTTTCGTCCTCGTCACTGTTCTCCTCTTCCGCTTCTAAACCCCAACCCTCCCATTTCGAACCGTTGCCTTTAATGTGCTTGCCATCAGCGTGCCATGTCTGATCGACGGCGCCCGGACGGCTGAACACCACACCGACGTCGTAATCAATTTCTTCGGGATAGGATCCAAGCGTTTCTTGCAGCAAGGAACGAACGCGAGGATTTCCGAGCACGTGTTCCTCAATGCACTCCTTAGCCCCGGGTGTGTCTTCGAGACGAAGATCGAACCTCTCCAGATTTCTCGATGCAATCTCGCGATAGACGAAGGGATCCCTGCCGACGCGCACGCTCGGACGTTGCTCGGAAAGGGCGGACATGGCCCTATCAACGGCACCGTCCACGACCTTGCGGAGCGTGCGAAGGACGGAGGCTTGGTGGTCCCCCGAACTGCCGAGGACATTGCGCTGGGCGACGATCCCGTACTTACTTACCGCTCTCGATGCACGGTGACGCCAGTCCTCCAAATCCCTCGCGCGAATCTCGATGAGCGGGCCGTACCCCCCCGCTGGAGGCAATGGGATCGGTGCCGGGGCCGTCGCCCAGAGCTCACAAGTTGCGTCCTTGCCCTCGAGCGCCTCCTTATTTATCGCCCCGACGATGTCCATCGGGTCAGTCTGCTCGCGCCCATCTTCCCCGTCCTCCGACAGGTAAGTCATGAGTAGGGTTGGGGCACCGTCCCTGTCGGGATCGCCTACCACTGCAATCCGGTTTCCCCACCTAATCCGGGCCAGGCGCTCCCTGATCAGCCCGGGAAGTAACTCATCCGACGGTGGATAGATGCCGATGAGGTTGCAGGTTGGCATGCTTGGCATGTTCCTGCTAATATGCCCGGCGTAGCGCAAGCCTCATCAATTTTTTTAATTCTAACTCTGTCTGCCTTTTACTAGCTAGCTAGCTAGTGTAGCTAGAGTACAATTAATTATTATTATCTACTAGCTAGTATGTACGCGAATGCACATTTTTCTCATGGGATCAACATCTACCAATAGCCCCCAGTTACAGTACACACCCCTGTACGTTCTTCTTTGCTATCGTGGACATTGGTGACAGCCGGAAGACCTAGGTACTTGTTTTGTATCTAAAAGCCAAGGAACTCCTCCTGCAGATCAAACTCCGCCTTGGATACAGGCATGCACCCTTTCAGCTTCAGCTGCTGGTTGTACCTGTGCCAGTCTATGTTTGAAGCACGACGGAAAAAGAGGAGAAAAGTCAGAGAACGGAATTTTCATTACAAATAAATATAACATAGTGCCATAGCATGGTTCCCTGCGCCCAGGACTCACCCGATCGGAAGTGTTGCCGGTACTGGGCCGGAGTAAACGATCCCCCGCAAGTGTTGCAGCTCTTCTTGTCTCCACTGACATTCTCTTGATCGGCATCCTCCTCTCCCTCCGCCTGCGGCGCGAGGCCGAGCCGATTAGCCCTTGCCGCCTGTCGTGTCATCTCCGCATCTATCCTGGCCTGCCTCTCGGCAGCCTCCTCCTTTTCTCTCCTCTTGGCCTTCTTGGACTTCTTCTGCGCCTTCTTATTGGCTTTGCGGGTGTTCATTGTCGGTGCAATCTCCTCAGTGTGCACCTCTTCATTTTTGCTTAGGGCCATGCCTCCGACCATCTCGTTGGCGAGGACAGAAACGATCTGGTCCTCCTCGTCCTCGCCCTTTCTCCCCGCTTCTGCCCTCTGCAACAGCGCCAACCTCTCCCCCTCCTTTCTCGATACCTCGGACCCCATGTTGACGTCCCCCTCCGCCAGCACGAGCTGACGAATGATCTCAAGCCTCCCACCGCTGCCGCATATCTGCTCGTCCTTGGCAATGGCGTCGACGCTGCGGAAGAGGCTGGGATCGGCGAGGAAGACGAGCCGATTCCCCTCTCTTACATCGATCTCGGACGCAACCCCCGCCTCCTTCAGCCGCTCTACCACGGCACCAATAGTCCCATTTGCGTTTTTAATGGCATTAGCATCGGCGCCGACGTCAACGACGACGCAAAGCTCCATGGGCGCCCGCTGGATGCGGAGCTCGGCCTTGGCCCTGATGAGCCGCACGCAGTCAAGGAACTGCTGCTTGACGCTGCGGGAGGGATTGATTCGGAACTCCGCCCTGACCATGGCGTCTCGGATCTGCGGCACAGTATAGGGCCTTCCGCTGCGAGGGTCGATGCATTTGGCAGCCACCATGCTGGCCACCTCCCTGGTCGTGGCCTCCAGCTGGGCCGACCGCTCCATTTCGGACACCTCCAGTGTCCCGCCCTTGATGATGATCCTGCAGCACTCCTCCTCGTCCGCCGTCCCGAAGCAAGCCTCTAGGTCGGCCCTCTTCGCGAATCTCCCCTTGGACACGTTGGTGAAGACCCGGTCGGACTGCAACACCTCGTCCAGGTCGGTCTCGATGCCCTGCCGGAAGTTGACGACCTTGTTCTTGTAGCACGCGCACTCGAAGCGCTTCCCGTGGGTCTGCAGCCGCACCACGGCGACATTGGTCAGCTTGATTTGCCCCACGGGCTGGACGATCTGCCGGCTCATGGCCAAGTCGGTCGGTCCTCGGGGCTCGGACAAGGCGGCAGGTGGCAACTGACGCCTCCGCGGAAAATAATTAACACAGAATGTAAGCACGTCTCGGGGCTTTGGATGGATGGGCGATGCGACTGAACCCGGATGTCGAACATGTTTACTAGCTACTCGTAGAGCATTTGTACGCAGAGCGCCCGTGCCGCACACGTCAGCAGGCGAACAAAAAAAGGATTTTTACTACTCTTAGTATGCATACTCTAGTAGTACTAGTACTCTCTAGTAATAGCTAGTAGTATTACTCGTATTATTGTTATTACGTGGGAACCGTACTATGCATACTAAGAGAGGAGGAGTCTAAAGTGGGAACAAGGAATCATTGGAATCTCAGGCGCGCCATATCTCCATCCGACCGCCGACGAAAATGCGCCGCTCCTCCGCCAGGAGCCTCCCCTCCTTCCTCGCCCCTCCCGGGCGCGCCCCAATTGTGAGCAGCTCGTCGGTCCTCGCCGCGGCGTGCGGCGTCTCCCTGGGCGCCCTCGCCCTCTCCTACGCCCCGGAGTACCGCCGCCTCCTCCTGCGGCATGTGAGATCGCTGCCCGCCAGGATATACGACGCCACCATCCTCGATATGACCGAGAAGTGGTACAGGGCCGTGCTCGAACGGCTCGATGACGGGAGCGCGGTGCTCGACGTCGGCATTGGCACGGCGGGCGCCCTCTTGCGGTGCGAGGACCTCATCCGGGCCAAGGACCTCCGCGTAGTGGGACTGGACTACAACGACATGTACGTCGAGAGCGCCTCCCGGGCCGTCGCCGCCGCCGGCCTCGAGGATCGGGTACGGGTGGCCTGCCTCTCGGTATACGACGAGGACGGGCTGGCCGAGCTGGGCAGGGCGCTCACGGACATGCGGGGCGGTGGAGGCGACGGGACCTTCGACGCCGTGTACTTCTCCGGAAGCATCTCCCTCCTCCCTGACCCCGCCCTCGCCCTGCGGACGGTGGCTGGGCTGCTCCGCCCAGAGTCTGGAAGGGTGTATGTCACGCAGACTTACCAGCGCCGGTCGTTTCCGCTGCTGAGGTTCGTCAAGCCCGCCATCAAATTCCTGACGACCATCGACTTTGGCCAGCTCGTCATGGAGGCGGACATCTTGCGAGTATACAAGGAGGTGGAGGAGATCCTGGAGGTGCAGCGCCATGAGCCCATCAGGGGGAGCATAGACTCGGCACTGCAGTGCGCGTACTTGAGCGTCCTGATCCAGGCCTCGGAGCCGGATGAGATCTAACTCGTGAAGGGCGGGGCGTGCATACCTACAGTGTGAATAAGATGTGCCCATCAATGGTTAAAGCTCACTCTTGATGATATACGCATCTGGCTGGCTAGAGCATGATGCAGGTACTAGCTACTCTAGAGTATGTATTCATACTGTACATTGTGAACATACAGTGCAGGAGGCTATGTGTGCATGGGAACACTATAAACATAAATAATGTATGACATAGCTCTATGTTAAAGAATGATGTTTGCGCTCTGGCGTCTTCTCGTACAGTTTGACATGTGTTTATTGTTCTCTCTCCGTCCTTCCTCTCCAATCCTCCATTCCTCGTTTTCTCTTTCCATTTCCTCTACTCCTTGCCCTTGGCGGCCATCTCGGCGAGGACCCCCCTCGCGGCTCCCTCGTTCACGGTCCCTCTCTTGATGAGCTCAGCGGCGACCGCGTCGATCTCGGCCCCCTTCGCCCCGGCGCTGACGGCCTGGTTCCTGGCGTGCAGGCGCATGTGGCCGGCCTGGATGCCGGTGGTGGCCAGGGCCCTCATGGCGGAGAAGTTCTGCACGAGGCCGACCGAGGCGATGACCCTGGCGAGGCGATCGCAGCCGCCCGTCTCGAGCGTCCCGCCCATGATCTTGAGGGCGATGCGCGCCGTGGGGTGGGCCCTCGTGGCCCCGCCCACGATGCCCAGGGCGGTGGGAAGGGAGATGCTGCCCTCCAGGTCTCCCGCCTCCGTCTTGCGGTACTTGGTCAGGGGATGGTAGCCCACCCCCCCGTTCCGGGTGCCGGCGTACGCGTGCGCCCCCGCCTCGAGTGCCCGGGTGTCGTTCCCAGTCGCCAGAGCTACGGCCGAGATGCCGTTCATGATGCCCTTGTTGTGCGTGGCGGCGCGGTACGGGTCGCAGGCGGCGAAGGCGTAGGCGGCGAGGATGTTGTCGACGACTCCCTCCCCTCCCAGCTCGCTGGCCTTCCACACGGCCGTGGCGGTGGTGATGCGCTTCTCGGCGAGGTTGGTGAGGATGCGCAGCCCTATCCTGCCCCCGGTCCACCGCTCGATGTCCGGGGTGAGGCGCTCGGCCATGGTGTTGACCGCGTTGGCGCCCATGGCGTCACGGACGTCGACGATGAGGTGCAGGACGAGCATGCGGGGGAAGCCGGTGTCGGCCCCCCCGACGACATGGGTCTCCAGCCCCCTGCATCCGCCGCCGAACTTCTTGAGGAGCGGGTCGACCTTGTCGCAGAACGCGATGACGTCGCGCTCGTGGGAGCGGAGCGCCTCTGCCGCCGCCTCGACGGCCTCCTCTCCATCCAGGTCTAGGATCTGGATCTGGGCCATCATGCGGGGCTCGTCGGAGGCGGTGCGGACCCCGCCGCTGGCCCGGCAGGCCTTGGCGCCGTTGCAGACCGCCGCGACGACGCTGGCCTCCTCGGTGGCCATGGGCACCAGGACGTCGACTCCGTCCACGATGAGGTTGGTCGCCACTCCCAGAGGCACGTTCATGGTGGAGACGCAGTTCTCGCAGAGGTGCTCGGCGACGTCGCCGTCGGCCTTGGCCGACTCGGACAGGCTGGCCACCTCCTGCTCGGAGAGGCCGGCCGCCTCCGCCACGGTCCTCAGCCGCTCCTCCCTGCCGAGGCGGTGGAAGCCCGAGAGGCGCGACGTCTTCACCACGGCGGCCCGCTCCAGGCCCTCCAGGGAGGGCGGCAGGGCGCAGGCCGCCATGGCGCCGGCGTCCTTGGCCGAGGCAGCGGCTGCCGAGGCCGAGGCATCAGTGACGTCCGCCGCCGCCGCCCCCTCGGGGTGCTGCTGGGGACTCATGGTCGGGGCTTGCTGGGAGATGGTATCGGGGGAGATCGCCGACGTCGAGGACGAGGACGAGGACGAGGACGAGGACGAGGACGAGGACGGGAAGGGAGCCGGGGAGGGCTGCCGGAAGTCTGCGGTGTATGGAATCAGGGAGGGAGGGAGGCGGTATCGAAATCGGAATCGAAATCGAATCGGCTCTTGCTACGGTGCACTGCTGGAACTGAACTGGTCGCGGTCGGACGGGAAGGGAAGGAGCTGCTGCAGCTGCGTTGTGGGGTGTGTCGCTCGGCTCGGTTTCGGCTTGGCGGCTCGTAAAACGACAATCGAAGACGAGAGGCGGTTGCTTATTTTTTATTTATTGCGGCGAGGTTTTGGCTGGTTCGCGCGTTAGTTTTCAGAAATATTATTACAAGCAAGTCAAGTATACTCTAGCTCTAGCTACTAGTATTAGTACATCGAAAGCAATGCTTCGTCTTCTTCTCTCATATGTGTACCTCCATTTTCTGTTCGGTATGCATAATGTACGGGGCTTGCAGGTAGCTTCCAGTACGAAGAATGCCCTTCCCCGCGCTTGGTGGCATAAACAGGTGGCCGAAGTGGTACGTACTCTAGTATGTGGCATAAAAGCAGGCGAGGAGGGCGTCATGGCTTATTTACACACCCACCATTTGCCGGCACTTCTGCCCTCTTCTAGTATGAATGCTAACTAGCTACTACTCTACTAGAGTAATAGTACTACTTTAATACCTTTCGTACTTCTATGTATGGGCCCCCCCCACATCCCTTTGCCTCGGCCTGCGCTGACTTGGCGCAATGACGACGAACGGATACCTGAGATATACACAGTACATGGACCGGATCTGTCGCGCTCGCGCGATCTTTTGGCTCTGAAAGGCAACAATATACTCTACGAGCGTATAGTACGTACTACTACTAGTACCAGAGTACTCCACGTGTCGTAGTATGCATAGTAGTAGTAGAATAGAAAAGGTACTCGCGGCCGCATCAGCACAACCCAGCAAGGCTACTAGCTAGTAGTACATACTAGCTAGTACATACATGATGTACTTAAAGTATGTATTATACGTACTCTACTATTAGGAAACCTATGGTACTGCTGGGAGTACTACTACTCTAGAGTAGCTATTATCATACGGCACATCCATCACCACACCACAATATAAAGATTGGTCACCGGACGGACCCCCATCAGTGGAGGTGTGGATCGCCCGGCCCCCGACAGGAATGCCCCCCCGACGGAGGCGGCGCAGACGGCTCCGGCCGTCCCCGCCCCCCACCGCGGCCCTCCTCGTCCTGCTGCTGGCGCTGCCGCTGGCGCTGCCGGGCCCCGCGGCAGCATTCGGTCCCGGTCCCGGACGAAGTCCCGGACGAAGTCCCGGACGAAGTCCCGGACGAAGTCCCGGACGCGGTCCCGGACGCGGTCCCTCCCGCCTCCTCCCCCCGGCCGCCTCGTCCTTCCCGGATGATGGGAATGACTCTGAACCCGTGTCCGTGCCGGAGGCGGAAGACGGCGGAGGATGTCCCTTCTCCATGGCCTTCCCCCGCTACCGGATCGACTTGTCCTCCAAGTCCTCCGTCCAGGGCAAGGCCAGGGACAGGGACAGGGACAGGAGCGGGAGCAGGAGCGGGGGCGGGGGAGGAGGCGGGGGAGGAGGCGGCCTTGGCAATGGCCTGGGGATGGGATTCGGATTCGGATTCGGATTCGGCCTCGGCCTGGGTCTGGGCGGTGCTGGGGGACTCCTCTCCTCGGCCAGGAGGATGGCGGACCGCTCGGCGGCGGAGGGACGGTACCGGGATGACGTGAGGGGCGGAAGCTTCCGCTGGGTGGACTGCGACCTCCCTCCGGCCTGGGCCTCGGGCGCTTCTGCCGCCGGCGGAGGCGGAGGCGGAGGCGCCGGCTCCGAGCGCGACGGGCCGGAGGCGGAGGCGGCGGCGGCGCATGCCTTCGACGCGGACCTGCACGGGGGGGTGGCAGCCGCGGCCGCCTTCTGGGGGGCGGTGGCGGACGTCGCGGGTGGGCGCAGCGGCGGCGGCCGCGCCGTTTTGGCCATGGGAGGGGCGGACCCCGTCGCCGTCCGGCGCCTGGCCGACGTGGCGGAATGGCTGTCGGGCAGGGTGGCGGACGGGTCCGTCCCAGGCCTCCGGGGGATGCCCGTGGACGTCCACGTGGACCTGGGCGGGACGGTCCCGGTCGCAGTCGTCACGGAGGCCCAGACGGCGGCATCCTCCGCCGCGGTTGGGGAGGGGGGAGGGACGGCCCTCTCGGGGGGGGACGCCTCGCCGGACGTGGTCCGGGCCAGGATGAGGAGCTGGGTCCGCCGCGTCCTGGTCAAGCTAGGGATCTGCCCCTTCACCAAGTCCGACCTGCGCTCGGGGCAGGGGCTGGGCGATCTCGGCGTTCCCACGGGCGGGATCGCCTACCACCACTCGGCGGCGGCCCCTGACGAGGTACCCGCCCTCATGGCGGACGTTTGGGACGCCATCCTCCGCATGGTGGTGGCCGGACCGGAGGGGACCGATGGGGTCAGCAGCATCCTCCTCGCCGCGCCCGCCTTCGACGGGGACTTCCCCCTCTGGGCCGGGCCCGTCTTCGCCGTCCTCGAGGGCACCGTGAGCGCCGCCGGGGCCGAGCCGGTAGTCGGGGTGGTCTGCTTCCACCCCTCCTACGCCACCCCGGACGGATCGTCCTGGCCCGGCTTTGGCCACATGCACAGCGTCCCCAAGCTAAGGGGCTGGCTCGACGATCAGGACGGGGCCATGTCGTCCGAGCTCACCGACTCCGAGGTGGCCGCGGGAGGGGCCTGGCAGCGGAGGACCCCCCACGCCGTCGTCAACGTCCTGCGGGCCGAGCAGCTCGAGGTGGCCGAGGGGCGCAGGACGTCGGACAACCTGTACACGAGGAACATAAGGGTGCTGGTGGGGAAGGATGGAGGGATTGGCTCTGACAGGCTGGGCAGCGATCTGGTGCAGGAGAGGACCATGAACGCAGACGACAACGCCAGTGGCAAGCCACTGCGCCGCTGACGAGGGAAGGGATTCGATGGATTTCGGTCAAGTTCTGCAGAATTAGCTAGTGTTCCTAAGTCCAAATCAACCACCAATGTCAAATGTAGTGAGGACAAAATGCGTCTATATGAGATATCTTTATTTCGTATTGGCTTATTGGCCGCCCTCCACGTCCCGGCGGTATTGAGCGATGTCTACAATGCTAGTTAGGACGTACCCGTGCTTCTTGCAGAAGCGCACTAGCTCAGGCAGACGCGCCATGCTGACTGGATCTTCTTCCGACACCAGTTCGCAGAGGACGCCCGCCGGTGCACGACCCGCCAGCTTGCAGAGGTCGACCGCAGCCTCAGTGTGACCGCCTCGCTCAATCGTTCCCCCCGGCCTGGCCCTGAGAGGAAAGATGTGGCCCGGCCGAACTAGGTCGGTCGGTCCCGCATCGGGCGACGCGAGAATTTGCATCGTCTTCGCCCGGTCCGCTGCGCTGATTCCCGTCGTAATGCCTGGTGATGTGGAAGCAGGAGGATACGAGGGTGGATGAGTGACTTTGGTTTTTACACAAAAAATGAATGCGATTCCACAACAAAAGAAACCCGTCACCTCCCGTGCCAGATATTAATGATCTTACCGTGATTCTCTGTTGCATCAACCGTAACGCTAAAGGCTGTCTCCTTGGGGTCCTCATTGTAACTGACCATGGCAGGAAGCTCAAGCTCGTCCATCCGCTCCCCCTCCATCCCAACGCAGATCACCCCGCTCGAGTATCGGACGATTGTGGCCATCGTCTGCGGGGTGCACAGGTCTGCGGCCATAATGAAGTCCCCCTCGTTCTCGCGGTCCATGTCATCGACGACGACCACGAGCTCCCCGTTTCCAATGGCTATGATGGCCTTCTCTACCGACTCGCGTCCGAAGCAATACCCATCGTCCGCTGCCGTTACGCCAGCAGCATCCTCCGGATCAATGTCCACCAGGGCCGACGCTATGGCGTTGGCCGCCATCTCCTCTCCCTCGTTGATAAAATCCTCTGCCATGGGTGCCACGCCAGTTTTCTGCGGCGCCATTACCCCGTTGGACGAGCCATTAGCAGGTTTCTTTGCGAGGAGCAAGTCGAAGTTTTGGTGGTCCATCCTCTCCCTCTTCGTCTCCAAATACTTCCGATTGTACGGAGTGGCCTGATCGACGACCATGGGGATGGTTCCCTCGACATTGACATCTAGGGCTCGCAGGCGGCTCACCTTCCTTGGGTTGTTGGTGATGAGGCGGATGGAATCGATCCCCATATCTTTCAGGATGGAGGGCACCACGCCATACTGGCGGCAGTCCTCAGGGAAGCCGAGGTGGATGTTGGCGTCAACGGTGTCCATGCCAACGTCCTGCAGGGCGTACGCGGCAACTTTGTTTGCCAGACCGATACCCCTTCCCTCCTGCTGCAGGTAGATGATGGCTCCTCCGTTCTCATTAATGTATTCGAGGGACATCTTGAGCTGTTCCTTGCAATCGCATCTGGGAAATAAAGTGGGGCAGTAGAAGAAGGGGAACAAAAGTTACAGATGAGATGTGAACGCACTTGAACAGCAGAAGCATAGATCAGGCACAGCGTCACGAACCCAACAAAAACGACCGAACAGGAAAACATCCTCCACTCACCTCTGACTGCGGAAGACCTCGCTGGTAAAGCACTGGTCATGGATCCTGATGGGAACGGACTTGGTCGTACCGTCCGTGCTGCCGAAGGGGGGGCGATTAGCTGCGTAGATGACGCAGGGCTCAGTACCCACGAACCGGTTAGCCTTATCGCTGGTGAATTCATCGTCGGCGATCCGGTACGCGCGAAGGCGGAACTGCCCAACGTCAGTGGGGAGGTTCGTCTCTTCAATGTAGCAGGTAGAAATATCCCGAGCAGGGCCATCCGCGGAGGTGAGGGGAACATCCGCCACCCCGTTCACCTCGTCATCGCCGAAGTCGGTTGCGTCGGACGAGTCATAGGCCCCGGATTCTTCGGCGTAATCCCTTGGGTTTGGGTGCGCCATGACGTTGCGCCGGGTGGCCGAGGCGCGGAGGGCTGCAGCTGAGGGCGTCGACGCGGAAGGCGAAATTGATGTCGCAGTGGCGTCGGCTCCGCCCCTCAGGCCTCGGAGGGGGAGGCCGAAGGGACCGGCCGCGGACCGATCAGGGAAGCTGTGGGACCGCGGCGCGCCTTTGGGCGTGTGGGCAAACGCCTCGGTCGGGCCCTGACGGCTGAGAAGGGCAAGGGACCAGCAGAGGGCCAATAGGGGGGCGGCGGCGCGGCTGCGGCCGCGACCCCGGCAACGGGGCTGCCTGGGTGACCCGCAAACGCATCCCAACCCAACCGAGGAAGGCTGGTCGCACTCTTTGGAAGTCCCCGAGAGGATAACGGACGACGGCGGCTGCCGCGACGCGAGGTCGTTCAGAGGCGGGGTTTCAAGAGAGGAAATCATGTCTATTCTTCGCTTCCAGGATGGACGGGTTTGTCCCTATATGGTCCAGCGGATTGACCCTAGGATGAAGGGCGGATTCTTTCCCTCTCTTCGCGGTTCACTAGAACGATTTAGGATATGGGAGAGTGGGCGCGCGGAAGACTTCTCGGCTTAGGAGCAGGTACCTATCTATTTATCGAAGACGATAGATCCGAATCAGTTCTGCACGAGATGGGTTGTGCTCAGCCTTGCAACTCAACCACAGAAGGACAATTTTCGATGTGGCTTGGGGTGCGCGGCGACGGGTTGTATCCAGATGGGAATCAATCATGAACGCGTCACTGGCTAAATTTAGGTGTGAATTTAGGCCTTTTGGGGCTTCTACTTCTTTCTCTGTTTTGTTTAGGCGAGACAACTTCGTTCGTACTTCGTGCCTGCACTTAAATAGGCTCATAACCATTCATTACCAGATGTTTCGGCGCGTGCCTATAACCGGTCATGCGAGTTGTACGTGGGAATCAGTACAAGAAGACCAGTCACACGAATTCCAGAGACCGATTCGAGCGGAAAAAATCGTCAGTAGTAACAAACGTCAGCATACAATAGCGTGAAATGAGCGAAACACCCGGGCGAGTATACAGCACAAAGAATGGTCTACGACTCGTGAAAACAGCCAGTCGTCAGTTGAGTCCTGATTGCCCACAGTTATGAGTCGAGGAAATAAATCAGTGCGAAGGCTTTCTTTGGTATAAAGTCTCCGTCGGGGTATGTGCCGCCGCAGAGATGGCCCTGCCGGCTTGTTTTGACTAAGCCCTTTTGCTTGTTCGGGATTCATGTCCGAACGGATACATGCATGTAAAATACATGTGAGGAATGTAACGCCAGTCTCTACCTGTCGCCAACGACCACCGCGGCCGAGAGTCAGGGACCGCGGACGGTTGGTTGGAGGTTCTTCTCGGCCGTCTCCAGGCTTCTAGGGGAAGTTGCTCCCACTGCTAGCCTATCCCCTCCCCTCCCTCCCTCTCGGCAAAGACATAAGCCGGCAGCTGTGTTCAGTGCGGCATAGATTGCATCCTTCTTCTGCTCTGTATCCAAGTTGGCGTGGCACATCAAACGTTTTTTTCGTTTCGATCCTATATCGCGGCCCTTTTTATTTATAAAAAAACGTATTTTCGTATTTTCCAGCAATTTCAGCAGGCGCCATGGGAAACGATCAGTCCCGGAGGCACAGGGGCCGGAGCCGGACGGGTGACTCGGACTCCGTGTCATCCGGTCCCGGGCGGCGAGTTGGCGGAGGCGGAGGGCTGGACCTCGGCGACCTGGAGCGGCTGGCGGCGGACGGCGCTGAGATCGCCATCACCGTCGGCAAGGCCGGCCTCGAGAAGACGAGGGAGTTCAGCCAGCAGAAGGAGGTGGAGGACGTGCTGGAGAAACTGGGCGCGCTCTGCGGCTCGATCGGCGGCGCAATCCTAGGGGAGGCCCCGCCGCCGCGCTCCCGCCGCCCCCGCGGCCGCTACGACTCCGACGACGAGTTCTCCCGCGACCGGCCCACCTTCTCGGACGACGAGGAACAATCCCGCGACACCAACGACTACGACTCCGCCCTCGACGTCCGCAGGGGTGGGGGCGGCAGGGCCTTCGGCCGCGGCAGCCGCAACCGCTCGGACACCGAGAACTCTGAGTTCACCTACGACGACACCAGCGACTCCGACAGCCGCCTACCCCAGCGTAGTTCCTACTCCGGCGCCGTCGGCGGGCGGCTGCGTGTGCACGAGGAGGTGGACGAGGAGAGCACCGATTTTACTGGCTCTTTCCTTACCAACGAGGTGGGGTCGGCCCTGACAGGGCCCACTCAGTTCACCGACTCCACCTCCGCCGAACCCACGGGGCCGGTGGCTGGCGGCCCCGCGGGCATCTCCGGCATGACCCAGCCGCTTGCGTCCAGCTTCGCCAAGCGGTGCTACTTCACCAAGACGGGCATCGGCAAGAACATGCAGCACTACGAGGGCCTCACACTTACGGGCAACGTCGTGCTCATGCAGGCCGCTGCCATGAAGCTCAATGGCTGTCCCACCATCTGCGACGAGGACCTCCGCCGCGTCGAGCAGACCTATCCCAACCAATTCAGCCGCCTCCCCGACGAGCTGCTCCTATCCTCGGGTTGGCGCCGCATCTCCAAGAACTGCCACTTCTCCAACACTCCCATCCCCGACGGGATGGCCTTCTTCCACTCGCGCACCAGATGCCTCCCGGGCACCGGGGGATATTACTTCCTCGCCGCCAGCGCCGTGGGAATGGTCCGCCCGGCCGACGTCGAGCCCCTCACGTCGGACCTCCTCGTCCTGCTCCAGACCGACTACCCAGCCCAGTGCGACGCCGCCACTTCCGCGGGCGGTGACGCGGCCCAGCTCGTTGAGGATCCCTCCCAGTGGACCCTCGTTAACAAGTTCTGCTTCTTCTCAGGCGGGCCCATCAACACCGAGGAGGACGTGTACTACCGAGCCACGCTCGAAGGAAACGAGATTTACATGCTGGCCTTCCTCAGTATTAGCCTCACTCCCGAGGAGCTCTACCGGCTGGGAAGGAGAATTATTAATGCCGACGCAACGGTTACCTATGAGAAAGTGGAGAAGAAGGCCGCCGCCCTCCCCACCTCGCCAGGGAACGTGGCCATGGTCGGGGGGGGGGGTCTCTGCCACCGCCGTCCAGGGGTCATCCGCGGGAGTTGCCGCCGCCGCTGCCATCGCGGCGGCGACCGCGAGCGAGGACCCACTCACCTCGGTCCAAGCCGTGGAGGAAGTAGAGCAGGTGTACGACCTGAGCGATCGGGACTTCGCCGACCTCAGGCTCTACCACCTCGGCCCGTGCCGGGCCCTGCCAGATTATCTCCTCCGTCCTGAGGCATGGACGAAGGTGGTGCCCCCGCGCTTCCGAGCTGCCAAGGAGGAGGCCCTTCGCAGGGTCAGGGAAATTGAGAACCGGGTGGCGGGAACGCCAGCTGCGTTAGCAGCCAGGACTGCTGCAGCGATAAAAAATTCGGCGACGGCGCCTTCGGCGCATCCCCAACCCCCCCATCACCAGAACCCCGCCCAACGGCAGGGGCAGACCATTCAGCAGCAGCCCTCCAATTCGCCCTTCTATACTGCGCAGGATCTCAACCACCCTGCTGCATCGGGGCAGCTGGGAGGCTACTCGCAAAATGCTCCCCCCTCGCAATATTCGCACCAAATGATGTCCCCGCATGATGAGGACTTTCTAGAAATGCAGAGGGAGATGGAGGAAGAGGGTTTCTTCGGACCCAATTCGTGAGTCTTATGTTTATTATTTGTCCTGCTATGATTTAAAAAAATCCATCCCGTCTTTTCCATAGCACTCTCATCTCACAACTCTCAATTGTTTCCCGTTAAACGTCCGTTCACAATAACAAAAACGACGAAAACAACAGACCGAGGGCAAACCCGGCGCCCATGTTTGGCCAGCAGTCCCGCAGAGAGGGGCTGGAACCACCGGAGGACCCTCCGGAGGAGATGGGCGATGGCCGGTCCTTTGGGCGTCTACCGGACGACGGCCGCGTGCCTCCATCCTACAGCGGCAATTCCGACAATGATGATATCGACCTTGTTATATCCGTCGACGACGGGGAGGACTACACTGCCGCGTCTCTGGGGTACACCGAGGATGGGGCCCACACATACGACGCCGTTAGCCCGAGGAGCGGGCAGTACTACGGCGAAGAACAAGAAGACTATTCGCATGACGGCGAGTCGCAGTTCACCGGACAGTACACCTCCGAATCTCGCGGGGACCAGGAGTACGATCCCTCACCGGGACCTCCGGTCAGCTCGGTCACACGGGGCCCCAACCACTTCTTCCATAAGAGCCGGGAGAGGAGGCTGCTAATGTCAAGCCACGGCTTCGGCGGCCGCAGATACGGGGCGAAGCTTAGCGAGAGCAACAGCGATCCGACGGTAGAGGGCATCGGCTCTTCCCTGAAGAACGATACGGACGGATCGTCCATGATCGATGTGGCCACTTCGGAGTCGACCGAGGAGGAGGTCGTCCCCACAGGACGCCGCGCCCTGATCCTGCAGATGGCCAAGGCGAGGAGGATGAAAGAGTCGCAGCGCGAGCAGGAGGAGCAGGACGGAAGCTTCTCCGTGGAGGGCAGCATATAGTACGAGAGCGGCTACAATGCTGGAAACGGCGCCGGGAACGGACTGGAAGTTTCTCGTAGCCAAGATAAATTTGGTGGCACAGGCAAGTTGCTGGAACGCAAGTGGCGATGGTGAGTGCGGTGGGGGAACCGCCCTCGTCCAATTGGAATGGTCAATCTCGGTTCTTTCCCTTCATGCATGCATAATGCATCTCTCTACGAGCTCGTAGCACTCTAAATGCTTACAAAAGAATTGATCACCTGAAGCGCCATTTGATAGGTAGGCTAGGCTACTAGATCTGGTGCAAGAGTTCGAAACATTTTACTCTAGAAGTATGTTTTATGCTTTCATCAATCAATGTATCGAAGTTTCACCGTCGATTCCCGGGGGTGTCTTTCGGCTAATTTATCGGTAATTTCGCCGTGGCGCGAGCTGGCCGGTCAGGAATCGCTAGTAGGGTTCAGGTTCCAGTTGGTTCCAGCTATCTGTGTAAGATGTCTAGCGATGAAAGATTTTTGAAACTGCCCGGAGCTTCCTCAGGTTTGAAATTATTTGGGGGTAGGGTTAAGGGTAGAAATGTCGCCGGCCCCTCCTGTTTTTCCCTCACGCGGTTCTGTGGGCACTTCTGTGGGCACTTCTGTGGTGTGTGCTCCTCTTATGATTCAAAACATGAATAGGCGCTTTCTCTCCACGTATTTGAGATTGGCTTGCCCCCATTGATTAATAATAACACAATACATATTAAAGAACTGAAGGAAGCTGGGTGGACAGTCAGGAACCCTCTCGCCCCAAGCCCAAGGGAGACCAGAACCCAAGACGATCAGCCGACGCCGTTACCTCGCTGAATCCATTCCCGCGCCGACCCAGACACGATAGGTCGGACCCACGATTCGCGACACGGATACCTCTCTCCAGTCCCCTACATTGCCATACCTCCCCCAACCGCGCGAGACTCGAGTCATCCAGTTCTCGAGAAAGCCATCCCCCCCCTACCCCCCCGCCTCGCCCTGCCTTCCTCCCTCCCGACAGCGGCTCCCGGTCGCCGAGGTCCATCGACGCGGACATGAGGCCGGGGGTGGCAAGTGAGGCGGATCTGTGCGGGGCCGACACCACGACTGTCACAGGATGCCCGACTCGGACGCCTCGGCCCAGCAGGCGGCCCTCCCGTACGAGCAGCGCGTCCTCCTCCGGAGCCAGCAGATTCAGTCTGGGCCCGGGGCGGCAGAAGGAGCGGCGCCCGTACAAGTCACTCAGCCCTCTCCCTCGGACATCGAGGCCAAGGCAGCCGCAGCCGCAGCCGCAGCCGCGGCGACCACGTCTTCGTCCTCGTCCTCCTCGCTGGCCCGCTGGCCTACCATGTCACCCAGCGATGCCGCCGCTGCCGCGGCCGAAGGTACCGAGTCAGCGGCGGCGCCCGCGGCTGCCCCCGCCTCGACCTCGACCTCGACGTCGACGTCGACCTTGGCAGCCGCCGCCTCCGCCGCGACGGCCAGCCTCAGCCGCTCCTCATCCAACAGCGGGGACCTTGCCGCCGACAGCACCTGCGAGGTCGATGACGTCGTAGCCCTCCCTCCCAAGGTTCTCTTCAAAGATGTTTCTAACCACCATCAGACGCGGCCGTCCAACCCTCCTCCCCTAGGTGGACCGCCTGCCAAGTCCCAGGCCGCCCCAGGCGGAAGCGCCACCAAGCACGTTGGCTTCGCCCCCTCCTCTGCCCCGATACGGGATCCTTCGCCGCCTCCCCCCGCCTACCAGTGCTCGGGTGCTGGGCAGCAGCAGCAGCAGCAGCAGCAGCAGCAGCAGCAGCAGCAGCAGCAGCAGCAGCCATACGGCGGCTACTCTGCGAGCTCCTCCTACGATTACCCGCCGCCCCCCGCCTCCTCGAACGGCGGAGGGGGCGGGTACGGCGGGCCTCCTTCGAACCCCAACCCCAGCCCCTTGGCCGAGTACGGAAATTACCATTCGCAGCAGCAGCAGCAGCAGCAGCAGCAACAGCAACAACAGCAGATGCAGCCGCCGGTATACTACGACGAGTACCGCCCGTCTCCGATCCACGGCCAGGGGGCGCGCCCAGCTGGCAACCTCCGGGGGGCCAGGGGCAGGCCCTCCACCGCGGCGGATCACTCCCAGCACCAGCAGGAGCCCTGGGAGGTGGCGGAGCAACGCCAACAGCAGCAGCAGCAGCAGCAGCATCATCATCATCTGCAGCACCAACAGAATCAGCATCATCTGCAGCAGCAGCAACTGCAGCAGCAGCAGCAGGGCCGGGGGGGGCACCTCGTCGAACAGTCTCTGGTCCCGTCTCCCTATGCCGCTGCGCACCACGGCTCCGCGGGGGGCCAGACTCCGTCCTTCGGGCAGCAGCGGGGTGCTCAGGGGTCGGCCCCGGTCGTCTCCGCGTCTTCCACCTCCAGCGCAGGCAATGGCTCCAGGGGGAGCTACTACGAGCACAGCCCCCTCGAGGCCCATCCAGGAAGGGCCCCCGACGTCAGGGGAGGCATGGACCGGCTCGTCGCCACGCCGCGCGGTGCGCCAGCGGCGCCCTCCTACGGGGCGTCCCAGTCGCACAACGCCGCCGCATCGCAGTCGCAGATGTCCCACCCCAGCGCCACTCCCGCCGGATCCTACTACCCCCAGCAGCAGTACCAGGCTGGGGGGGGGGTACGCCCCCGCGGCAGGCGTCAACACCCCCTACGGAGGGGACTACCCCGCCTCACTTGCCACCCCCGGCCTCATGTCCGCGTCGATGGACCTCGGCGACCGGGAGCCGCTGTCGGCGTCCTCGGTCGCAGGCAACATCTTCCGCGCCAGCCCCGTCGCCAGGAGATCCGCCTCCTCGACCCACCGCACCCAGTACAAGGAGGAGACCTACACCCCCCTCAGGTTCGACAGGTCTGGCCTCTTCCCCTCCCCGGTCATCGAGGGGACTGAGGCGCTCCTCCCCAGCCCGGCCCACCTGGGAGCCTTCAATGGGGGCATCACGTACGCCACGCCCATCATCCGCAGGAAAGAGAAGGACGGGGACTCCACCGGCGAGGCCGGTGGCAAGCCCCCCTCCTACCAGGCGGGTGACGCCGTCTCCCAGAGGCAGGGGATGATGGAGATGCAGCCGCACCCCGGATCCGACGGCGCCCCCTCCTCCACGCCCCACCACCACGTGTACCACCGGTACGACGGCCCGCCCAGCCCTTCCGTCGCCCGCGAGGGCGGCCCTGCCGAATCCGCCCCGGCCTACCAGGGGTACCATCCGGGGTACGGCCCGCCGCCGCCGCACGGAGGGGCCTACGGCGCGCCGCCGCACTACGGGCACCACCCCCAGTACCACCCGCACGGCCCTCCCCAGCACTATGGGTACCATCCCGCCCAGTACGGCATGTACGGCCACCCGCCCCCCATGCCCCCCTCGTCCGGGGCCGCCAAGAAGCGCAAGGCCACCGGCCAGGGCCGCCGCGGCGGCGCCAGCACTGGCACCGGCGGCAGGGTAGGCGGCTTCGGCGCCACCTCCTCCGCCGGGGACAAAGATAAGCGCAGGAAGAAGATGTACTCGGACTACGTCGGCGTCACGTACAACAAGACCCACCAGAAGTATCAGGCGTGCATCACCCACTACAGGAAACAGCACTACCTGGGCCGGTACAGGCTGGCCGTCGACGCCGCCCGGGCGTACGATGAGTCCGCCAAGCTCCTCAAGGGCTCCGGCTGGAAGATCAACTTCGGCAGCGTCGAGGAGTACGAGATCGCCAAGAAGAACGAGCTCGAGAGGATGGAGGAGGACGAGAAGCAAGCCAGCAAGAGCCCTGGCCTTTCGGAATCAGTGGGCAAGAAGAAGTCAGTCAGCGCCCGCGTCCTGGCAGACCAGCCCGTCCGCGTCCAGGTGCCCCAGAGCGTCTTCACCGTCATCGCTCAGGCGAACGGAAGGGAGGCCGCGGCGGCCGCTCAGGCTCAGGTGCAGGCAGCCAACGAGGCCGCCATCCGCAGTCACGCGAAGCGCAAGCTCGAGGCCATGGAGAAGGCCGAGCATGCGAGGGCCGCTGCCGACACCAACGAATCCGCCGCTGCCACCGGAGCCGAGGCTCCCCCCAGCGCCGCCGAGGGCGCCGCCGACGGCTCCCCGTCCACCACAGATCCCGACGAGGACCAGATGCCCCCGCTCCCGTCCAACCCCAACCTCAATCCGACTCCCAAGCCCGACACCTCTGCCGCTCTGTCAACTGTCACTCCATCCCCGTTCCAGCTGGTGGGCGCCGGCAGCAGCGCGGGGGCAGACGTCGTGTGCACCCCGTCCCAGGGAACCGGCGCCGGCAAGGCCGGGCACGACAAGATCGGAGGCGACTCCGCCGCGTCGGCGGGGGAGTCCACCCCCCTCTCCGAGCTCCGCCCCACCAAGATCATCGGTGCGGCGTCCGACGCCGCCTCCAAGGCTGAGGGCACCGATTCCATCCCGGACCTGCCTGCGATGCCCTCGATGAACGCCCGGCAGGTCACTCCCGCAGAGGAGGGGGGAGATGCGGAGGCCAAGAACGCCGACGCGGTCACC
>Ga0099799_10123_pt1 | contig 23294 bp, 16 predicted proteins | sample Uncmet6_SortLC_1_FD_89033 | JGI IMG/M metagenome (GOLD analysis project Ga0099799, IMG submission 89033) | Marine eukaryotic communities from CALCOFI LINE 67, Pacific Ocean - CN11_C50_N6_SortLC_1 | ecosystem: Environmental > Aquatic > Marine > Oceanic | place: Pacific Ocean: Monterey Bay...
GGCAAGGCGCCGCAAGATATGGACCAGGTGCACGAAATTGCGCACTCGGTGTGCTGAGCGAGGAGGGTATGGAAGCGGTAGGCGTGGACATGGGGTTCTACAACAGCTACTATAAGGCCACGAAGGACGGCGTGACGCTGAGCGCTAAGACGAGGCAGTCGCTTGGCCACCGGTCGAGGCAGGATTACCTATGCGACTGCGCCGCCATTTTCATCCAAAGCAAGATCAAGGGATGGCTCGAGGAGAAAGCGGTGATCTTCGAAGGCGAGACATTCAAAAGCCTCCTCGATAAATCTACAGACTCTGGCGCGTACGAGCCTTCGATGGAAAACACGATCCATGCCATGTGCGAGGTAAGGGTATGGTCGTTGGGGGGGCGGATGTGCGATTTATGGGTTCACCTCACCCCGCCGCCCCAACCGCGCCACAAAAAAAAAAACATTCCGCATTTCGTGCACCAGGGTTTCAAATATCGCCGGGCGGCGTTGGATGGTCAGATGCCTAAATCCAAGTTTCGGCGTGCGTTGAACCCGCCACCGGAGGCACAGGTACGGCTCCTCGATTCACTTCAATCGTACTGGGTGGCAACACGGCCGCACCTTGGCAAAGAACACTGAGTTTCGGCGTCGGGCGTGGCCCACCAGCTTGGTGCGTTGCTGTGGGTGGGGGCGGTTTGGGGGCCCAGGTCGGCGGGCCTGCCTTCCTGCCCTGGGTTCCGTGCCCAAAATTCGACCAGTATCCTCTCTGTCGCCCGGCCGCCGCGCCACGCGCCGCGCCCCCGGCAGCCGAGGCGGGACCCCCCACCTTTTTTTTTGTAAATATCCCAGCCCGTGTTTTTTTTTGTGCCCTTGTTGGCCTCTCTCTATCTCATAGGCCTCTCTCTATCTCAGCTACTGACATACATGCGGGTCCTAACATTGGCAGTATCACCAAAGCACAACCAACAACATTTTGAGACACGATCTACTTTTACACCGCCTCATCCACCGTCGGAAATCAATCATCGATTGTGCCGGGGGGGGCATCGCACCATGAGCGCGGCGGCCTCATGGCGGCATGTGGACGCCTCTTTGGAATTGTTTGCCTAAACAAAACGCGCGCGCTAGAGAGATGTCGAGGGGAGAAGAAGAGAGCCCTCAGCACGCGTGTCGAAATTTTTGCAAATAGTGGGAGTATAGACTAGACCAGACTGGCAGGCCTCTCTGGTAGCGGAGGCCGGCTTTGTTGCGGGGCCGAGGCGCGTGTGGCTTACATGACTGCAGAAAGCCAAAAAAAGAAAAAAATTTACGCGCTTTCGCGCGGCCGCCACGCGTGATACACTGTGTGGCGGCACGGCCATTCGCCCCACCATTCTTAAAGCAGATAAAAGGTTAGGGATATTTTTCCATCCCCAGTGCTGACAAATTACATGCGCAACTGCGATTTGTTGATTTTATCGGGTTTTAAAATTAGGAATGCCATTTTTTTATTCGCCTCCGTTGCAGTTCTGTTGAATTTGACCGCCTGCATTCTATTTAGCACAATTCAGCGGCTTCAGCACGCCATTGTTTTCTTGTGAAATTTCCATTCATTTTTTTTCGTGGGGTGTGTATTTTTATCCATATCCATACCGTATTTCATTATCGGGCCCCCCTTTTTTTTATTAAGTTTATTCTTTTATTTTTAGAGACAAGAGACAAAGACATTACACAAATTACACGAATTACACAAAATTTTCATAGGTACTCTATAAAACCCCTTCGTGAGGGACCCTTAATGAAGGAAATGTAATGTTTGTAATTTGTGTAATCATGCACACATGATCTATTTTGAAAAACTTTTGCTTTGAAACTACATACCAAAAATGTTAGGATGCTTCGTACCAGACTTCACACTTCATTTCTTATTTAGTTTATTCTTTTATTTTTAGAGACAAGGGACAAAAGAGATAAAGAAGGAAGGAAGTTTATTTTATTTTTTTCTCTCCTAAAAAAAGGGTAAAAAGGGCAAATCTCGCCCCTGATTTGAAAGAGTACATATAGAAAACAGATATAAAACACTTTGTAAAAACAAGGGCGAAATTTGCCCTTTCTGCCCAATCCGGATCCGTGATATTTGGTCGCTGCGAGAGAGGTTGCGCGCGGTGTGCGTATCTCACCTTCCCTGGGGTCTACTCACCTTCCCTGGGGCCTACGGAGCTCGGGGTTGGCTTGTGACTGGCCATGACTCAGTCGTGGCCAGCATGAACCGAAAGAGCGGCAGCGTTCGAGTCCGATAGGCCCCAGAAATTGTATGATACGAATTATTTTTTCTCCCATTATATCTGAGCGACGAAAGATCCAGGACCGTCGGCAAGGTGCCGGCGATGGAGTTGGATTGCAGGCGCAAGTCCTGCTCCATCTTCTCAAGCATTCCAATCTTCCCAAAAGTAAGTGGCAAGTGAACAAAATGGCGAGTGAATGTGGAGGAGGTGGGGGCGGCGGAGGCATCGACGGCGGAGGCATCGGTGGAGGTGGAGCCGGCTGCAAAATAAGCGGCGGCGGCAAGAAAAAAAAAGGAGGATCCGCCTTCGCCACGCCCTCCCGCCGCGACTGCGCCAACTGCGGCGCGCCCGAGGGAACGGTGCCCGGCATCCTCCAGCACAAGCCCTGCGGCAAGTGCAAAATCACCTTCTACTGCTGCGGGGAGTGCCAGAAGCAGCACTGGAAGAAGGGCGGGCACAAGAATAACTGCAAGACCCCGGAGGAGCGGAGCGTGGCCAAGGCAAAAGCAGATGCGGCGGCCGCCGAAGACAAAAACGAAGGAGCCGCCGCCGCCACCACCGAGGAGGAGCGCGATCCGGACAAGGAGTGCGCCATTTGCTTCGACGATCTCTCGGACTCGCCCTCGCCCGCGCTGCCGTGCTCGCACCGCTTCCACGCGTCGTGCGTGGACGAGCTTCGCAAGGCGGGCGTGGAGGAGGTGTGTCCGCTGTGCCGCGCGAAGCTTCCACCGAGCAAGGAGAAGATGTTCGCCGATGGTGCGAGCATTTTCTTTCCCCTGAAGAAGCGCGTGGAGCTGACCCGCCTTGACGGGTCATGGCGAGCGCTGAGTCGTGGCGAGCAGAAGAAGATGAACGAGGTGGTGCGGCAGTGGGAGGAGGCGGCGGCGCAGGAACTCATGGAGGCTCAATACAACCTGGGTCTCTTGTGCTGCCAAGGCCTGGGCGTGAAGCAGGCCTCCACCAAGGCGAGGGGGTGGTTCGAGAAAGCGGCGAAGCAGGGTCACGCAATGGCTCAGTACAATCTGGGTGTCATGTACGACAATGGACAGGGCGTGAAGCAGAACTACGCCAAGGCTGTGAAGTGGTGGGGGGGGGCGGCGAAGCAGGGTCACGCAATGGCTCAGTACAATCTGGGTGTCATGTACGATAATGGCCGTGGCGTGAAGCAGGACTACTCCAAGGCTGTGAAGTGGTGGGAGAAGGCGGCGCGGCAGGAACATGCAACTGCTCAGTATAATCTGGGTGCGATGTTCGAAAAAGGCCAGGGCGTGAAGCAGAACCACTCCAAGGCAAGGGAGTGGTACGAGAAGGCGGCGAAGCAGGATCATGCACGTGCTCAGTTCAATCTGGGCAGCGCGTACGGCCAAGGCAAGGGTGTGCAGCGGGACTACTCCAAGGCGAGGGAGTGGTCCGAGAAGGCGGCGAAGCAGGGACATACAGGTGCTCAGTTCAATCTGGGTTTCATGTACCATCATGGCAAGGGCGCGGAGCAGGATTACTTCAAGGCGAGGGAGTGGTACGAGAAGGCGGCGAAGCAGGGACATGCGAATGCTCAGTACAATATGGGTGTAATGTATGAGGGTGGCGATGATGCGGAGCAGAATGACTCCCTCGCGATGCGGTGGTACGGGAGGGCGGCTGCTCAGGGCCACGAAGGGGCGAAGCAGGCTTGCGATGAAATTCTTCAGAAACGACGAGGGCGGAAGCAAAAAACGGAAACCGCAGCAACCGCCACAGCGAAATAATTACTCGCATGGAGCTGGCTGATTGTTGGTACCATCGTTGTGTGTTGTATGACAGCGCATAGCTCGTAGCGGATACCGATTTACATGTGCCGAAATAAACCTTAAACGGGGAAAGTGTAACAGACAGCAAACAGGGGGCATCCCAGACATCGCACAAGAGAACATCTAAAATCCCCAATTTTCGGAACTAGGAGCGGGCGCCGGTCAAAGCCCATCCTTCATAAATAAAATTACGGATTCTTTGGAAACGGGTATGGAAAGGCGGAAATTCCGGGGGAGGCGGCTCGCCGTATGGCGCCCCCGCTTTCCTTTGTTTGAATTTTGTCTGAAGTTTAATATCTAAATAGTAAAAAAAAGTCAAATAATTCTACGCGTAACTCCGATTCAAGATGTTATGGTTACAGCACGAAGCTCTGTTGGATATGGGATGGAAAAAAAAAAGGCAAGTTATTGGATACAACATGTTAAGAAAGTCGCCCAACGAGAAGGTCTTTCATATAAAGGTACTTTGAAAGTCGCATCACCTCCAACGCCACCGCCATCACCAGTTCGTAATATATTACGAGGCATAGAAGACGAAGATGTCATTGAAGAAGCAGTGACAGACGAAAATGATGATTTGATTGATTTAGAACAAGGTGATATTTTAGAAACCGAAGAAGGAACATTAGAACGAAATGAAAGATTTGCTCCTGCTGATATACCTGAACGAATCGAGCAAGCTTTAATCGAGTATTATTATGACGGCGAATATACGGTAGCAAGAGATCAATTACGGGATTTAATCAAATAAAAAAAATTACCTGATGAAGGAATAACACGTGAAATGGCACAAACACGGTTAGAAAAACAAAAATTATACCAGCTTTATCGCAAGACACGCAAGAGCAATAGTGTATCAAGATTTAGCATGCTGTCTCCATTTCAACGTAAAAGTATTGATTTGATTGACTTTTCAAATGAGACGCAAAATGATCATAATTATATTATTGTCCTTTCAGATAATTTCAGTAGATATATGATCGCGAAACCAATGAAACGTAACAAGAAATTAAATCGTTCGCTTGTCGCAGATCGATACATTTTTTTTTAACATGCTCAATAGAAGCGCCTACATCATGCTCCTTCAATTTTTTTTTTTGCATTTGCAGTTATATAAGCCATACGCGCCCCGACCCCATAACAAAGCGAATCTCTGCTGTACCACCCTCTAAGTGGCGGGATGTGAGCCACATATGTCGGGCCGAAACCCATTCTACCTACTGAAAATTTTCCTCTTAACCGCCGAGGAGGGGCGTGTGAAATGATAGAGAGGGCGTGAGATAGGAATTAGGCCTGCGAGCAAGCTCAGCGAGACGCCCTATCTAACTCCCAACATTCGGCGAATATTTTTTTGTATCAGATATTTTGAGAACTGACAAATAACTACACTGCGTACGAATAGTTCGTGGAACACGATCAATATTGTGGTAGATGGGCAATGACCGAAGATCCATGGCGCCAGGGTAAAGTCACATCAAAAATGGGGCATTTCCATATGAAGATCGAATTCTCGCACATAAGCCTTGAAGACGTTGACATCGAAGAGGCAGTTATAGACGAAAATGACGATTTTATTGATTTAGAACATGATGATATTTTAGAAACCGAAGAAGAAACATTGGAAGGAAGTGAAAGATCTGTTCCTGTTGATATACCTAAACGTATTGAGTACGGAGGAGTGAATTTTAGACTAAGACCCTTATTGGGTACCTATACCAATTACTGAAGAAAGGTACTACTAGACGGTACGCCCTAGCCAACGGCGCGGAGTACTATAACACGAGCTATACACCACAACGTATCAAGTTGTTGTCTCCATTTCAGCGTGTAAGTAATGATTTGATTGACTTTTCAAATAAGACGCAAAATGGTCATAATTTTTTTTGTCTTTTTGGATAATTTCAGGAGATATATGATTGCGATAACAATGAAACGTAAAGTATTCGTAACGAGAAATTCATTTGTTCGCTTTTCGCATATTGATACATTTTTTTTAACATGCTCAATGGGCTTCTCTATTTCAACATGCTCAATGGGCTTCGCTACAAGGCGCTGTGCGGGTTCAGGGTGAGTGTAAAACTTACCCTTTTTTTTTTTTTTTTTTTTTTTTGTCCCAAAGAGAACATCTCAAAAGACTGAGTTAGTTCTTCGCAAGATAACTTGTCTCTAACTTTGTTTTGTTAATGAATACTCATGTTTTGGTCGCAATTTGGGGGGGTTCATACATTACCCTTCGTCCGGTTATGGAAGTTTTAGGTCAAGATGGGCCCCTTATTACACTGCGCAGTACACGTTAGCAATAAATGGGCAGTCTAAATTTTCTTTCGCAATATGCACAATTTGAATTTGGTTATGCCTATCTCACTTACTCCGTACTACTACCAATGAATTAGACTATTATTAGCGCTAAACTACGTTTTGGTTTTGGCCTGGCTGCGTCAGTGCGTTTGTGAAAAATTTATGAGCATTACTACGAATCCGACCCCCACGCCCACCGTGGGCTTGACTGGCGTAGTAATCAGCATCCATCGCCGAAGTAGAGCCATTTTAAGCCGGAAAACCGGGGAGAACGCCGGAGCCTGAGCCGTGGCCCTCACACGCCGCTGCTTACCCCTGCCCATTTTGACCTCATCATTTAATATAGCCCCTCTATTACCGACCACCTCTCCCCCTGCCTCATTTCCATAATTTCTCTTGTTACTCTGAACCTCCACCCCTACCCCGCCTGCACCTAGGGCGACCTACTTCGGTCTAGTCACCTCCCGCCGCCGCTGCCGATGCAGTGTCTATCCATGACACCCCCGCGTGGATAGCGTCGATGTTCATTATTGCTTCTTCCTTACCCTGAGCAGCCGCCTTCTCGTACCACACCAGGGCCAGGGACGCACTCTTCTCTCGCCCGCCTCCAAGATGGTACATGACACCCAGATTGCACTGTGCATCTGCTTGTCCCTGTTTCGCCGCCTTCTCGTACCAATCCCCCGCCTTGAAGTAGTCCTGCTCCCCGCCCTTGCCATTCGCATACATTGTACCAAGGTTGAACTGTGCATTTGCATGTTCCAGCCCCGCCGCCTTCTCCCACCACCCCCTCGCCTTGGAGTAGTCCTGCTTCACCCCGTGGCCTTGGTGGTACATGATACCCAGGCCGTATTGAGCGTTTGCATGATCCTGCTTCACTGCCGCCTCCCACCACGCCCTCGCCTTGGAGTAGTCCTGCTTCACGCCCATGCCATGATTGTAAAGGACACCCAGATTGTACTGAGCATGTGCATCTTCCTGCTCCGCCGCCTTCTCGAACAACTCCCTCGCCTTGGAGCAGTCCTGCATCACGCCATGGCCTTCTTGGTACACTGTACCCAGATTGCACTGAGCCTTTGCGTGTTCCTGCTTCGCCGCCCCCTCCCACAGCCGCACCACCTCGTCCATCTTCTTCTGCTCTCTACGACTCAGCGCTCGCCACGGCCCGTCAAGGCTCTGCTCCACGCGTTTCTTGAGGGGAAAGTAAATCGTACAGCCGTCAGCGAACATCTTCTCCTTGCTCGGCGGCAGCTTTGCGCGGCACAAAGGACACACCTCCTCCACGCCCGCCGTGAGAAGCTCGTCCACGCACGAGGCGTGGAAGCGGTGCGAGCACGGCAGCGCGGGCGAGGGCGAGTCCGAGAGATCGTCGAAGCAGATGGCGCACTCGTTGTCAAAATCGCGCTCCTCGGCGGCGGCACCAGAAGATGAAGATGTGGCTTCTGCCTTCGCCTTGGCCACGCTCCGCTCCTCCGGGGTCTTGCAATGCTTCTTGTGTCCGCCCTTCTTCCAGTGCGTCCTCTGGCACTCCCTGCCGCAGTAGAAGGTGATCTTGCACCTGCCGCAGGGCTTGTGGTGGAGGATGCCGGGGAGGGAGCCTTCGGGGGCGCCGCAGTTGGCGCAGCAGCGGATGGAGCACGCGGCGGCGGCGGTCTTCTTCTTCTTCGTCAGCTTGCTGCCACTATTGGCGCCACCTCCACCACCGCCTCCACCTCCACCTCCGCCTCCCCCCGCCGTGGTGCTCATCTGGGGGAGCAGATTTTTTTTGTAGACCAGCGAAGTATAAATGGACCAATGAAAGAGGGTGAGGTGAAGTAGGGCCGATGTTGCGGATTTGGTGTTCTCTATCTTTTGCATCCCCAGCGTTCGCCTCTCCCGGTTTTTTTATTAGGCTTTCGCGATTACAAAAAAATATACCAATTCATTTTCCTACAAAGCTAGTAGGAACCCCAAAAAGCGGTTTGAAAATTTTCTAAATTGGTTAGTTTCTAATCATTTTCCCCGACAATTTCTCGCTAATTGGATTTACTAGTAAATAAAACCTTGCCCAAGGCGAACGCTGGGGAGTGTGTCTTTTGATACCCATCTGGGTAGGTGGAAATGGCAGATTTCCACCTATTGGGCCTTTCCCTAATTTCCTTCTGGAACGCTGGAAGGCCTTTCCCTAGGGGGCTAAAAAAAAAGAAAAAAAAAACAACCGACCCAAAGCGGGCAAATATGATGGAACCAGAACCCATTGACCACCCATAGTCACCCATAGTCACCCATAATCAACCCATAAGTATGATGACTGTGCTGGTGCTTGATTTGCTGGGAAAGATAAATCACCAAGCCCTCAGGCAATTCAGGGATAGAAACCGATACCCACGTCACCACGTGGCGTATCCCAGAGTCGGGTGATTGAAGAATCAGAAAAGAGGCCTCTTAGAGCTGACGGGTGATGATCAATGAGGCGCTCTTAGTGTGCGCCGCTGCGTGCGCCAAATAAGTTTTCTATATTTAGCCCCTATTCTTATACTTATACTTTTCTTCGCTTTTCTTACACTTTCCTTTTCTTTTCTTTGAACGACGAAGAAGAAAGGGAAAAGGAACAGAAAAGGAAAAGAAAAGCCAAGAAAGGCCGGAGAAAAAGACCAAGGAAAAGGAAAGGAAAGGCGACACTCCTCCGTTTCACTTCATCCAAGATGCGAGATACGCTGCGATAGCTATAAGCTAGCCGCGAACCCGACGCACCGACTGTTGCAGTCGTCGGTGTGTGTGCATAACAATTAGAGGAAGGGCGACTCGAGGGGACTAACCCCCCCCAATTGATTTTGTGGAGCAATTAATTTTTTTTGTAAACATCGCCAATTTTCTAGGCAAGGGCTTCTTTCTAGAAACCGCAAGGACCTCTACTGAAAATCTAGCAGTTGTCTCGGCTCCAACATTACCACTATTGAATTAAAATACGGATGTTCAATAAAAAAAGAATTAAACTAGTGCATGTACCTGTAGTAGGCTAAACTGGCTCTCCACGGATGGAACTGAATGAGGCTGAATATTAGGAAACGATTGGTAATTGAATAGGAAAAAAAAATCAAGTCACACGAAGCAAATAAGAAATCAAGTGAATTGAACGAGATACCAATAGAAATTGAATGGGGAACGAATGGAATCGAAAGGCCCATTCTTAGTTATTCAACTACCATTTAACTTTCTCTAGAAATTCCTCCTAGCAACCAGGTCTTACTTGGCGCTGGGCCTAGTAAAACATTCTAGTATTGTCTATTTTTGGTCTGCATCTGCCAGACGCTAAGAGATGTACGATGATCCCTCCTACCAAAAACTAATGATCAAATAATTTGAAAACTAAATTTTGACTTTTGGTTCGAGGGTAACGGTTTCGTGTTCGCTGATTCACCAAACAAAGTGAGGAAGGGTAAAGTGTGCGAGCGCCCTTCTTGCTTGATAAATCACGGACTAGTATTAATCAATTATATTTAAGGTCCGTATTTTTTATAGTAGTAAAGTTGGAGCTGAGGCGCCAAGACGCCAAGAGATTGCGACTATTGCTATGGGTGACTATGGGCGGTCAATGAATTTTGATACCCCGCAAGGTATCGACGCAGTAGAGCATGGCCGGGTGTTGGAGTACCCCCAAGATAAAATCTCAGACCACAACAAAATTTAATTTCAAAAATAATTTGAAAAATAATTTGTTTGGAGTGCAAAATTTAAAAGGACTTTAAAAAAAAACCGAATGCAAAGATGCTCCCCCGCGCCCCCCACCTCATTAGGAAAGAGCTAGAGAAAGAAGGTTCCAACTGGGAACCCCAAAGTGTCAGTATAGAAAAAGAGCGGCCGGGGTGAAGGGGGCCGCCGTCCCCATCGCAAAGGCGAAGAGGCAGCAGCAGGGCGAGCCACCGCACAAACCCTCCAAGTGCGCCGGAGAAACGGCGAAGCAGCTAGCTTATATCGCCAGCTTCCTTAAGCACGCCTATGTGCTATTCTAAGATGTCAGGATCTGAAAAAGACTTATATGGTATAATGGGTTTATTTTTTTAATCGGGTCAAAGCAGATAAAAACAGGCCTCCATAGGATAAGTGGTGCCCCCGGGGCATCTGGAAAACCACCAGCTCCTACAACTCGATCTGATTGAATTAGTCCAAAAAGGTAAAACCAAAAACAATTTAGTTTTGAAGCGGTTAAATGATCATTAAATCCTAGTAATGTAAACAAGAAACCCACAAACGCGGCGATTGCTCAACGCGCCCGGGGGCGGAACAAACAATTATGGGTGGTTAGCAAGCAGGAATTGGGCGGCGCAATTTCGGGGGTTGCCTCGTCGCACCTAAAAAGTATCTGAGGTGGGGTATTGACTGGGCGGTAGGAAGCGGGAATTGGGCTGGCCGCAGACCACAGCAGCAAAAAAAAAAGACCGAACCCGATTCGGGTTTGTTTCGCAAGCGCATTTTTTTTGCATTTTGCAGTTAGATACACCACACGCGCCCCGACCCCGCAAAAGAAAGAAAAAAACGAAAACAAAACAAAAAGGAACACCGCTAGCAGATAAACCGACCCGATCTCGACACCGCCTCAGACGGGATTTGCGTTGCCTTTGTATATTTCGCACTGACAGCCCACGTGGCTTGATTCTGCCGTGCCTTGTCCTTTTTTATTTTAGCCTTTGACTTCTTCGCTGCCACTGCCGCTGCCGCCGCTGCCAGCCCCGCAAATGTAACACATTCCACCGGTGTATTCTCGCCAATCGTGCGTCCAACCGCGACCTCGCCGTGTGCTTCGGGTGCGGCGGCGGCCGCTGGTTTGGTCCCATCGTTGCTATTCCTGAGCCAACGGTCGTTGTTGTGCTCGCAATATCCGCTTTCGGAAAAAGCATCCGCGACTGCAATCTTCTTTTGGGATCGTTTGGGAATCTCAAACATCGGGTCCTTCTCTTTTTTAATTACATGGAGAATACGAACGATAGTATCCTTCGTCTTTGCCATCACATTTGCACGGGTGTGCTCTAATACGCCTAAACGGGCTCGCACGGGACTTCTCGCGGAAGAAATCTGTGATAAGCAGAAAGCAAAGCGGAGTAAATTGCTTTTGGAGTCGAATCAAACCTGCATTAGTCAACAAATGCGAACTTTTGAAAGCTTCAGGAGAGGAACTGCATTTCCTTTCAAGTCCACGAAGCCTGGTGCATGTCCACCGACGACGCATAATCCGGACTCGCAGACATGAGTCGAGTGGTGATGATCATTCTCTTCACCTTCGATGACATGCTTAGCGGAATCATCATCGCAAAAGAAAGTTTCATTATGGTTCAAGACGACGCCCCGGTTTGGACAGGCATACCTACAGTCGTCATATCTTCGCTTCCGATGTAACGAGTAGTTAACCAAGGATACCGTTTTGGAGTTGTTGCCACTTACCGCGTTGTCGAATTCGAATTCATCAGCGCCATTACTCTTCGTTGATGTTACGATCTGCTTCGAGACAGCAGGCTCATTTGTTTGACTTGTACGTAGAGTAGGGCTCACTTCTATATTATTGCTGTTCTCGTATTCGTCGTCGTCCTCCTTCTCGTCGTTGCTACCATCGGGCTTAAATCCATATGTATCGCAGCTGCCATGCTTCACACGAGCTGCTGGTCTGGTCAAAATGGGTTTATGGTCTTGAATGCTGTAGCGTCTCGCATTCTCGCTACTGATATTCTCCAAAGGCGAGGTCAACGCAAGCTCTTTGAAATCGCTATCCTTTGATTTTATCCCATCTCGAGAGCTTATTCCATGATTCTGGCAATGATTTGTTTCGTGCTCGCTCTCCCCGCTTAAGTGGCGTGATGGTGTCAACATATATCCGCCCCGCATTCGTGTCCTCTCGGTGAGGGCCGCGCTCTCTTTGCATTTCATTCGAGATGCAGCATCCAACACCTCATCAAAAGAAGAGTTTGCGTTTGTATGCTCATGTATCATGCCAGTTTTGCAGGAAATCTCCAGTTCTGCGATGGGATCATGCTGCACTATACTTTCATGGGCCTTGAGCACCGCGACGGCCTGTTGTAGCTTCACAGCTTTCGACATAGACGCGATAGATGTCTTGCCGCGAATATGCTGCCTTGGTGCTCTGAATATCTGCCTCCTGCTCCGCTCACCAGGGCTTGTGCTCATGCTCGACAGCACAGATGTAGAACATTGCCGTTTCTGAGTGCAGTTGGCGCTAGATTGACCGCTGCGCGGATTAGAGCTTGTAGTACGCCAGCGTTGGTAACTCTCCAGCGCCTGATTAAGCCTTGCCTGAACATCATTTTTGCACACAGCACTTGCCAACTCTATGAAGAACTTCACCTCCGTCATATCAGAGCTCTCAACATGAAATACATCAGGCAGTTCTGATATCCCCTTGTGCAGCGTTGCATGCAGAGTAGCAACAACACCCCCCCCCCTGTCAATACAATTTGAATTTCGTAAGGAACGAAGGCAAGGTAGGCAGATGATGGGCTTGGCCGGATACGCACATCATTTTGCGACAGAACGGCCGGGCTCAGCAGATGCTGAATCTCGACAGAGATCTGGTCGAAATCATCCTCATCACCGGTCCAACCATCTTTATTTTTCGCATCGAAGCTGATCAAGTCACTGTCAATCACCAAATAAGACCCTTTGGCCGCTTCCAGCTTTGGCAAACCTCCCACCAGCTTTCTAAACTGTGGCGAAACATTCAGCATGTGCATGCTGAGCTTCTTCACAGGATAAAAACGAACCTTTGAGCTGCGCGCACCGTGGTTGCTCACCCGCAAGGCTAATCGGTAGTACAGCCAACAGGAAGAAAATAAAAGGCATGAAGGAACAGGGTAGGTGTGCCGATTTCTAAGAAAAAGAAGGCAGGAGTGATGATGAAAACGACGCACCCTCAGTCAGAGCTATTGGAGGCATCTTAAAAGACCGCGCCGTCATAACGAAGTCTTGGAGGGGTACGGGCAAGAGGCCAATAAGGTCTTCTGCCTGCTTATGGTACTCGTAGGTCTTGAGCAGCTGGCGCCAGTGCAAGTGAATCACGTCAAAGGCAAGTCGCTGACAACTGACAGAACTGATATTTAGCATATTTCGGGCCAGCGCCTGCATGTTTCGCTGGAGGACTTCGCTGTCGCGCGCAATGCGCTCGACTATCCACTGTTTCAGGAGTCTAGACTCATAGAACTCCATAATGACAACGAGTGAGTCATACACGATGTTGCGATCACGCTCCTTATGATCGGCGATAATGGCAAAGAGGGTCTCTAAAACAACGGGATAAAAAAGAGAACGCAAGAAACAGAACAGTGCGGTGGCAATCATCGTGAGAAGTAAAGAACGCAGTATATGTCGCGGAAAATCCCTATGCTTTAAATGCGCAACTGCGCACCGATGATCTCCAAACGTTGAAATGTCGTCAGGTTCCCGTTCATATCATTCGTGGTGTTCTGGATCTGTGGCAATATAGAAGGTAGCAGGAATTTTAACAGTAGCAAAGTATCGGCAGCCTGCGATGCGCAGAACCAACCTGCATGCGGAGCTCCTTAACGGCTACTTTGCAAGCCGCCTTGTAATCATTCTTATTCATTGCGAAGAATTCCATTGCAACATAAAATTTAGGCAATGGGATTTTTTTGCCTACCGAATTTTTTTAATCTTCGAGAAGAACTATTCTGCTTTCACCCGCGACAATGATAGAAATTAAGGGCGCGATGGAACGGTGCAGAAGTATCTGATTATTAGCACAGCTAATAATCAGTACCACCCGCCTCGATGAAGTGAAGTTATGACCCTTCAAAGATTCGAGTCAAACTTTTTTGCAGAATCCGAGGCATCGGAAAAACAAAAAGTAGGTGCGCCAGTGAAACCCGGCGTGTCAGAACTCGGATCAGATCTAAAACCCAATCAAAGGTCCCTTCTCGTAGTCCGAATCTCAGACCAATATCACTAGTAACCACCAAGAAGCCGTCGTCCTTTTGAAAAATTTAATACCAATTTCCTTCTCAATGGTAAGTGACGTCGGTCTTTACTGTTCCCAACTTTTTAAGCCTGTATGACTGCGGTATTCACGGCCCCTTCTCGGATCTCCCTATTTTCGGCAGGTCATGTTGACGTGCATCTACGCAAGTACAACGCCAATTTCAATATAGTCCGGCTACTAGCGGCCTTATGTCATCTTGAGGGGTGCAATTCTGAAAATGGAGAAACTGGCCGTTTCAAGCAAATTCAAAGCAGAGAAAACAGGTCTAGTAAATTTGTCAAAATTTGTCAAAATTTACCACAATAATTCAAAATGATTAACTCGAAAACAAGCTCTGTGACGACCACAATCTGTGGCGGTCACAAGAAACCCCATATGTGTATCCGCCTCTCCCTCGTTAACCTTGCATATAGGTGCCCAATCGAAAGCAGCGTGTCACTGATCTGATCTACGCTGCTAATTTATACATTGGAAACGCGGAACTTGAAAATTTAGATTAAAAAAAAGAGGTTTGTTTTCAAAAAAGTGTACACAATCATAGTTTGCACTGGACATACATACGTAATAATATGAAGCACCTCATAATAGACCCATAGAGCGAGGCGCTTCTACGGGAAACTGACGCACGTCGCAGGCAGTGGCAATCACCGGTGCATCGCGACTATGAACTGGAATTTTTCTTTATTTGCCTGTGAACTATAAATAATGATTGAATGGTGCAGGAGGCCCGCGTGGATGTCCGTGTGCGTTCCAGAATTTTCCCTCGGGGTTTTTGAATCCCAATGCGGGTGATCAGTGCGGTGACGCCCCCAAAAACTCAACAGGGCTGCTTCGTATCCCCACCGGGAAACGGAAGGTACTGGCGTTTGGGCACCCCACGCGGTTATGTACCACACCAAATTTTTTTAACATTCAAGCTTTAGACGCAAGGCAAAACCTGACGGACACGAGATCACAAACTATTGGTTTTTGGCTATTTTGCAGTTAGATACTCCACAAGCACCCTCCCCCGTAACAGAACTCTCTGTTTTACCAATCTGTGATTGGCTTTACTTTACTTTTGATACTTTGATCTAGGTGCTTTTGGATACAGCCTGGGCCAACACCAACACCCCCGCAGGTTATCCGGCACGCCGCCCTGCAACGTCCGCGTGGCCTCTCTGTATCTGCTCTTTCGGACACCGCGCACTGCGGGCCCCCTCCGCCGCCTTCCTACCCCCCCCCCCCACCCCTTACACACGAGATCCCACCACTCGCCCGGCGCGCTAAGGCTCTGGCTCGCACCGAAACTCAGGGAAGGGATTGGCGGTCATTTAGTATAATTTATTTATTTAACGCATAATTAATAATTTACTCCGTGTCGTTTGTGATGAGCAGAATTTTCGGTCCTTGGGACTCAGTGTACGAGTGTACCACCATTTTCATGCGCATCGCATTCGAAAACTTCTTGAGGTGGTACTTGCACGAGTCGCAGACGACCAGGCCGTCCACCGAGAGAAGCAGGGTGTTTCCGATGTCTTCTCCGTTTAAGCTGGCCATGTGGAGTTGTAGGGCGATCCGCAGCGCCGCGTGCAACTCCGCATGGCCCGAAAGCGACAGCTCGTTCGTTTCGTCGAAGGCACGGCTCGCGGCGCCCTGGTTGAAGGCGTTATTTGTGATATTGCTTGAATTAGGCGATTGCTCGTCAATGCCCTCGGCCATGGCCTGGTACATGGAGCGGGTCACTTGGTTGTCGTTCGGGTGGTAGCACACATTCACTTCTCGGGCGCTTGCCGCCAGGGCGTTGACTGCGGCTAACTCGTGATTCTTGAGCCACGAAAGCCTTATACGGCTCTGTGCGCGCGGTCCAAACCATGTCCCATGTGCGCGTAGAGCAGCAACCTGGGCATTTACTTTGTTTAATGCCGCGCGTCTATCGGTGCGTGTGGAGTGTTTCACCCAAGGACTTTTGTTGTCCAGCAGACGGAAGTGCGCCAATGATAGATGGAAAGCCCCCATAGCCGCTTGTACCTTAGGATATGCAGGACGGTCCTGTTGCACCGCCACCTGTTCCCCGGCCATATATTCGCAAATAATGGCGCTGCCGCCCTCACCGTCCCCCCCGATATCCATTATCTCGCCGTCATCACCACCCCCGGTATCCATTATCTCGCATGTACCGCCCACCTCCGATTCGAGAGGTCTGCCGCACAAAGTTTGGGATATAGCATAAAGGGGGAGGGCCGGGTGGAAATCAGGCCATTTCTCGCGCAGAATCGCATTTAGGTCTTCGCTCCCTCCAACGCGAACAAACCCACCCTCATCGTGTTCGAGGTAATTCGCCATGAGAATGGGGCCCGGCGGCCCGAGAACCACCGAGCGCAGCGCATCCAGAAGAGTCGCAGCATAAGCGGGGGTGAACCAGCTTGGCCTCTGGACGGCAAGCAGTCTGTGAAGGCGAACGACGAACGCTGCCCACGCGACGTTAGAACCTTGATATCTGGCATGTGTCTTTTCGAGATCATCTAATGTAAAGCAAGGTATTCGGGGCATAGTCGCAGAACGGGGCATTATCGCGGAAACTCCTACATCTCTTTCCCGCCTCCACAAACGCGCGGCGGATATACAGGAGGGGTGGGTTCTACAGCTAGTACAGTATCTCTTACTAAATCTCACTCTTTTGGGTGCACTCCGAACATTCGAAATCTTCGCCTTTGAGGAGATTAGTGGAGGGAGGGGATTCACTAAGGTGCGGGGCGGGGGGATCAGGAATGGTCCTCTTTGTCTTCAGAACTGGCGTGCCGGACGGGGCTGGCACGCACAAGGGACGCGATGTTGGACATTTTCCACGAAACCCGGGCGGCGAGGACCGCCCGATCTCGTGGCACTTCGACAATATTGCGACGCCACGTGAACGGGCGGACTTTGAGGCCATCGTGAACAGAGGAAAACCATACCCAGTGACTACCGAACAATGGGAACTTATGGGGGCTATAACATGTTCGAATGAAGTTCCCATTGGAGACGTGAAGAGAAAGGAATGCCGTGAGTGCTTTCTTCCCGCCGATTACTTTCCATGCCCTGCTCGATTCGCGCCGCGCTGAAAACCCAACAATATATCACCCAACCCGTCCATTCTAGAATTAAAATGGTTCTACATGTGGCACGTCGACAGAAATAAAAGGAATCAAACGGCGAAGGGCCGGTTTAAATGGAGCTCATACGATGAGGATTTCTACTACGATGCCGGCGAGTGCTCGTCCGACCAAAATCCGTTCGCTGAGACAAATGTGACAAGCGATCAGCCTGCCACAATGGTTCCCTATGGCGGTCTACTCGATTGTGCCCGTTGCGAAGCCTTAATGCTGTCGGTCTCTTTGGTGGTTGACCACTCGTGTCACGTGGCTGGCGATAGGCCCCACCGATCGCTCATGGCCGCTCCACCGATTGATAGGATCGTGGTCCCATCCGAGACGACAGCCGGTGGTTGTTTTGCATTTGCCATTGGTGTCGCACTTATCGAGCAGGCGGGGCTCACCACAGAGCGACTGAGTTGGTTCGTGGAACAACTCAAGTCAAAACGACATACCTCCGAGGTGGTGCACTTCGAAGCCGCCATTGCCACTCTCCTCTCTCGTGAGCAGGCCACAGGTGGTGGCCAGCACCCAGCAAAAAGAGCCAAGTTGTCGGTGGCCGAGTTCCCAACTGTTGCCGGGCTGAAATGTTTCAAGACACCCGCTGGCAGGAAGGTTCTGCGATGCCAACAGGGCAACGGCGCGTCGCTGCATATTCCGATGAACCTTGCGGGGCAGCAAGAGAAGCAAAGCATATTTGTTGCTGACACGGAGCTTTGGAATAAATACGGCAGTGACTGCAAACAGAAAATGGACAAGCGCACCCTCGTCCCAGCGGGCGAGGAGGTGGATATGCTCTTCTCCGACCTGCTCCTCATGTGCGACCGCGACATCATGGTGTTGATCGTTTCACGAGGATCCGCCGGCCTCACACATGCCCGTGTTGTTCACATCGCATCTCATGTTGTTATATGTGACGAGCTGAAATCAACCGATGCCTTCGCGGCGGCCGACCAGCTGCTGCGGCAACGAAAGAAAAGTGGAATTGACTGGCAAGATGGGGACTTTGAACTCGCTTTGAATATTGTCGGGCGCGCCCTCGATGTTGTCACAATCATCTCGGCGGTGGTGTTCTTCGCGTGACTGCGGCCTAGCAGGAAAATAATGGGAGACCCCCCCCCCCTCCCCCCCCTCAGTTCATGTGCGGTGTTCGCCATTTCAGGCGGGCCTCAATAAAAACTGGGGGCCCTGGCCATAGCCAGGGCAGAGTTTCCGGGCGGGAGAGAGAGAGTTATTAAATTGATAGGGTAACTAGCCGCGTGGGAGGCCCACGATCTAGTTCCGGCGTTTCCCGGTGTTCTCAAAGGGGCTTATAGTACCAAACCCTCTTCCGGGCCCACGGTAGAGATACGGCCCTACTTGATCGGCGGAGCCAAATTGGTACCGATGTGCGTCTGACCGCGGGGTTGGACTATAAGCACACAAGCGAGATGTAGCGATATTGAACGTATCTATCGAGAACTCGACCACGCGCGTAGGGAACTATAGGGAGGTCAATTTTGACCTCAGTGGTTAGTGACATTTGCCACGGATCTAGTTTTTACGCGCACGTGCGGAGAAAATGTCAGAAAACATACTTTCTAATTGCACTAGAGTCTCCCCGAGGAGGCAGAAAACTAAAGAAAAAAAACTTTTAACCTGCATATCTTTCTATCCACGCGCCCATTTTACGTCGGAAAGGTGTTCGTCGCATCGTCGGCGTGGCGGAAGCAAAGGTTCTTCGTGAAAAAAAATTCGATACATTATCAATAAAGGTCTATAAACGATACAGCTTTGAAGCACATTCTCTTGCTATATTTGGCAAAAAAACTCCTCGTTTTTTTTTTTAATCGAGGAGCGCGGCCCCTTTTTTTTCTAGGGCCAAGCCGATTTACAACTGCCGGTTCACCATGTTGCTTGTTCGGAGGTTTAATTAATCCGACCACGAGTACTGTATGATTTGTTCGACTGTTTGAAGTTCCTTTCTTTTATGCTTGCCTTGTCTTTTGAATCCGTTTCTTTTGGTGCTCTCTGGGGATCAATGCACCTGCCACTCCAGCTCCTGTCTCGTCTGGACCTGCTAATGCCCCGCCAAAACCACCGCCTCGCCATGTCCACGTGCTTCGTCCTCTTCATTTAAATCGCCGCCCATCTTCACCCCGGGAGTACTCCTGGATGCACCCTCGATACTACTGCTCGCTAACACTCCCGTTCGTCCGGTCCCGCCTGGGCATGCTGACGACCTCGCCTCCAAACCCCAATTATTTCCACTGTTGATTCAAATAATGACCTTGGGCTAATTTTGAAGAAAATAATGGGGAACGTGCTCATTGCGGAGCGAAGGACGGAATCGGTGGCGGGGTCCGCGGCGGAATCCTCGGTGGCAACAGCGGAGAGAAACACCGCACAATCGGGCGGGGGCAAGGATGGTTTACACAAGCCGCGAACCAGAAAGAGTTACCCCCTTCACGCCGCGGAGACTCGCGCAAAAAGGAAACCTATTCCGACGGTAGCCGCGAAGGTGTGCGCAGCGGGCCCTGAAAATGGATATCCAATCAGCTATACCCAAGCACCACACGCGCGTGGGGGGGACTGGGAACAAATCCAAAAACCATCAGCGATGAAGCTGGGAGGCATCGAGGCGTGGCGGAATATACGTACACAGGAAACGGAATTCTTTGCGGTGATTGCTGGGTTGAGGTCTGGTCCGCCCAGGGTACGAATAGGCCCGTATCCTTCAAAGTTCGATGCTTCCATAAATCATGATAAATTTGTGGTAGACAACGGGTACTCGCATATCCCTGCATTGCTAGTAGGCACACCCCACCATATCAATGGGGTGTGCCTACTCTGTGACAATCATAGCGGAACTCAAATGCTGTGCCGTCACCACAGCATGCTTGCAAACTCGGTGGGAGATCTATGGAAGAAGAGCAACCTGGAACCCGATCTCTCCTGCATGTTCACAGACGACATAGTTGAAGAGCGGGCGACCTACGGCGCCATTCTCAAAGACGACGGAGAGCAGCTCGAAGCACAACAGGCGCTGGCGTGCCTTGAAGAGGCCTATTCGGAGAACGCGGCGCAAAAAATAGACGAGCAGCGCGTCAAGAGGCGCGACGGCATTATCGCCACCGGACCACGAACAAAGGGCACTGCAAGCCGTTTCGTAGGGGTGCATTGGTCCCCTAAGTCAAACACGTGGCTGGTGAAGCTGCGGAATAAGTATGTAGGCAGCGAGTATGACGAAATTAAGGCGGCGATGCTTTACGACGAAGGCGCCGCGCAACTCGGAATGCCACTTAATTTCCCCACGGATGAGATAGAACCAGTGAGGAAGAGAAGGAGGCTGAACGCGGAAGATGCTGTTGACCCACCCGTCTCAGGGTTCAAGGGCATCGTCTGGCACCGGAAGAGGTCATGCTGGAAGGCGCAACTCTATATCCCGCACACCCGAGAAACTAAGCACTTGGGGTATATATACACGGCGGGCGAAAAGGGGGTATTGGAGGCATTGAAGTTGTACAACACTGCAGCAGTAGACAACAATCTCCCAACTCAAAGCAAGAACTGAGCAATACTGGCCGCGTAATAACTGATGACCTGCCAAATTGGTGGGGTACCCTGTTTCGTGTTTCTTAGCGCCCTGCTGCAGACGGGCGCGTCGCGTAGTTCGCGGGTGAGTTCGCACTCGTAGTTCGCGCGTAGTTCGCGCGTTGTTCGTACGCTGTTCGCGCGTTGTTCGTGCGCTGTTCGCGCGTTGTTCGTGCGCTGTTCGCGCGTTGTTCGTGCGCTGTTCGCACTCGTAGTTCGCACTTTTAAAATTTAAAATTTAAATTACCAGCATAAAAAAACAAGGATTTCACCATTTTTTTTCACTAAGACACAAAAATAGAACCAAATCGAACACGCCAATCGATTTATACACGCCCATTTTACGTCGGAAAAGTGCTTTTGAGTTCATTTTGCGACTTTGAAAATTTTACCGACCCCCCACCTACTATAAACACCTGCACCTATAGCCATACTAATTAACATTAATTAATTTTTAATTTATTCCCGGTTCGTTGTTCGTACGAGTTCGCACTCGTTGTTCGTACGAGTTCGCGCGTTGTTCGTACGCTGCTCGTACGCTGTTCGTACGAGTTCGCGTCGTTGTATTACGTTGTTCGTACGCTGTTCGTACGCTGTTCGTACGCTGTTCGTACGAGCGCGAACTCACCCGCGAACTACGCCACGCGCCCGTCTGCCCTGCTGGGGGGAAATTCCCCACTAGAGGCTCTAGATCGAAACCCAGTGCGCCGCTGCGTTCGGCAGCGAGTTGGGGGGGGGTCGGTAAAATTTACTTTGTTTAATGCCGCCTCAAGCTGGATGGTGCGCCATAGACGGTGAGAAGCAAAAAATGGCCAAAGCGCGAGCGTGCGAGGGGCGGGATTGCATGTGGTTGATCAGTGGTGTATATAACTGCAAAATACCAAAAAAAACACTCCAGCTGGAACGGTGAAGGGTGTAAACATCGAGCAAAAGCAGGGAGGGCCATTGACATCCAACGCGTGTTATAAACGAACCGAAAGCAAGCGAACGAGCAAACGAGCGATTTACCCAAACAAACAACCAACAAATCAACCAATCAATCAAAAACACTTAAACTGCGAGTGTAGCGCTTAATTCGCCCGTGGTGCTCGATGACCACTCATGATGGTGCGGGTCCAACGAAAAAAACCTTGGGGAGGCCGGGGGGGGGGGTGGTCGTCAACATTCGACATCAGGTGGCCAGTAAAAAAAAAGCGAAACGAGAAACGAAGACAAACGAACAAGTAGGCGACCAACCAACCAAATAAAACAAATAAATAAACAAACAAACAAACAAACAAACAAACAAATACAAACTTTCAAACCAAACAGAACAGAAGTTCAACTGCGAGTGTAGCACGCATTATCCATGACGTTCGATGATGATGATCTGGATGGTGCGAGACCAACGAAGAATCGTGCACACTGGCGCGAGATCTCGGCGTTCACCTTCAAGATAGCCATGAATGAAAACGCGTGGCTTCGTATCGCCTCCGCGGTGTGCATGAAGTTTGATGTCCTACCTCGCCCAAAAATCATTATCTCACCACCATTGGCGAAGTTGTACGCGTAAGTTGGCGCATCTTGATAGTCCTCGACGAATCCATTGTCAACCATCACTTTCAAACCACTACTCCCAATATGTGTCCACTGCGTCCAGTCGCCGGTGCCACCTTCACGTGCTCCAAATCCAGCAAAATCGTCGAACACAGAAAACACACCGTCGAATCGCTGTGCGGTGGTATTCCAGAATTCATCGGATGAAGTGGCATTCACGTCGAGGTTCTTTTTCAGGCCCAGCAGAATGTAGAGGCCATCGCGCCTGCCATTATGCTCATGAGCTGTACCATATGCTGACACGACATCGAGCCGTACCCAAAGTGTGCTGTCACTCGAACCACAGTTCTCCATGTAGTGCACTGGATAACGCCCAACGCGCGAAGTTTCGTAGTATACGCGCAGGTCCGAGCAGTTTTTATTGAGCACACCCGCAGCCTGGAGGATATTTGTATCCAGGGCAACAGCCACAGTGACGTCCGTAAAATTGGACACGGCATGGTTGACGACATCGAGAGGAATCATACGTGTAGACCGGTATTCATACAGAAGCGCGTCGCTGGTCTCACCGAATTGCTTTGCTAGCCGGCATTTTGCTTCAACAAAAAAATCTGGAAATTTATCGATGACTTCAAGGCCATTACCACTGACACTCAGGAGTGTGCCCCCTGTTACCGCCATGCCAAGATCGGGCGACACAGTATCCAGCGTGTAATCACGGTAATAGATGAATTCGTAGCCCACGAGGTCAATGTACTTCGGAT
>Ga0099799_10124_pt1 | contig 23202 bp, 22 predicted proteins | sample Uncmet6_SortLC_1_FD_89033 | JGI IMG/M metagenome (GOLD analysis project Ga0099799, IMG submission 89033) | Marine eukaryotic communities from CALCOFI LINE 67, Pacific Ocean - CN11_C50_N6_SortLC_1 | ecosystem: Environmental > Aquatic > Marine > Oceanic | place: Pacific Ocean: Monterey Bay...
CATGCGCAAATTTCACTTGCTGTTTTAGTCTTTATTTATTCCCCCTAGGATCTAGCTATCCAAATCCATCGCGAGAAGATTACGTGCTTCCTCCTCAAGGACTTCGATCTCATGCGCCATCTCGTCCAGCCAGTCATCATCGCCTGTCTCTTCGTCGTCAGCCGCGTCATTGTGATCATCTGCTGCTGAGGTTAAGTCGATGTTCTTGTCGATCGCCCACTCCGGTTGGGAGGCAGCTTCCGGAGTGCAGACCGTGTCATCAGCCCAGCCATCCTCATCATCGATTAATGACACAGCGCTACGTTGACTTGACCGGGGCATGGAAGTGCCTTCCATATTATCTTCCGCAGTGAGACGTCCATGGCTGAATTTCTTAACAAAGGGAGTGAGCATTCCGTCTTCTTCAGAGCTGACGCTCTCCTGATCAAGTTCCATAATATGCTCTAAGATTTCGTTCTTCAATCTGGACGCTGATGAGGAAGATCCAGGAGCTGCTACCATCCTTTGTACGCATGCCCATATGGACTGAATCTCCTTTCGGAGTCGCTCCTGCCGTTGGTTGAACTGGGCCTTGCCCTTGGACGCTTTGATCTCTGCTGCGCTCCGAGCCGCGTGTTTTTCGTCTTCATATGCAACGGCTTGCTCCTCGAGGGCATGGCACCGATTGAGCAGACCGTCTCTTTCCTGTCCGAGCTCATTCCGTTCTATTTCGAGCTCGTCCCGCTCGCGGTTAATATCCCCGAGCGCCAGCTCGAGGTCTCTCATCCCTTTGGTAAGCTCCCAATTGCTGCTGGCCTTGCTTTTGACAATCTCGTTTTCTTCCTCCTTTGCTGTTTCCCCGACAACACGGAGAGACTTCTCGTATACTGCCCCCCTGGAAGATAACTCTCGTTGGAGCTCGTCCCTTTCCTGGATGATACTATCTGCTAGGTGTCGGAGTCTGGCATTCTCCTTAGAGGCGCTCTCCACCTGGCGCTGCATACATTTATATTCACGACGTAGTTTTTCCGATGCTCTGGCACGTTTCTCCAGAGTGGTAATCTGACCATTTAAATCCTTGATCTGCCCTTCCATCCTAGAGTTGCCCATCTTTCTCTTCTCCTGTATGGATTTGAGTCTTTCCTGAAGCATGTCCCGCTGAGATGAAACATCACCCAGCTTGCATTCAAGCTTGCGGATTTTTCTTCTTGTTTGATTGCTGCCACCTTCCTCGTTCTGCAGAAGGGCTTTGTTTGCGCTCGCGCGAGAACAAAAGTCATCGCTCTTTCCGGTTTCCTTCATCTCCCTATATTCATCTTTTGAGCCCCTTAATTCGTCGACTGGATCCAACAGAGCCAAGGCAACCTGGATCTTTCCCGCAGTGTAAGTCCGATCCCTTAACTTGCGTCGAAGCAGATCGGCCGGAGTTCTACCTTTGCCATTCTTCTTCAGAAGTCCATTTGGGTACGTGCTGACTAGCATCTTGAGCAGATCTGGCGCTGCGTCTCCACTGGTGGCACAAGTGTGGTGGATGGGAAGGTTTCCGTCATGATCCCCCCTCCTGATCCCCTCTGGAAAGGCTTGAAGCAGCTGACGGATCAAGTTCATGGGGGGCTCCTGCTGCAAGCATACAAGGTGGAGGGGCAGATATTTCCATTTTACACCTCTGGTTTTTGAGTTGTCACGTCGCTTTCCCCTCAGAGGAGTATGGTCGGGCACCGGACAATGTCGAACGATCCAGTGTGCCGCCTCTTCGGGATGAGACTTTGCCCTGGAGGTGGCACCCCGCCAGTCCCCGCGGTTAATGCACTGAAAAAGAACTGTCGGATTGTTGCCGACATCGACTTCACGCTCTGTGGAGCGGACAGAGTTCGCCGATTCTCGATCGTCCTGGTGATTTCTCCGACTGCGTTGAGAATTTGCGCGAGACAGCCTCTGCTCTGGCCTCCGCTCAGGGTCCATTCCCATCCCAAATCTCTTGGGTCTTGTAAGACTTCTGATCCTTCTCGGACTCTTTATAAGCACAGCTTGCCGGCCTCTTTCGCCTCCGTGTATTCTGACCATGATGATATGGATATGAATGAATTCCTAAACAAAAGTTTGACTCAGTCGAAAACTTTGGGGATATACTCTAGAGTAGTATTGCATCTGTGGATTGTGAAAATTTCCTCTGTTTTGGCGATACAAACTAGTGGGGTTAGGGTTATACTTAACCCCCTTTAATTTCTTAATCAAATAATTCATTATTTACCCGGGTGGTTGGTTTCAAATCGCCCAGCTCGGCAATGAAGCAGTGAACTGCATGGGTTCATCGGTGTCGGGGTGGGGAAAGCATAAAGTATGCGCATGGAGATGGAGGGTACCACTTCTCGAGGTCTTGAAATCAGCAGACCTGTCGTTCCCAACCCATTCGGTGGGCTTATCTCCGTATAAGCTATCTCCTTCAATGCCGCTTCCAACCTCGGCGCAATGGATGCGTAGCTGATGCGTTCTCCCCGTGATTGGTTGTAGCTCTAAGATCACTCGCTTATGTGGATGCAGGTTATCACTATCCGTGCGTTGACGGACAGACCAAAGTGTCAGACTGGGCTTCCCCTTCCCGCTTCTGTCAACCTTCCATTTTAGCCTTTCGTCGCTGGGAGACAGGGGCAAATCAATCACCCCCTCACTTTCCCGACGCCCATCCTGGAAAGGAGGCCAATGCGCAACCTCAGCGATGTAATTTTTTTTTACTGCTTTCCGTTCCCTCCAGGCTTGGCACAGCGACGAAGCCGCTTTGTCGGTCCTGGCAAAAACCATAACTCCGGATGTCGCGCAGTCCAAGCGATGCACAACGCGTAATTGTCTCGTATCTGTTTGCCCCTTTTGAATCACATTCGGCCCCTTCTTTTCATTGTACGGCATACTTTGCGAGGCACGTCCATATCCCAGCAGTTTTAGCTGGCCAAGAGCTGAATCTTCGTCAGCAGTCTGCTCTGGTAGGTTGAGCAGGGGTATCTGCTTCTCCTTGATGAGATCAAATGCCCTATTCGCAATGGCATCAACACCCTCAGGATCCATTTTATCATTCCCAAGTAGTCTCTTGAGATTTCTCGAAGTATAACTTAAAAATAGTTTCTTCTTTCGGGGGATGCTAGATAGGTTGGAAATTGAGGCTAGGTTGCAAATGAAGGAAACGATCGAGTCGTCGTCGTCGTCGCCGTCAAAATCGGATCCTCCCTGTGCTGCGATGGACTGGACAGCTGCTGCCCACGCCTCTTGCGCTGTTCGTCGATTGGAGGACTTTGGCAGCTCTGTTTTGTTCAATAACTCGCCGTCCCCTTCCCTGCTACTTGCGCGTTTTCTCTTGCCGGCGGAAGGAGGTGGAGGCTTTGCGTGACCAGGCACGGAACGCAGATTGCATGGCTTGCTGATAACGACCACGCTTTCGTCAGCATAAAGGATTTCGATAGCGAGGTGCTGGGGAATGGACGAGACCATGGCGTTGCCGTCCGTAGAAGTGGAACGAAGCGACGACCACAAGCACTCTGTAATACGAAGAGATGACTGATGAAAGAGACGAGATCATTAAAATTGTGTGCTTGTGGTATTGCGGGCGGCTTCGGCAACGGCAGTGGAGCGTGGGAGGGAGAGGGTGAACGTACAGTAAATTAAAATGATGTCATCATGTCGTCAATACTTCTTTAACTTGGCAACACCCCGAATTCCGACCCCTCTTCCCTCGGACGACTCACGACCTGATTGTTCAATTATTGCAACCTGTTTAACGTCATCATCGCCCAACGCAACTGCAACACATAACGAGCAACACGAGCATGCCATGAGCCCCACACGCCAAACACGGGCCTACATCACGTACTAGAGTAGTATGAAAACAGGTCAGAATTTTTCGCCCGTATGCATGCAAACAACTACTCTTACTTTAGACCCTCATAACAACGGGAGCCGCTTCGATTTATAATAATTGAGGTCACAGTCGTCCAATATCATTCCACAATTCACACGCACCTTCTCTCTGCGCATCACGCATCCAATTTCTCTCCCGATAGTGCTCGCGCTTCACAGTTCGGAAAACGCGAATTTCAGGAATTTCCCCGACCCGAACCCGCACTCCAAAACAACACCTGACGGGCGGAGCCATGACTTGTCCCTACGCCATCGCCCCGGGCGGCGGCCGCAGCGACGACGAAGACTCGTCGACTGCCATTTCCACTCCTTTATCCGGTCCCAGTTTGCCCACTATTGACGACCCGGAAATTCTCGAGGCCCTCTCTCTTGCGAAATCGGCCTGCCCCGCCTTCCAGGGCAAGAACGGTAACTGCCCCTTCCGGGACGCCACTGACGCCGACTCGATGAGGAAGGCCATGCTCAGAGTCCCGCCTTCGCACATTAGCGCCATCAACGGCTCCGACGGCCGTTCCTCTCCTACATCTTCGGTAGACGATAGCGTCGACGGCGCAGGACCGTCCACGTCGTACAGGTTCCGCAAGGCCCTCGAGCACGTGCACAAGATGTCGGTCGCTCTGCACGACACCAACTCCGCGGCCCAAGAGGGTAGCGATGGCGGCGATGGCGCCACTGTTCCATCGAACTTCCTTCTCGATGGTGGATGTCCCTTCAAGACGTTTTACCAGGGGAAGAAGGGTAAGGAAATATTCGCGACCGCAATGGAGGATTTCAGCCTCGGCGCCATCCTCGCCAAGATGGCCGGCGATCACGAGGAGATGCATCAAAAGGAGGAACAGCAGCCTGAGGAGGAGGAAGAGGGGAAGAAAGGGAAGGACAAGTCCGAGATTCTTGCTGCCGATGTCATGGCAGCGGCCGTGGTGGCCGCGGCGATGCCTGTATCAGCAGCCGAAAAGGAACATGCACCCGAGGAGGAAGAGAACGAGGAGCCCCACATCTCCATCTCAAAGGCCCTGCAAACAGGCACCGCCGAGTCGCACGAGGCCGCCGAATCGGTCCACTTCGTCAAGAACTTCGTCAAGGGCATCATCGATCGGGAATTATTCGGCACCCTGACGGTTTCTCTATACCACGTCTACCGCGTACTTGAGGAAGAGCTGGACCAGCACGGGCCTCGCCACTTCCCCTCTCTCCACTATCCCGCAGAGCTCAATCGGACTGAGTGTCTGGAGGACGACGCCGAGTTCTTCCATGGACTGGGCTGGGAAGAAACAGCGATGGGACGCACACCATCGCCTGCAACGGCCGACTATCTGGACCGGATTCGATTCGTGGCAGCGACGGAGCCACTTCTTCTCCTCTCCCACGCGTACACGCGCTACCTTGGTGATCTGAGCGGAGGCAGGATTCTGGCCCGCATCGCGAGCCGCGCGCTCAACCTGAAGGGCAGCGACGACGGGTTGCGCTTTTACGAATTTGAGAAGATTCCTAACGCAAAGAAGTTCAAGGATGTGTATCGCAGGGCGCTGGACAATCTAGAGCTCAGTCGCGGCCAGGTGGACCGGCTGGTAGCCGAGGCTAACGTCGCCTTCGTCCTCAATATGAGGGTGTTCGAGGAGCTTGACGTGCAGAGCGGTGTCAAGGGGGCAAGCATCCGGCCAATCGAGGAGGCGACCAAGTACTACGATCGAGTCATCGAGGAGCAGAGGACCGGGCGGAGGCGTAGTAACTCACAATCTACAGGGGAGGAGAAGTGCCCATTTGGCTTCCTTGGGGGCCCAAACCCGCACGCCGAGAAGGCCGACACGGCTGCAGCTTCCAAGGAAGATGCCGTCACAACGGCTCCGTCCCACGGTGCGCACAAGGAAGGGGCTCGGTGTCCGTGGCCTTTCGTCTTCTTCCACGATGCGGGACAAGGCATGAGGGACTGGCAGACCTGGGTTGTGATTGCTTTGGTATCGCACTGGCTAATATCAATGATTAGCAGCTAGGATTCATTATTTTGATTGACGGCTAAAGATTTTACTAGCTAGTAGATTGCAATTGTAGCATTACTCGACTAATAAGTAGTATCCATAAAACTTAGTCATGGTACTCCTACTACTCTAGTCTAGTAGCTAGTGGTACACTACTACTCTAGTAAGTACTCTAGAGAGTAGTGGTTCGGATTCCTAGCTAGCTACTGAGTATGCATACTACAACTAGTTGGGAGTACAAGAGTACCTACCATAAGAAATCTACCAACGATGGCGCCCTGGATGGATCCCCAAAGCCAAACACAGTTTTGAGGGTGGACACCGCCGTCCGCCCAAACGCGACGTGCGGTTCATCTTTCTCCAGCGCAATGACGCCCCTTTCTGGCTCTCTGTGCAAAATGGCATTCGCCGCTTCTATGCCAGACACAAACGCCTTCTCTTGACTCCAGCTCCCGTGCCTGGTTCGAACAAGGTCGCCTGAAAAGTATACATTGGGGATAGCTCCGGACTGGACGTCCGGCATATGGCGGTACGAGCCCGGGGCGTACCAGTTCACTGCTTGCGGGAGACGAACAATGGCAGCATCGAGGACCTCGGCATTCATGCACTGATTCCCCAATATGGTATCCAAGTTTGACTTGGCCTTTGCAGCGATCGCCTCGTCATCCATGACAAGGAGCGACGCTGCGTGGTAGTAATCAACCTCAACGACGCTCCCCTCGTCATCGCTGAGACCGTGCAGCGCCGTGATATCAAAGAACGTCATACCAACGCCTTCGTCAAAGCCCCAGCAGGCATTGGCTGAGTAGGGGATATCTAACTTTCGGTCGAGGTACAGCCTCGTCGCGAGGACTCCAGTTCCCCGAAGGTTGGCAAACCTCCTGAACTCTGCGTGACGAGCCAGAACTGGGCTGTTCCGCACAAAGGCATTCAGGGCCGCCCCGCCGACGGCGAATACCACCTCGTCCGACGGAAGCACGACTTCTTCGCCCTCGTCGTTCAGGCACACCACCCCGCAGATCGACGGAGCTCCGCCGTCTTGACTGGCCTCCAATCCCACAACCCTGGTCGAGGTAAGGAAGCTGACCCCCCGCCTCCCACCATCGCTCGACTCCATGTGCTCAACCCACGGCTGGAAGATCTTCTCCCCGATGTTGCCTCTGCACCACCGGACGTCGAAGGAGTTCTGGGACTTTAGCACGAAGAAGTACGCCATGCCCAGGGCCGCCGCGGCGCTGCACTCTGCCCCCGGCGCGAACAGGCCGGTCAGGATCATGGGCTCGAAGGCCTCGGCGTAGCAGCGCCTGGACACACCGAGCTTCTGGCACAGGTCCCGGAACGACATCTGGTCGTACTTGGCCCATGCCTCGGGGGAGTCGTCGAACTCCGAGAAGGCGAGGACGAGGGGGGCGGCGCTGGCCCGGTCGGCCACCGGCAGCCTCTCGAACCTGGTGTAGAGCGCCTGGGCCAGGCCCGTGGGTAGCCTGGGGCTCCGGTCCCGGTACACGGGCCAGACCGCCTCCAGCCCCCCCGGGGAGTACTGCCCCTGCTCGGCGTACCCCGTTAGGACCTCCTCGACGTCCAGGTTCGGCAATCCCTCCAGGAGGGCGAAGATGTTGGCGTAGTTGTCCCAGAACCCGTGCTGCCCCGCCTCCCCCCCCCCCCTCCTCCCCCCTCTCTCCCCGTGCCTCTGAGCGTCTCGAAGCCGTCTCGGACCAGCCCCCCCACCCTGGGGGAGGCGTCCACCACGGTGATCTCGAGCTCTTCGTCGTCCTGCGAGCTCAGGGCGTGGGCGGTGGACAGCCCCCCCCAGCCCGCGCCGATGACGACCACCCTCCTCCTAGGCCGGCAAGTCCCTCCGTCCCCCCCCCCGGCGTCGGCGATGCCCTCGGCGATGCCCTCGGCGGCATCGTCCGCGGAGGACGACGGCGGGGACGGCTCCGGACGGACCTGGCGCGGACGGAGGGGAGCGAATCCCGCGCCGCAGGCGAGGAGCGAGGCCAGGACAAGGCCTCTCATCTCTTTCGTGGGTTCCGGAGAGACGGTACACTGCGGTATGGGGACTGGCACCCGTGGGGGAGATGTGAGAAAGAAGGGCGGGGGCGGGGGCGGGGCGGGGCTCTGGGTTTGAATGACGCAGAGCTTCCTCGCGCTCGCGCCACACTGACCAGGGCTAGGGCTTAGCGCTCGGCATTCGGACCTGCAGGCTCGCGGCGCGCCCTTTCTGGCTTCCCTGCTCCCTGGATCGTTCGGGCCTCTCCCCGGCCTCTCCCCGGCCTCTCCCCGGTCGCCCCGGTCCCAGAATGTCCCGGTTTGGTCCATAGAAGAGGGACCGCTTTACGACTTTCGCCCACATGTCCGACCCCAAGGATCAGGAGGCCTCAGCAGCGGCAGCAGCGCCTCAGCAGCCCGAGCTTCCGCCGACGGAGGGCGGGGACGACGTCCCAATGGCCGCCGCGGAGGCATCGCCGCCGTCGCCGCCGCCGCCGCCATCGCCGCCGCCGCCGCCGCCGCCGCCGCCGCCGCCGCCGCCCTCCGAGGCCGGGGCCGGACCTCAGCGACAACCTCCGGCGGGTGCTTCCGCGGACATCCCCGGAGCCGATGGGGGAGGGCCGCCGGCAGCCGCAGGGGCCGCCGGGGATGGGGGGGCGCAGGACGGTTCGGGGGACGGGGACGCCGGGACCGAAGATCCGCAGGGGCGGAAGGGACCCGCCGAGCAGCGGCCGCCGGCCGCAGGAGCGAAGCGCAAGGAGGCGCCGGGGACCGAGGCCTCCGCCGCCGACGGCGGGGGCCCCGCCGCCGACGGGGCAGGGAGGAAGGGCCCGCCCCCCGTCCTCCCGACCAAGCTGAAGAAGGCGCGGACGGCCTACTTCCTCTTCCTCGAGGAAAAGAGGCCCGAGGTAACAGCGATGGTGAGTTCTTGGCGCATCTTGTGTGTATGTCCCCCCGTTAGGGTTCCGCCTGGCTGCGGCTGTCTCCTGGGTCGGCGCGCGCGACAGTCTCGTTTGTGATTGGCCCCCATCCTCATCCTCACCCCCTACCCCCTACCCCCCCCCCCACCCCACCCCCACGCATCGTGGCAGCACCGCGGAGAGCCAGTCGGTGTCATCGCCAAGAAGATGGGGGAGATGTGGAAGAGCCTCCCCCCCGAGGAGAAGCAGGTGTACCAGGATGCGGCTGCGAAGGAAAAGGAGGAGCACGCCCGGACGAGGGAGGCGATGAGGGAGGCGGGCCTCCTTCCCGATCCGGCCTCGGGGACCGGCGGGACCGGAGGAGGAGGAGGCGCCGCCCCGCCGCCCGGCCAGCTCCTCTTCCCCGTGGCGCGGATACGCAAGATCTGCAAGCTCGATCCCGAGGTCAGGGGCCTTTCGAGGGAGGGGGTCCATCTCATCACCCGCGCTGCCGAGCTCTTCACCGAGAGGCTGGGCCTGCAGGCCGTCCAGTACGCCAGCCTGCACAACAGGCGCAAGGTCCTGATGGAGGACGTGGCCGAGGTCTGCTCGAACAAGGAGCACTTCCTCTTCCTGAACGAGGACCTGAGGGCCATGGTGACGGACTACAAGGCCGAGGTGGCCGCCGGCAAGGAGAAGTCCGCGGCCGAGGCTAAGGCCAGGGAGACGGCGGAGGGGCAGGCGGGCGGATCCGGATCCAAGCCCCTGACGTCCTACTTCGCCCCCGGTCCTGCTCCGGCAAGCAGCGATGTCGCTGCTGCGGGCCCGGGCTCGGCAAAGAGCGGGAAGTAGGAACGGGCGGATCGGAGCCGACTTTCGAGCAGGGTACCAGCAACATGTGCATGGGGAACAATCTTGCGTCCGCCTCGGCGGAAGGTGTAGACCTTTCTCACTGACAAGAAGCGGCAACTAAACTCTATAAAATAATTATTATTAGCTAGACACTTTCGATCACAATGTTCAGGAGAACTTGCTTGACTTCAAACGCGTCAGGATCCGAGCTGTAGGATGTGTCCATGTAGTACTCCTCCGTTAGCACTTCCTCCTTGACTGGTGAAAGGTATCGGCGCAACGATGATGCGATTGCATACCTCGCAAAGTCTGGATAGAGATACCTACCTTGTTCTTGCAGCAAAATCTGGGCGTTCTGGGTGGCATCCTTGTCAAGAGCGACCGTGAAGAGTAGATCCGACATATCTTCCGACCAGTCGTCCACTTTCTCCTTGTCAGCCTCGCTCCGTTCGGCGAGAGCGACGAATCCCATTGATTTCAGACTTTCAGTGATTGCATCGACCTCGGTCAACGCCATGGCGAGTCTCTCCTTCAATTCATTCTTGTTCGCTGCTCCGCTGTAGGCGGGCACTGGCGACGACGCAAGCTTCGGCACTAGCAGCTGGCAAACCTCCCGCCCCAGGTCTTCTTCGAACTTCGATCGAAACTTCTTGAAGTTGTCTTCCCGCTCGATTAGTATATCCCCATAGGCCTTGAAGTGGACGTAGGCAAGGTAGTTGAAAATGTCTGCGTCGACCTTCTTCCCTTCATCGAGGTCCATCCCTGCATGCTCAAGGGAATTACGCGCCAGGTCCAACCCAGCTCGTTCAAACGTATTGCGCACCAAGGAATCGACCTTGTCAATCTGCTTTCGTAACGCTTCCCTCCCAACAGGAACTATGGAGAGGAAGCTCGCATCGGCTGCAGCCAGCATTGCCAGCGCAGTCTCCGAGTTCAAAGGCAATGGATCTGGCACATCTCTCGGAGGCGGCCGGGCATCTCTCTTGGACCGCTCTGCGCCAAGGTTGAGCCTATCGCTCATTCTTTCCCATTTACCGTCGAGGTTGTCAATGACCTGAGCCCCTTTGACGACGGATCTGCGGACAGAAATTCCCACGTCAGATCGGGTGACAGCTGCATTGATTCTGGCTCCAACCTCCCCAGCGGACGAGGGCTGTGATCCCATGGTAGTCGCCAATGTTATTACTGCGGATGACTTCAGCATCCGGGATAGGACCAATCGACGATTGAGGTTTCCTTCACTGAACATCCCAACATCATCCTGGTCAGGTGCCGCCTTCGCCGAGATCGGTGCCGAAGCAGGTTTCGGCCGCCGAGGCTGGGTGCTAGGCATCCATGGACCAAAGCCATCTGCACACAAAGCAAGAAGTGGAAAAGCAGCCAATCTCATTAGGTCTGGGGCCGCTTTGTAGGCACGCAGATGATGAGCAATTGTTCTGTCCCGTTCATGGAGACCCAGGCAGCGAGCAGAAGAGTTGCTCTGGAGCAGCTAGCTGCGAGTGAGTCAGTGGGGTCGTCGTTCGTCACAAAAATGTCATGACAGCGCTCGTAAGTACCCAGCAGCTACTAGAAGTACATGCAGTACTAGATAGTGGCTACTAGCTAGTAGTATGCATACGCTCGCAAGAGGATTCCTACGTACTCTACTAGTATGCATACTAATACTCTAGAGTATGCATACAGTATGGACACTAAAGTACAACAATAAATACTACTGTAGTATGCATAGCTTGCTAGAGTAGTATGCATATTATCAAAATATATATATGCAATTACGTCGTAGATTTACGAGAGATTGAACCAAACTTGAACATAATTGAAAAATTGGACATCATTGTTATTTATTTACAGTTGGTTAATGCTTCGCTCCATCCTCTACAACATAGGATTCCTGATAGTTCACTGCCTGACTACTAAACTTCTTCTTGCCCCAAGAAATGATTCCACGAAATCCATTTACCCAACTTGCCATAGTATTCATCTGGTCGAGCGGGGATGTATGCATTTCTCTTCTCGCCCTGCCGAATCCACGCCTTCCAATCTTCCTCTGTCTCCCACCTGTTCCCCCACGCTAGAACCCACTTTCGGCATTCTCCGTAAGGCAGGAATCTAGGCCCGGCTTTCAGAAAGCGCCTTTTATTGGCCTCCTCGAGCCGCAGTTTTTCCACCCGCCACGACAGATCGTCAATGGCCTCGGAGGGTGCATCTAGGTCACCGTCCCCAGCCCAAAAGTCTTCGCCCCCGCTCTCGCTTTCTTTGTAATCAAATATATGCGTCCTCGCTCGTCTTTGTCGAAAGCGAACCTGCCCATTGGGTAAGAATGCGTCGGAAGATGAAATTGCGATACCAAAAATGATGGTACACAAAAGCAGGACGATAATTGGTGTTGGGGAAGAAGACGTCATATTGCTCGACAGCATCAACAAAGTCGCCCGACGCCGACGAGGCTGTTGGGAACACAGTTTCTGGCGACGGTGCTTGTCAGAAATTAATTCCAACGAAGGCCTTGGCGATCTTCGGCGGATCCGATTATGCAGATCTTTTGAGCGCGCTTCCGCAAAAATTCTGACTTCTCGACGAATTCATGAACAATGTGAAGAATGCATGGGACAGCAGGTGAGCGAGCGAGCCGGCTTCACCTTCAAATTTATATCTAGTAAATGTAATAGGGATGATGCCATCGTTTTCCACTACGAACGAACTGTATTCGTCGTCCTCAAGGCGAGCCAGGCTCGTGACAAGGGGAAGCTCTGAATCGTGTGAGAATCGGGACTCGAACGGATGAAGGAAGGATACGAGGAGAGTAAATTATAGAAATCGTCAACACAATCGTAATGGGATCAGACCTTTCAGACGAACTAGTTTATCTTGTGCCATGCCTCAGCAGCTCATATCGACGATATTTCCTTACTTGAGCTGCTCTTGTAGGATCGGGGTGAGGTACTCGGCGACCTTGAGAGTTTCTATCGCTACATCGATTGATGCGACGCCCTCGGGTTCTTTGCCATCAACGCAGTATTGGGCCACCCTGTTTTTGAGTTTAAGGTAATCCGGATCCTGCGCAAAGAAATATGGCATAGCGCCGGGGTACTGCCGCTCGAGGTTTGGGATATTGGCGACGGCATCTTCATCTGGCATAGTGTACTTTGCCAGCTCTGCGCCTGAAGCCGCGTCTGTCACAATACCGACCGAGTCGTCACCACCACACCGATCCGCGGCGACGTTTACCTCAACTCCAGCCTTAGTTGTAATCTTGAACTTGATCTTGTCAAAATCGGTGAAGTGCTTCCCAGACGTGGGTCCCTCCAGCGTCTTGCAGCTGGAGAAGTCCTTGTCGGCCTCCACCGAAGCAATGCTGTCGACGGAAACACCGTAGTACGTAACAAGGATAGCCAACTCATGAATAGCCATGTTCTTGAGCATTCCCTCAGCGTTACGCTCGAAACACTCCGCCAATTCTGCTTCTGTATTCTCATATGCATTGTTGTGCAGAAAGGTCACATCGCACTTTGCAGATGCCTTGGCAGCGTGTTCGCGGGCTAGTTCAAGATAGGAACTAACGTTCTTATTGAAGCCCATGAAAACTTTGCAATCAGCGCTCTTGGCAGCATCCCTCATCTTCTGGAGTTCACCAACATTTGGCGCTCCAGGCTTTTCGAGGAAAACAGTTTGGCACCCAGCATCGACGCATCCAGCAAAGAGCTTGGGGTTGTCCGCCGTGCGAGCGCTAATAATGCCAAGACGGTGGTCTCCATCAGCCGGAGCTGCGAGCTCTTCCACGCTGGCATAAAATTTGACTCCGTGGGATTCCTGTACTTCCTTCCTCCAATCATGGAAGGCACTGTATCCGACCTTGTCAAGCTTCTTCCCGAGCTCCTTAACCATGTAAAAAGGCTCCACAACCGAATCCAGTTTTGCCGACGGAACGCGTCCGTCGAGGAGCTGGGTGGCATGGTACCAACCCATTGACCTGAGCGGCCGGCCGCATCCAACGAGAACTGTCGAGGCTTTTTGCATGTTGGTTACTTGGGAGAGGAGGCGACGAATGCTCTTGCCAGATAAGGCAGGTAAAACTTTTTCTTATCGGAGAATGAGATGAGAGTGAAACGAAACGAAAAACGAAAGAAATATCTACACCACGTACGTACTCTTCGACATTATACTACTAGAGTATGCACATACATACTTCTCAATTAGTACTAGCTAGTATGCATACTCCAGCCAGAGTAGCACACGCCCTTTTTCTACGGTAGCGACTGTAGATATGAGGCTGTACAGCTGTAGAGACATGAGCTAGAATCTAGATAAAGTTCTGCTGGTACTGTAGCTCTCGTAAGATTATGTTTGCATAAATAATGTCCTAAATAATATAGTACTACTAGCTAGTACAACTTTGTAGCTAGAAGCTAATTGCATCATGGATGTTGTTGTACTCTAGCTAGCTAGCATGTTGTAGAGATGGAATTCCTCACAGGTTCTAGCTATTGTACATTAAGGCAATCAACTTCATTCCATGGTATCAACAGTTTCAAACTTTTAACAGATATGCGCACTGCTTACAGGAAATGCGAATAGTTTCGACCTCTGTTGCTATCCCCTCCAACCCCTCAGCCTTTTCTCTCTAACTCCCATCTTCTGCTGCCTCAATCGACGCCTTCTTTGCCTTTACCTGTCTCCGAAGCTCCTCCAGCTCCTTCTGCTTGGCCGCTGCATCTTCTTTTCTCTCAAATTTGGCCGGCTGGTAGTACAGCACCACAAGATACCGCCCACCGACGTTGAAGCCAGATAAATGGTCAACGGCCGCCTTCGCGTCGTAAATATCCTCGTAAATAACAAAGGCTGTACCGCGCGTGTCCTTCCGGTCCCCGAGCCGTATTTGAAACACCGCTCCGTATTTTCCAAATATTTCGTACAGCTCCTCGGCTGTGATTTTGAACGGTAGGTTGCGGACGTATAGTATCCGGTTTACTTCTGGCGGAAGGCGAGACTGTGGGTTAAAGGATGCAATTGTGTGGGGAGTGAAAATAGTCAGAACTGTGTGTCGTCTGTCACGCGACCAAAATCATCAATCAGCAACAAAAACCCGACACCCTCTATGATTCTTACATTCGCCAACTTGCGTGAGGAAGAAGTGGCCATATTTGGAGCCTACGTTGAAATCATTCCGGGGGGCGTGCTGGAGGTGGAGGTCAAATAGATAGTAATCGGAAGACGCGACGCAATGGAGATGAGAGGTTTGGCCGGCGGGACGCATTCTCAATTGGTAAGCACCCCGTTTGGGCACCCGGAAGCAAGCTTTGATTTAGAGTACTCCTACGCGCTCGTAGTCTAGATAGTACTGTAGCAAGACAAACCCTCGTCCGATGGATTTGATTTGAATCCACTATCGACGACTCATAGAATCAGTCAGAAACCTCTTCCTTGCGTCGTTGCCTTGCGGACCTACGGACTCCCATATTCCGGCGGACGATAAGTTTAACTTAACGCCAAGCGCCAATACATGCAATCTAGCCAATATGATGGTCTCAGGACTTTAGGATATCATTGGCTTGAATCATGAGGCAAGAATCGCATCGGATTTATCTGCAACAGTTCGTCCCCCGTCCTGCTTCCTCGTCGCAGTCGTCGCCCACCCGAACTCGTGGCGGGGACAGCACTGTCGCGACCACCTCCGCTGCTGTCAGATTGACAGATGTCGCCAAGACAGCAGATGTGACGCGGCTGCTAAGAGGTAAGTTTGGCCTTCCTGGGGATTCGGGGGCGTCCGGTAGCACTGATCGGCTGGACAAGATTCGGTCAAGATTGAGCGAATTTCATGTCACTCCAGTAGAGGCTCCTTTGCCCCCCCCCCTCTCTGGAACCTGGGAATGTTGACACTCTTGTCCTCGTGGCAACACTGACAGGCGTCCCCAAAGGCTATGTCGCATACGAGCACGAAGAGGGGAAGAAACAAGACGATTCCTGTCCTGAGCCGTACAATCTGATGAGGACGCTGGGACCGACTGAAAAACCACTCGTCATTCGAGATGAAATTGTTCGACTACTGAACGCTCGCTTGCGGCAAGCCAATGACGAATTGGGGCTAGAGCCTCCAAGTGATCAGCAACAGCCGTTGCCTCAAGTAAGATGGTTTTTCCAGCCGCGGCCCATTGGTGGGAAGGCGTCGAATGTTCTGGGTTGCGTCGATGTCGATGGCTATTGCAGTGGCGTTGAAGACATTGAGGACGGCGAGAATGGCGAAGAGCAGCTTATAGACCATAGCAATGATGCTAAAGATGAAGGTATGGACCAGAAAAGCAGCGACATAGCTGAACGATGGTGGACTAAAGGATCATTAGATCTTCGTGACACAAGGGAGTATAGTTTGAATAAAGTATTTCTTGGTGCCGAGCAAGCATTTCTCTCGGAGGAGCGACATCGTTTTGCCAACCTGTTGCGTCAAGAAGCTGCATTGAATGAAAATGAGACTCCTATTCAGGGCTACCTCTTGAAGCGATGCAAGCACGACTTCAACGTTTGGCATCGCGTCAACTGCATCCTCACCGAGGATAGTCTATATTGTGTAACGAGATTGAAGGCGGGTCCAATCGCTGGCATATGCAGTGAAGAAAGAACTGTTAGTGCCAAAAAGTATCCTAAGGGTCGCCCAACAGAAAAGTCGCGCATCGGCCGCCACAGCAGAATTGATCTCAATTCCACGCTTTTGATTGAGTCCGATCCAACTCAAACGTCAAATCCTCTATCAAGCGTGCCTAATTCATTCGAGATTATTTGTCCTACGGGAACTAGTCATTTCTTTCGCGTTCCTCGGTCAACGATGAACGGTTCGTCCGCGGATCCGCGATCGATCTGCAAGCGCTGGGTCGCAGCCATTTCTGAACGAATTATCGGATGCTTTGAGGCGAATGGGATGGAGCTCGCCGAGCTCATCGGTTCGGAGGAGGCAAGTGCGCGGTGGGGGAGAATGAAAGCAGAGAGCGTGGCCCCTCTATGGAAAAATCTAGAAGAAAGCTATTCTTCTTCTACGAAAGAAAAAATAAGTTCGTCGATAAGCAGCTGGAATACCCGAGTTGGTGATGGCTTCGCAGCAACCGCTGAAATAATGCGTTTTGGTCTCGATGTCTTCCAGTTCAAAGAAACAGTGCGCAATGCGGAAGGATTGTGCTTTGGATATGATGGGAAGACTGATGATTCTATTGTGGGGAGAGCTAGGCTCGGCGCGATCTCGTTGGCTTGGATTGAAGCAAACCGTGTGGTTAATGCATCGTCTCTGTTTGTTGCTCTTCTCGAATCTTCGCAGGGAACGAGCGGCATGGTTCGTACCTTGATCGAGGAGGATGGTGACGAAGGAAAAGGCGACAAAGACAAGTTAAGACGAAAATGCTTGTCTTGCCACAGGAAGGCAAGTTTTTATCTCGAGGAGCAGAATGTTCTCCGAGAAGTTGCTTCCAGAGGAGGAACCAGTGCAGAACAGAACTCTGTTGTGTCACTGGTTCCGCCTGCAGATTTGTTCGACGAGTTGCTGCTACTGTTGCAAAGCCTCGCAATTTCGACCGAGAAGCATTGGAATCTGAACAAGTGATCGTTTGGACGAAATATTGATGACTTTCATGCCGTTCCTGATTAATATCCCATTGCGGGTGGCGAGATTGAAGCTAAATTAAAGCATTAGTTTAAGGCGCTTATCGCAGTGCTCCACGCTTGATCGTGCATTTACACGGCCCACTCGACGTCATGAAAGCGTGCCCATTCCAAGCTGCAATACCTGCCTCAGTAGTTTTCATTCCCTCGAGACAAGCCATAAACACCTTCTTCTTTTCTACCTGCGCTGGGCTAAAGGGTTCGGGCGGTGGTAAGCCCTCGAATGTCACCAATTCCCCAAGAGGGGCGCCCTCTGGCGGTTCGACAAATTCGACTTTCTCCGACCCATCTTCCTGCGTCTCAGCCGCGCACAGGACCATACCGTGTGACTTGAACCCGACAAGCTTCTTCGGCTTAAGGTTGGACACGACCAGAAGCCTCTTGCCCATCATTTCCTCCTCGGAATAGTGCGGTCGGAGTCCGGAAGCGATCAGCCGAGGCTCGTCCTCACCGCAAGCAATCTCCTCACAAAAAAGCTTGTCAGCGTCGGGGTGGGCCCATACCTTAACGATCTGGCCCACTTTGAACTCAAGCTTGCAAATATCGGGTTGCTCATTGTTGGCGGCGTTGCCCTTAACATGCTTCGGGGGTTTGGCCTTTCCCCCCTTACCTCCGCCGCCCTTCTTCTTGCCCTCCTTCTTATTATTACTATTCTTACTATTCTTTCCTTCCTTAGTGCCAGCAGCTGATACGGACGGTAGGGGATCTCCTGGAGCAAGATTGAGCTTGGCCTCGAGGTCAGCGATGGCCTCGTCGAGGAGGTCGATGGCATTGGTCATCGTATCAGAGGGGATTCTTTGAGGAAACAAATCGGCTGTTAAGCTGCTACTCTAGATAGAGTATTATGCAAACTGTTAATCGGTTCATGCCGTGAAAAAGAATGATTTCTGAGAGCATCCAGACCAATCTCTAGGGGTTAGGGATGAAGTTATCGGAGTACTAAAACAATATCATTACCCCTCATTTTATTGATAGGAATTCTTTCATACAAATAACCGGTACCTTGCCTTTTGTCTCCGGCTTGTTTTCATCTTTCGTATCGACGTAAGTTAGACCACGACGATGGCGTTCTCGGCGGTCAAGGGTCATTGTCGGAGGCGATATCGGACCCTGGAGACAGGCAATGATCATGGTTGACGAAGAAGTTAATGGCGGAGCGATTTCGCCGCCGCGGGGGTGCTTCGTGGCACGTCCGTCCCCGACTGCCCGGTCTTTGATGACCAGGTTTCTATTGGGTTATGGGCCGGTGTTTCTAGCTAGGCTCTGCCCACAGCGGATGGCCCCTCGCCCTCAGGGCGGCACGAAAGTTCCCGATGCGGCCGGAACAATCTCGTTGCACCTCCCTGTGTCTGCTTTGGATGCAATAGTGGCGGCTATGTGGGTGACGCATGGTTCTTCGACGATGATCTTGTCGGAGTTTCCACACGAGCAGTTGCCTCATTTTGTTGTCCTTGGCAGGTGATCCGGATACGTCTTTTTTCCTTGCTTCGTGTGAGGTGTCCCACCCAGCGCCCAATCTTTATATCCTTGTTCTATCGGCTTTGTTCACCGTGCTCACTTTGTGCCCCCCCCCCCCCCTCTTGCTCTCTCAGTGATCAGTAAGAATTTTCAATATGGCCGGTCCCGTCCCCCTCAACAAGAAATGCGTCGTTAAGAAGCGAACCAAGAAGTTCGCCCGGCATCAGTCTGACCTTTTCATGCGCATCCGCGACTCCTCCTGGAGAAAGCCCAAGGGTATTGATGGACGTGTCCGCCGTCGCTTCAAGGGTGCCCTCCCCATGCCCAATGTTGGCTACGGATCCGACAAGAAGACCCGCAACGTCCACCCCAATGGCTTCAAGTCCGTCGTCGTTTCCAACGTTGCCGAGCTCGAGATGCTCATGATGCACAACCGCACCTACGCCGCCACTGTCGCTCATTCTGTCTCCAGCCGCATCCGACGGGAAATCGTCGAGCGCGCGGAGCAGCTGGCCATCAAAGTGACCAACGCTGCCGCCAAGCTCCGTGCTGAGGAGGATGCTTAAGCTCATGCTGCGAAGAAAGAAAAACAACTTTGTGAATCGAGTGACACTATCTCATGACTGGGTGCTAGTTTACGCAAAGCGTTGATAGACTCTTTAACCTCATAAGTTAGCCTGATTCTTGAACTCAACGGCTACGTTATATATCACAGCGGGGCTACTCAGTAAATGTGCGCTTTATTGTTAAGTTTGGTCGTTTGTGTTCACGATGTTGGTATGCCAACCAGGTCGAAAAAATGGGAGTCATGCCCATGTAGCTAGAAACAATTAGTGATTGTTTGCTCTATTAGGCGTTGAACTCCGTCTATTCCACCATACCAGTGAGGGAAATGTGCAGCCCGTCCAAATTCTCCGCCCTGCACTTGAGGAGGAACTGTTGCGGCCCCCTTTCTGCGTCTTGCGTGGCGAAGAAGCGGACGCTGCCCTTTCCCTTCTTGACGTCCCCCCTGACGAACGTCATCCCCTTCTGCACTTTGAGATTGAGCTGGACCTTGCCCACCGTGTCACGCATGACCATGCGCATGTTCGCCGGGTCCTGCTTATTCCTATAGAGCTTCAGAGGCCCCGCGGCGTACCCCTTCCACTTGTTATTCTCGAGCTTGTAGTACTGAACCCGGTACGCCCCTAGGACGTCCTCTTCGTCGTTCTCCTCGGCCTTGACCTCGGATGGATCCTCCTTCGCCATCGCGTCTCCGTCCTCCTGGCCGACCCCGGCAGCCTCGGCGGGGGTGGGCACCGGGGCGGCCATGGGCTTGCTCCCGAAGCTGAAGGAGGTGAAGCCCCCCGAGGAGGAGGTGCCCCCCCCCCCGGCGCCCCCCCCCGCGCCCGTCTCCGCTCCCTTCGCGAAGGAGAATCCCGAGAAGGGCTTGGCCTCCGCCCCCTGGGAGGATGCCGGCGCCGCAGAAGCCGGGGCGGACGACCCGCTCCCGAAGCTGAACTTCGGAGCCGCCGAGGCGGAGGCCGGGGCCTGGGAGGACGATCCGCCTCCGAAGCTGAACATCGGAGCCGCCGAGGCGGAGGCCGGGGCCTGGGAGGACGATCCGCCTCCGAAGCTGAACATCGGAGCCGCCGAGGCGGGGGCCGGGGCTGGGGCCGGGGCGGACGACCCGGCTCCGAAGCTGAACTTCGGCGGGGCGGCCGGGGCCGGGGCCGGGGGCTTGGCCGGGGTCGTCCCTGCCATGAGGGCGTCCTCCTCCCCGCCTTCCCCGTCCGGGCCCTCGATCTGTACCGCGATTTGGTGCGCGTGCGCCCGGTACTCCTCCAGCCAGCCGCTCCAGTCCGAGATGGGGTTGATCATGCTTTCGGATTTCGTCATCGTGAAGAGGTCGAGGTTGAGCTGGTCGTCCTTCCGGAGCGGGGCCTTCCCCCCGGCGGTGGATTTGCTGGCCGGCGCCGGGGCTGGCGCCGGGGCCGGGGCCCCGAAGCTGAAGCCGCCATTGGCCACTGCCTTGGCCGGGGCGGGAACGGCCGGCCCTCCCCCAGACGCGAAGGTGATGTTGGCGAAGGGGTTGGCTTTGGCGGCCGCGGGAGCCGGGGCCTTGGCCGGGGCGGTCAGGCTCGTGTTGGCGAACGGATTGGACGGCGCCCCGCCCCCCGGCGCGGGAAATCCGGATGCCGCCTGCCCCGCCGCTGGAGGCTGGGCGGCCGGCGCCGCAGCGGCCGACGATGCGCCCCCCGAGCCGCCGCCGGGCGCGTTCCACTTCTTCCTGTTCACCTTGATGATGCGCCGCCTCCTGAGCTGGTCCCCCGACGCCTTCTGGTAGCCGCCCGCCGCGGGGCCGCCGTCCCCGTCGTCGTCCCCGCCGCCGCCCTGCGCGGCCTCCCAGTCCTCCCGCGACTGCTGGTTGTTTTCGTTGCCTCTCTTTCCCATGGTTGCTGCCCTGTCCGGTCGATGGGCCGGGCGGGCAATGGGCAATGGGCTATGGGACTATGGGCAATGGCGCTATGGCGATGGCCAAAAGGAGGGGAGGCAGGGGGGAGCAAAAAGCATTATTATTTATTTATTTCCCCTCCAAATGTCTGCACGTCGTCGGGAACGCGCGAGCGCTTCGATGGCAACTACCCACGCGTGTTTTTTCTATATATACTATATATATATAATTTTCAGACTCACAGCACACAGAAAAAAGGTCCCTTTCGCCATGACAGACGCCGCCGCCGGGCCGTCGGCCGAGGCCGCGTCCTCCATGTTATCGGCCTGCTCCGCGGGAGACGTGGCGAGGATCCGCGCCCTGCTGTCCGAGGATCCCACCGGCCTCCTCCAGTCCCACCAGGATCCCGCCACCGGCTGGTCCCCGCTGATGGAGGCGGCAAGGGCCGGCCACGCGGGGGCCTGCGAGATCCTCCTGGAGGGGGGGGCGCCTTGGAACGCGCTGGACCGGGGGGGGAAGTGCGCCGGAAATCACGCCACGGACGCGGGGAGGTGGGACGTGGTGAACCTCCTCGTGGACGCGGGGTCGAGGGCGGAGCTGATCCTGGGCGCCTCCATTAGGGCCCACAGGGGCGGGAACTGGGGTGGCCTCCCCCCCCCCCGGCGAGGACGGAGGGGGGACCGAAGGAGGATCAGGCGGCGGTCCCGCCGAGTACGAGCCCTCCAGCAAGCCCGACTACCTGCAGCGGGCCGTGCGGTACACCGCGGACGGGAACACCCTCCTCGACGACGACGACGACGCCGTCATGATGGAGTGGGAGCGGCCGCTGATGGAGGCCCACGCCTCCATCATCACCGGCGACGGGACCAAGGGGAGGAAGGTGATGAACGTCGGCTTCGGCATGGGAATCATCGACATGGCCCTGCAGCGGTACGAGCCCAGCCTGCACGTAATTGTCGAGGCGCATCCGGCCGTCCACGCGAAGATGGTCAAGGATGGGTGGGACAAGAAGCCGGGGGTGCGGGTCGAGTTTGGAAGGTGGCAGGAGGTGCTCCCCAGACTGATCGACGAGGGAGTGCAGCTAGATGGGATCTTCTTCGACACCTACGCGGAGAGCTACATGGATATGGAGGACTTTCACCAGCAAATGGTACAGGTTCTGGCGAAGCCAGGAGGGATCTACTCCTTCTTCAACGGCCTCGCGCCTGACAACCTCTTTTTCCATGGCGTGGCCTGCCAGTGTGTCAAGCTTCAGCTGGCCGCGCTGGGACTAGACAGTGAATTTGCACAGTGCCAGTTCCAGGGAGTCAAGGAGAAGGATTGGGAGGGCGTGAGGAGAAAGTACTGGCACGGCCGGGAGACGTATTACCTGCCCATTGTGACATGGACAAAGGAAGAAAAAATACAAAACCAGCCAGCGGAGAAGGCAGGCGCACCTATCGAGGGGGATTCATCTACCAGAAAGAATGGCAGGGATGGCGATGAGGAAGGAGACGAGAATGATGGTGAACCCGAGAGCAAAAAAAGAAGAAGGAAGCAATAATTGAAGAAAATATGCATACTGTATGCATACATACTAGCTAGTACTATGTACGACTCGTAGAGCACATCATACATCATGTACGAGAGTACTCTACGAGCTCGTAGTACATACATAATATTCATGACGCCTGCGCCTGCGCACACAGGGAAAGTTGAAGGTTATGAGCGCGCGTGCGCTCAAATAAATTATGCATACTACTCTAGAGTAGAGTACGATAGATTCAGGTTTTAGGCGGAGCGCAACATACCGTACTACTACTAGGAGAGGGAGAGTAGTATGCACAGCAAATACAAGCAATTACTTACTGTTAGTACTATGATTAGTATGCATACTTTTTAGCTGCATATTATGCATACTACTAGAGAGTACGTGGTGTAGTGAGTACGAGCTCGAAGATCTACTTGCTTGGCAAATGAACCTAGCCCTAAAAGGCAGCAGGTACTTGCTTGTACGTATACTACTAGTAGTCTAGGAATATGCATCGTACTAGAGCTATTATATATATACTCTAGTAGTATATAA
>Ga0099799_10126_pt1 | contig 23048 bp, 16 predicted proteins | sample Uncmet6_SortLC_1_FD_89033 | JGI IMG/M metagenome (GOLD analysis project Ga0099799, IMG submission 89033) | Marine eukaryotic communities from CALCOFI LINE 67, Pacific Ocean - CN11_C50_N6_SortLC_1 | ecosystem: Environmental > Aquatic > Marine > Oceanic | place: Pacific Ocean: Monterey Bay...
TCGGCCGCATTCTTCTTTTCGGCTTCTGCCTGCTCCTTGTTGCGGGCGTCGAGAAATTTCTTAAATGTCTTATGGCAAGTAAATCCAAGAATAATAGATGCCAGGAGAAGGTAAAGCCAGTTGGGCAGGACGGCCTGAATCAGAATTCCAAGGACAGCGCCTGCCATCTCCATGGGTGCCAAAAATAAGGCCATGTCGTAGTCGATGAGAGGACGGGTGTAATATTTCCTTGTAGAATGCTTAGAGTAGCGGCTTGCAAGCGCACGCAGGGCATCGATTTCTTCGTCATCTGCATCCGGGTCATCTTCGTCCGCAGGAAGGGAGATCTTGCCTTCCTTGTCGCGCTTGATAGGTAAATCGAGGATCTTTGTGTTGGGATGCTGATTGCGAAGGTTCAGGATAAGACCACCAAGACTGGCGCCAAAGATACTGGCCTGGCTAAGACCGGAGGCAGGTTTTGGAGCAAAATTGATGAGGAGGATGCCAAGAGGGACGTAAATTCCTCCACCGCCGACGCCGCAGGCTGTGGCAACTCCAGCAGCAAAGAACCAAACAAAGGCGCCAACAATGTCGTTCCAGAGATAATGGTAGTGCTCGTCATGATCATAGGGGTTGTCAGACGCACTGCCCCTGTTGAAAAGCTTGCGGCTGAAGCACTTGTAGTGGCGAGTGTCTACATTACAGAGTACGAAAGGGCGGCGCGAGGACCAAAAGTTCAATTGAGGGGAGGGAGTAGAAGGAGCAAAAGAATTTAGTTGAAGCGTACATGCGTATGTAGGCAAAACGCTTAATGAGCAACATGACCTCAGCTAGAAGACCATCCTCGAACAAATGCTCACCAGCGTTGAGAAATCCGTCGCATCCCAAGCAATCGTCGACCTCTATGCCGCCACAATTGGGACAATAGAAGCTTGTTCCGTTCGCGCCACAATTTCCGTAAGACGCCGCCTCAACGATCGCGGGAAGAACGGCGACAGCGACGAGGAGGAAGGCCAGGAGCAGACGTCTGCTACCTGATGGAGCTAAGAGATGTAGCATGGCTGTTCAATATTAGATTTTAAAGCGGTTGTGGCCGTAAAAGTGCGCCTTTCGCAAAATCTGGGTAATCAAAAACAATGCAGAAAGCAAATAATGTTGTCAGGTTGTGTGAGGACTGTGAGGACGCTAACTTATTGCAGACGAGATCGGGGACATGAGTGACCACGAGTTGAGGCGAAAACAGGTGCACGTATGCAAAAGCGTCATTTTCACTAGCTATACTACGGAAGTCCATTCACATACGTACTACTAGCATATTACTAATAGAGTATGCATACTAGCTAGAGTAGGAGTATGCATAGTATCCATACTCTAGAGTAGGAGTATGCATACCCCCGACTGCGTTGAATCCACGGTATCCAAGCCTCACGGCCAATTTGTCCGCGGGCGGGCGGACGGACGGTGTACGCGACGACTACTCAAATACGAATCGTAACTAGTAGTATTAGCATAAATATAATCTTAAGTACGTACAACAGGTGTATTATGGATACGTACTATGCATACTCCGTACAGGGGTGTAGAATACACCTGTACGAGTCGTACTAGTGGTAGGACTTCCTTGGAAGTCTTACTACTCTACTCGTAGTAGTAAGAAGTCATGGCACAGTTATGTACACAGATGCATTGCAGAGGTAGGAAGTCTTCGAAGTCCTAGGAAGTCCTGCGTATTATGCATACGAGCTCGTATACTACTACTAGCTAGTATGCATATTATGATACTACTAGAGTAGCTAGTAGTACTCTATGGATAATATGCGTACTAGTAGTACGTATGGATACTCTAGAGTATTGTTACTATTAGGTGGTGTGTATTAATACTACTCTACTAGTACTAATACTAGCTAGTACTAGAGTAGGAGTAAGTATCATACTAGCTACTACTACTAGAGTAGTACTACGATCTCGAAGATGAATAATGCAGTACACGCGCCGCAAAGTCGAAGAACAATCTCAATCCCGCGATCAAGACGGGGTTCACTTAAGAATACATACACATTCTACTCCTACTGTACTATTACCACCCAGACAGTATCTAATTCTCTCGAAGCAGAGATCTAGAATCATACGAGCTCGTATTACTTTTTTACTTGCTAGTACATCCTCTATGCATTCAGTATTTGAAAAATATGTACTTACGAGCTCGTAGTATGCATAATCGATAATTCCTCTACACAGCATATTGGATCATAGTAAGAAAAGTGGGTCCTAAATATTTCTCGATGGTACTCACTTCTATTGAGTCTTGGGTCGTGCCGACAATGCATACTACTCTAGCTAGAGTAAGTAGTATTACTCTATAGTACTAGAGTACTACTTATGCATACTACTAGAGTACGTGTAATACTAGCTAGCACCCCAAGGTACTCTGGTCTAGAGTATGCATACGAGCTCGTACTAGAGTACATACTAGCTAGTCTAGTAGATTGCAGGCCTTGCTTGCTCACATTTTTCACTGTTCCGCTCTGTTTTTCGCACGATCGGCATGTTCGTTCAAAATATCATCATTTAATTTTCGTACGATTACCCCCTAACATGATTCCACCGATTTCGTCAAAGCTCTAGTAGACCTTCGTTTGCGTGGCAGCCCCGTCATGGATCATGGGGGAATGTGAACAAGGCGAGGCGTGGACTATGTCATCTTCCAGCAGAGGTCATCGGCTCCGCCGCCGTTGCAGATGGGCTCGCCAATGCAGGCTGAGGCAATTGCCAATATGTGTCATGGTTCCGATGCTCGTTGCTGCAGCGTTATTCCTCGTACCTTGTAATTCCAGTGGCCCCATAGCTGCTGCAGTGGAGCTGGGAACCTTTCGGATCCCTAGAAGCTTGGCCACCGGTGACTTTGAGGAGCTCAACGATTTGATCCGACCGGCGACATTTACTCTGCCAGATTATAAATATGACCGCGACTTGATATCCTTCGACGTGACCAATCTCCAGTGCTCTTCATTTCAAATAGGTGATGTTCGGATTTCGTCGACCAAAGATTCCAGCCAGAGAGTCTCGGTTCCTCTTAGCTTTATCGATCTTGACATGGTGTGCGCTTTTGACTACAGATATCGTGCCGCGCTAGTTTTTACTGGCCGGGGGAGTGCGACGGTGATCAGCTCGGGAAGCGATGTGGACACCAAGATGGCGCTCACAACATCGAGAGTGAATTTAATTCAGTATCCTCCCGAAAAAATTGATTTCGAGCAGTGCACTGCTGATATTGTTATCAACGACATCGACTTCCGCGGTGGTGTCGTGGCGTGGGTTGCAAACGCTATCGAGGGAAGTCTCCGCGGGAGAATAGCCAGCACAGCACGGGACAAGCTGTGCGCAACGCTTGATGGGTGGAGCCGAACTAGGATTGCCAATTGGCTCGAAGTTGCTGCCCGCACTGTAGCAAGGTACGCTCCAGAACCAGTAGGATACGAAGTCAATCCTCTGGCAACCGAAGAGGCCCTGATAGTGCCGAGCTTTGTCTCTCTACTTAACTTGCGTCAAAATGAGGCTGGTATGGCCAAATGGGTGCAAATGGCGATGGACAAGATGGTCAATTATTTCCAAGAAACATCCTACGATCTGCATGGCACCGGCACAAGATCGACAGACCTGAATGTGAATATATTCATGCGGGAGCACTTCCTCAATGTTGACAAGTCGCTTGATCTCGATATCGAGGAATTTGCCGTCCTTGAGAAGAACGGCCTCCTTTGGGAGGGAACTGACCGTTTGACGAAAAGCTCCATCTTTCTTAAGAATGTCAAGGTCAAGGGATTGGATACGTTCACCAAATTTGATCCTTTCGTTACAATTGGAGACTTCACAGTTCAAAACTTACTGTCCTGGAAATATCTTGAGTTTGAGTTTGACCTTACCTGCGTCATTCAGCCATCGGATAGAAGCGATTCCGTGCTTTCCTATCCGCCTAATTCAAGTGTAGTTGAAGATGCAACGCTTCAATTCAAGATGGAAAATGTCAGTGCTGCACTTTCGCTTATGCTGGCAGTGGACCGGGGCCTTTTGGAGGAAGTAGAGATAGGTTCCCTCCTCCGTACAAGTAAAATTTTCTCGTGTCTGTTGTCGACGATCTTTGACGTCGAAGTATCGGACTTATCCCTGACACTGGATACCTTATCTCCGCCAACTCTGACTGGGTTTGTCTCGCCAGGTTTGGACCGGATGTTCTCAGGAGTTACTGATGCGGCCTTTCTTACATTCAGAGATTTGCTGATTTCCCGATTACCTGTATTCTTCAATAGGGACGTGAGGTCATTTTTGAATAGTAAAATACTCTCATCATATTGGGAACCCGCAGATAGTTCGGACTGTTCCTGGTCCAAGGCGTCGAATATTGGTGGAGCGGAGGCGCTTGACCTTCGTGATCTTTTGTTATCGCCAGAAGACGCAGCATTGGCGGGAGGTACAGGAAATGAACCATATGGAAACCTATTTTCCTCTGTGGTTATTCCTCTTTTCGAAGACAGCTTCCTCCCAATCAATGAGCAAGATGATCTTCCTCTCTTGAATTCACGTATTATTCGACCTCTCACAAAAATACAATCTGGAATGGAAGGGGAGTTGGTTTTCTCATTTGATCTTTTCCAATCTTCGACACTGCTCGACGCAAAAGCGTCAAATTTGACCGTGACTAACCTGGACACAGTCCAGAGCCCACTCCGACTTCTCAACCCCATTGAGCCATATGTTCTCAGCAACGATGTAAGGATCGGCCCAGTTTTGAACAAACCTCTTACTATATCAACAAGGTTATTGGTGTCTATTGCTGGGGACGACATTCCAATCGAAATGAATAACGAGTTAGAAGTTGAGATGAAAGTGCCCTCATTGGAATTAATTGTTGATGCTTTCGCAGCCATAAAGGAGGAGCGCCTTCTATCATTTCCCCTGCGTGATATCGATAATTACAACTGTTGGTTGGATACTGCTCTGCCAGTGGAAGATTTAAGCGCTGACGAAACTATGTATGGTGAAAGCCCAATCGACCTTGCGCGTTTTTTGGTCTCGTTATCTGAAATTAGTCTCGCCAGTAGATGTATCAGGTGCAGCAGCGCTGGATTATTTGATCTCAACGATGTTCTTGTAGCCATTGAGCTTGCTGGATTTTCGTCCGTGCTCCAGTCTCGCGTCGATCGTCTTCTCGAAGAGATTGTTTGGGACTATTGGCAACGGCTTAGTTTGGACGATATTTTAAAGGATGCGCCCAAGAGATGCCCCCACAGTCCAGGCTTTGCAGGCAATGTAGGGCAAAATCAAGACAGGTCGGTGGATTTTGGAACGTCTGCCTTATCCGTTGATACAATCGAAACCATCGCAGGGATCGGTGCACTATTTGCCGAAGTTGTTCTCATAATTGGTGCAAAGTCGCACAAAATTAACCCAACGTTCTCGGACCCTTTATCGGGGCAAGCCATGTTAGAAAATGGTTCTCAATATGTTGACTGGACGGCATTGGACAAAGTTTTAGGGGAAAACGCCATGTCCGCGCTTCAGTTTGCAGGGGATTACGTGACAAAACAGGTTGATGATGAAGTAGGTACCGACTTCGGCTTGAATTCAATATTGCGTCGTTTCTTATTAGAAAAGGATGGTCGCGCGACCTTCGGAATTTCTGGGTGGTCATTGACCCTCGGAGGCACATTGGTATCTTTCGACGAATTGCATGTTCAAGGCTTGGACTCTGTTTCTAGTATTGACCATATCTTCCGCCCAGTCGGTCCGCAGACCTTACAGAGCAAACTATCTTTCGAGAAGCTGAAACTAACGTTTGATGTGAAAGTATCGGCGACGCCAATTAACGGCCTGCCAAACGAGGAGCGCATGTCGATTTCCTTCGGAATGGACAATGTCAGCTTGGACTTAACGCTGTTGCTTGCTGTCGACCAGGCGACGCTTGGTAAATTGCAGATGGGGAGTATGATGCAATTTGAGAATATTGTCAAGTGCCTACTATCTCGCGTTGGCGAAATGGCTGTCACGCAATTGGTCGTGAGACCCATGTCTATGGATGCACTCCAAGTGGATGGGTTTCCCTCCTCTGAGTTTGAGACAGACTTGAACTCTATTCTGCGATCAACGTTTGAGAGCTTCCGCGATGATGTCATATCTGGGACACCTCTCATGTTTGACGATACTGGAAGGAAGCTGATAAACAGAATAATTGGAAATATGATTGGAAACCAATCATCAAATCTCATCTGCGATTTACCAGATACCTTTGATGGCACGGGCTACGTTGACTTTCGCGATCTATTTCTCAGCCAAGAGCAATCGCAAGAGTACGGAGGAGGCGGACAGTCTCCCTTCGGCGATATTTTTCGGATAATGTATCAATATATGAATGACAATCTTCTCACTGCTGACGCAATCAATTCCTATCTTGCGAAATGGACCAAAAGCCAATCTGGTGTAGAAGGGTCGGCGTGGTACGTTGGTGAATTTTTCAACTCAAGCTCAGCGGTTACTTTCAGTGGATTTGCGGGCGATGCACACATTGTCTTATCGGATGTCATGTGCGAGAATATCGATAGTGTGCGAGAACCTCTTGCCCTACTTGATCCTATGGACGGAAGACCAAACGTATTAAATAGTGTCATTTCCTTCGGAAATGGAGAAAGTCGATTTCATGTGGGTGCAAGGGCTCTTTTCGGACTTTCGGCAATTTCAGACACTGATACAATGAATTTACGAAACGAAATTGACCTTGGAATGAGCCTCACATTCTTTAGCTTCATGCTGACTTTCTTTCTCAACACACCCCAAGCGAGTTTGTACGAATTCCCTCTGGAAGACCTGTTCAACGTCAATTGCTGGCTGGCGACAATTCTGGCTCCCTGGGAAGACGCACCAGATACTGCTAGTGCTGGAGTTGTGAACCAGTCCATCGAAGCTGAAGATTTTACCATCGATGTTTCTTGCGTATCATGTTCAAGCCCTCGGTTTGACGACCTTATCTCTGACTTGTATTCGAGCAGCGACGGTAACAACGAAGATGCTGTCCTCAATGCGATTTCACGCGGTTTGTTCAGCGGCAGTTTTCTACGGGACCGTCTTCTTCTTGACGCTTCGAGACAGTGCCCACATAGGCTGGAATATAACGCAGATGCAAAGTGGGGAGATTCCTTTTCAACGCTTTCGGAAACTACCCAGGCGGAGAAGGCCGAAAAGTCGAAACGAGACAAAAAGGCCAGGTGGTTTAACATTGTCATGGCGATCGTGACAACAATTGTTCTCTCAGCTGTTGTGCTATTCAGAGTTTTCAGCCAAAGGAAGCACAAGATTTGGGTCAGTGAACTAGACGACGAGGGATTCTCTCTTCTTCGTCAGCAAGAAGCAAAAGAGGAAGAGATGGAACAAATCCTGACCGACCAGACTCGGTCCTTATTTATGAGCAATGAGATTCCTGCCCGAGTCCGATACGGGGTTCCTTTTTTAATTCTACTTGATGTTGGTCTCTTCGCAGCAGGGCACTTCGCCCCAATCAGTGTTGTCGATCTCAGGGGCAATATTGCCGGTGAGCCCTTTTTCGTCGACAATTTCCTCAGTTTTAAATTTTTATCATCTGCAGTGAGGACTTATCAGAACGGAGGCAACGAAATGGCCTTGTTTATTGTTTTGATCTCTGGAATTTATCCGTACATCAAGCTCACTGCATTAACGGCTGTGTGGTTCGCACCTCCCCGACTTCTCGGTGGTTTGTCAAGACGAGGCTCGCTACTTCACTGGCTCGACTTATTGGCAAAATTAAGTGTGATTGACATTGTAACGATGATGTTGCTCGCGGCAACATTTCTTGTCTTTCTTGGAGGTCCCGTGAAAGCAATATCGTCAAACACAAATGAGAACTACTCCGTTGAGGCGATTGTGACTCCTGGAGTTGGAATCTATAGCTTTATCACGGCACAAAAAATATCAAGAGTTTGCTCTCGGTACCTTCTTGGATGGCATCGTCGTATCGTTACAGCGTGTGCCAAAGAATACGAAATGGAACTGTCGCTGCCTTACAGAAATGATGTGGTGACAAGTAACCCCAATGATCAATCGCAATTGGAGCTCGACAGGCGCCAGGGAGCCGAAGACACGAAAGCTACAATGAATATTGGATTGAGCTCATCCAGGAGGTCGACTTTTGACCATCACCAATACATTGGCAGACTATCAATGATAGGACGATCAGCTCCTGCATTCTTCAGCGCTATTACTTCCTGCTCAGTTTTCGTAATTGGTATCGTTGTCGCGCCATCAATCAAGTTGGATACTGCTGCACTCTGGTCTCTTGTCCTGGATTCGGGACAAACATTTTCAGAAGCGATCCATGAGTCCTTTTTCCGAACAATATCAAGGATACTTCTGCAAGCAAGATTTGTTATGGATTCGAGGCGGGACTACATTGGGCTCTTCATCCTCTTTGGTCTGGTGGCAATATCCTCAGTCCTTCTGCCACTTACACAATCGATTATCAAGTTTGGGCGTAGGCAAAGATGTTGCAGAAGGCGCAAAAGGGAAGATGTTCCAGCAAAAAAGCCAAAGGTGAAAGTCCCACCCTACGTCAAGCGAATTTACCTATGGAAAGGCATGGATGTGTACATAATATCATTCATCATTGCAATATGGCAGCTTGGTGCTGTCTCTGCCTATGTCATCCACCTGTTTTGCTCCCTTTTAGATTCACTCTACGGAACACTAGCATATGTTGGTCTTGCTCAAAAAAGTGATGCGCAGTGCTATCGTGTTCAGGCCACCCTTCCTTTGACCATCACAATTTTATGCGCGTCATTGTCCCTACTTTCCAAGTCCTTCTACTTACAAGCGTCGGAAAATTATCGTCATAACTTGAGTCGTGTCGAACAAATGATTGAAAACGAAGCATTCAGTCGCACATCTCAATACCTTTGCAACACGGCAAGTAGCAATTCCTCTTTTTGGAAGCTGGATCAACGGGAAAGCACGGCGAAAAAAATTGACACTGAACCCTATCCTGAAGGTCGATGTACGACGGTGGAGAATTCATCGAGCGATGAAAGCTTTGAAGTCATTCAGCGCTAACAACAGAGCGCCGTCATTTTACGTTTTGATTCACGTCTCAGCTCATTACTTTACACACACTGCATATTATTATGTGGAATGGGATGTTTCCTTCCGGATGAATCCGGGTGGGTGCATCTGAGCCAGGGGGACGGAAGGACCATACAGTAGAGAAGGCACCTCCTTACTAAGAAATTTACTTAATCGTATAACTCGCTCCACATTACCTCCTCCTCCCTCAATGTCAAGTCCCCGCAAAGGGGCCGGCATTCGGGAAACGAGAGGGCGTCAAGACCCCTAAAAACCTCCTTTCGCACAAACTACATAATGGAACATAGCCGATTTCGGCCCAGAGTTGAATTTCTTCTTCCGAATTCCTTTCGCGAACATACTCGAACGCCACGCGCCACACAAATAAATAAATGGGTTTATTTTGCTTTATTTAGGTCGAATACGTCACGACTCCTCCCGTTGCGGGAAAATGCGTCATTTCCCAACCCTAAGAGTATTTGGCCTCATATGGCCTCAAGTGGAAGCACAAATATGGCCTAACGTGGGAAAAACCCATAATATATTATTATTACGAGTCGTAGATTATAAACGAGCTCGTATATTACTACTCTAGTAGCTAGCATTAATATTATGCACACCATCAGCTAGGTAACATACAAGCGTACATACATACATACATACATGTACGATAAAAAATACAACATAAATAAAAGATACTACTACGAATCTTCTCACCTCAAATGAGAAGTTCTGCCGCAATGTGCCCGCGATTCTAATTGTCTCCTTTCTCTCCACATACATTCGTTCATCCGCTCCGTCCCATCTATATTATACCTCTGACGCGCAAATGAAGGACGACACGGGCGCCAGAGGAAGAAGAGGTACCGACCGAGCGTGCTGTGATGCAAAATTAGACGAAACCAAGCACCGGCTGACCGCATGCACCAACTGCCACGCCGCCAAGGTAAAGTGCGAAAAAACATATCCGTGCTCCCGATGCGTCCGCCTAAATCTGCCCGAGTGCGTCCCCCACGTCAGCAGACAGGGCTGCGGGAGAAAACGGAGAATGGACACAAGTAAAGCATCATCGACGCGTGCGTCGTCAATTCGCGCATCGTCAAAGATATCGTCAAAGGCGACTAATGTTGCCGATCCACCTGCCAAACTTGCGAAGATACCTTCAGCTCCCGCCACACTTTCAACACTAAGAGCGAATGGGCAAGACAGTATGGCATCGAATAAAGGACTAGAGGAATCCCTTGCCGCAAAAGCCACGGCGCTCAATCCGTCACACTTTGGCCTCCGCCACCTTATTCGAACTTGGGTGGCAATCGCCATGAAGCGACGGTCTTTCAGCCTCCTCGCGAAGGCCAGTACCCTAGCCGCCAAGACAGGAGTTACGATGGACAACATTTTTTGTGGAGAGGGTTCTCATGTACAATTATCTATGCTATCAGGTTTTGAAGCCTACTCATCGTCATTATCACCCATGTCGTTTCTGATACAGGACCTACTGACCCCATTGTCGGCTCAAGATGTAGATAATCGCCGGCTGCTCTGGCACGAGCTTCCGACTGATCTCCTCGCCGCGACGGCATGTCAGGTGCCCATGTCGCGCCTCGGAGCTACCAATCTGCCCAACGTCACAGACCAAGCCCCCCTGGCTCCAGCACTTGGATCTCGCTGGATTTTTGTCCGACTTATCACGCATGGTCGATCGCGGTATTTTTGCTCCCCAAATTTTGAAAGGGACATCGTTAGCTGGGCTACCATCCAATGGACATGGAATTCTAACCAACGCGAGGTCACAAGCCTTTTCCTGCCCAAGAGTGAACTTGAATCTCACGCACGCACTTTGATGCATCAGTTCAGCATTCACGAACTACCCAATATGCCTGGGAGGGCAAATCGTTACAAAACGAGAATAAAGGTCAAACCCGGAGTCGTCCCCGCTTCTTCCCCTAACTTGTTGAAAGACACAGACGGTGAGTTATCCATTGCAGTAGACGCAGTCATGTGCCTCAAGTTGATTGATGAAGATACCGCCTTCCTTTTCATGGAGTACGCACCAGATGATGCCAACCCAGCAGGCCTGGCGTCGAGTCAGTCGGCTGAGGCGATGGCGCAGCCGCACCAGGCTTCAAGAATCGGCCCGCTTGAGAATGTTGGGACCGATGATATGTCTATCATTGTTGCGAAGGAATTTTTACCTTCGGACCTTCCCTCGTCGAACGCGCCTGAGCCTGATCGGACAGGGGGCTGCTCTCAACTACCGCCCAGTTTACTTTTGGACGCTAGATCCGAGCGTTCAGGTGGTAGCGGTGGGCGCGGCGGAGTCCTTGGGCTCGACTTTATTGATCTCGATGGGGGCAATCCAAGCTTGACAGAGATGAGCGAGCTGCTCGATTTGATTCGCCAGTGCCCTTGAGCTGATACCAGAGAGTGGAGTAGCTTATAACATGAGATAATACTTCACGGTATCTAAAAGGGTATTGCTGGACAATTATGCAAGGTGTCTAGTATAAATTAATGACCATAATATGGCGATTTTTTTCGCACCCCAGTCTGCAAATAGTCCACGTGGGAAAATCTAGCCAGAAGGTCTAATCCCCGAACAATCCTAAGAATTCATCGAGATTGCTCATCTCTTCCAGTTCGTCCAGATTCAACCACTCGATGTTTTCTATGTTTGGCGGCTCTGAATCCGCCCTACCAGACACGGAAAGATTTGATCCGCGCCTGTCTACAAATGACGGCGTCCTACACGGTACCGCCACGGACACGGACGCTAGGGCGGCTGCGGCCTCAAATTTGTCAAGCACTTTTGTGAACTCCAAATAAAAATACGCCGTATCAACGTCTACAATCTTCAAACAAGCTACAGTGTTGACATTCATTGTGGTCTCTTGGCCGCCTGCCCCCGTCCTTACAATTATTTTGCTTCTATACCTAGATGCTTTGGGGCGCATCCCCGGCTTATCGTTGAGTTTCATCTGATGTATGAGTGACTTCACATACGGCGCCCTGTATTCATCAGTAGAAAAGAGGGATGCCACCTCTTTTTTATTAGCTACCCAGGTGTCTCGAATAACACTCCATTCGCATATGTCACGCTCAAAAGCGGGAGAGCAAAAGTATCGCGATTGGCCTTCTTTCATCTCTCTAACAAATATCCAGCGATCTCCTAAAATTGGTAATAATATCTCCTCTTCTGTCCTATCTGCAACCACAACTGCTAACTCGGCTGCATTTTGGCACGATTTGACGTCTTCTTCCGCCTCCCTGTGTGACGCGTCATCATCGCAGCAATTTCCTGCGTTTACACTGCATACTTCGACAGAGCATCTTACTGAAGCTAATAGGTCACTTGGAATATCTGACCACTTCAGCCTATCCCTTCCAAGAGATTGTCTAGCAGAGGGCATGATGAGTGCGGGGCAAAGAAATGAAGCGGGACCGTAGGAAATATCTCCATCCTCACCGCAAAATATCTCGTCCATGCTAATTCCAATCCTGGTAGCTAGCATACCAGCCCTTGTCAGAAGGGCGAAAGAACGCCGCCGTACGGCAAACGACACCCAGCTGCGGATTAGGAACCGTACGCCAAAGTGATTTGCGCCAAATCCAGTACTGATTGATTTTACTAGCACGTCTTCAGTTGGCTGGCCCTCGCCTTTTGGCCTTTTGGATGGCGCATGATTTTTTCCGCGATTGGACACGCCACTTTTTTCAGTAGCAGTTTCCTTACCGCCGCCACTTCGACGTCGCTTTTTACCCTTCCCTTGACGAGAAGCATGCGGAATGCATGTCTTCTTGAGTCGAACGCATCGCTCGCAAGGTGTCTGAGAAGGTATAGACAGGAAACGAAAGGTAGTTAGTCGCTCCAGAGTTGGCAGAAAGAAAAACACAGCCGCAGACAAGATCTTGTGATCTCAGCATTGAGTACAAATCCTTCAAGTACCGGTTGGCATGCACATGGACCCGAGCATTTTAACCCTTCAGAGGTCGAGCACGCAGCTCTCAGTGTCGACCACAAAGCCTCATCCTGGCGCTAATGGTGCCTCATTGGGGCAGAATTGCACCCAAGATTGCATTAGCTGGCCTGGTCGAGTCCAGAGTCAAAACACTGCAAGGGTTGAAACGTCAGTACCGAATGTGCCTGCCGAACACCTGTTTTTGTCCTAATATCTTGCCAATGTCGCCGCCAACCATTTCTGCCGAAAGAGAAAAAGGCACGAAGCCGAAATAGCGTTCGCATGGTCTTCCTCCCCAAGCAACAATGGTGATGGAAGAAGCACTACATAAACAAATTGGCATGCGAGCGAAATGCCGTAGAGCCCACCGATTTTTGCTCGCAACGAGAAGGGCGAAAACGCCAGCGATGCTAACGGAGGAAAAGGAGTCGCTTACAAACTTGATGTTTGTGAAAGCTTCCTTCATCCAGTAGGACCAGTGGCGTTCTCACGTCTCTCCTCTCCGCAGGAATATCTATTCTGTTAGGGTTGTAGCCGACTTCCCGATCCGATGGCGAGCCCAAGGGCCTTTCCCATTGGAAAATGAAAGTCGCACGAGGGCGGTAATCCGACAAAGATAAGATATATACAAGCGCCGTGGCTCTAGACCAGTTGCCCGGTGATCAGGTAGATATCAATATAATGATTATCCCTGGAAGTGGCTCATCATCGATGACAAAAAGATGGGATCTCGGAATGTTGACAAGATATGATTCATTTGCTTACCTTCATATCGCACCGAATCTTCAGCGCGTGGCAATTCACGCACGCAGTTGGCTTGCCCATCGCAACGGATACCGTATCTAAGGATGGGCCAAACTCCGACTTGCTGCCCCTTCGATGTTGGGATCAAGGAGAGAGAGAGAGAGAGAGAGAGAGAATCTGAGCTCGTCTGTTAGTGAGAGGCGAGAGCGCCGAGATGACCAGATGTATGAATGTACTGTATGCATACGAGCGTTTGTGTACAGGACAGGATGTAGGAATTCCGACGAAGTGTACGAGCTCATACCTCTGTGATATTGTATGCAAGGCTGTCGGGGACGTTAAAAAAACCCAATCGGGCACACCTCAGAAAATCGGAAAATATAAGAAAGAGGGTTTCATTGAGGGGATCTTATGTCTCACCAAACGCCAAAAGTGAGTTATTTGATAAAGCTCCATTCGATGCACCGATGCAAAGCAGCGGCGTCGTCGTCTGGGGCTAGTCTAAAGATCTTGAGTAATGTTTCTCCACATACTAGGAGTAGCAGGACCAGAAGCAACTCTCATCGCCGGGAATTCGCTACTACAACTGCGCCTCATTTAGCCATAGCTGACGTTCGCCATGAAATCGAAACGCAGCAGCACCTTTTAAAGGTATATCATACCATGTGCGAAAGGAGCGGACTTTCGCGTGACGAACACCAGATCCGTTCTCTGGCCGCGCTCGATCGGCTCCGCAACGAACTGGAGGGACTTGGAGGCGCACCATCGGCAGACACTGTGTCCAACAACAACAACAACAACAACAACAACAACAACAACAACAACAACAACAACAACACTGCCATCGGCGATGAAGAAAGGAGTGATGCATTCTCCTCTTCTAGCGATGATAGCAATATCAGTAGCGAAGGAGGCTTCTTGCGCAACCTTTTCTCCCATGGCGCATCGGCCAAGGCCATATCAACCGGGCTGCAACCGACGGTTCCAAAAGGAGTGTATCTCCATGGAGGAGTCGGTTGTGGTAAGACCTTTTGTATGGACTTGTTCTACAAGTCCATTGCGAAAGGTAGAGGGATTCCCAGAATCAAAGCGCAAAAGGTTCACTTCCATTCTTTTATGCTAGAGCAAGTTCACAAACAAATGCACGAGGCCAAGATGATTGAAGGCGTGAAAGGAGATGTCATGCCCCGCGTCATCGAACGCATCCTCGACGAAGGAAAAGTTATCTGTTTTGATGAGTTTCAAGTAACAGATGTGGCCGATGCCCTCATTCTGCGGCGCTTGTTCACTGGCCTATTGGATAGCGGTGCCATCATCATCGCCACATCTAATCGTCCCCCGCGTGATCTGTACTTAAACGGTCTGCAACGTGACCGATTCATCCCCTTCATCGATCTACTTGAGGAGAAGCTCGAAATTATTAGCATGTGGGAATCTGATACCGACTATCGTCTCATTCAGGGAGAAGATGCCGTCAAGGGTGTTTATTTCGTTGGCGAGTCGAGCTTATCCGAATTTGAACATCAGTTTCAGAAGCTTAGCAAGGGCGAGCCCATCGGTCCTACATCTCTTACCACACAGGGAAGACTAGTTCCAGTGCCCATTGCTTCTTTGGAGCAGGGTGTTGCGCGTTTCAACTTTGATGATCTATGTCGCAAGGCCCTAGGGGCGGCCGACTATTTGGTCATTGCTGCAAATTTTCATACTGTTTTTGTAGAAGGCGTTCCTGCGCTCACCATGAATGATATCAATGTCGTGCGGAGACTAATTACTTTTGTTGATTGCTTTTACGAAGCTAATGTCAAGCTGATATTGCAGCTCGAAACACCGCCCAAGGACATTTTCACGGTGGATTTGGATAATGCTAACCATGACGAGGCTTTTGCCTTCGACAGGACGAGGTCTCGGCTTGAAGAGATGGGCAGTAAAGAGTACCTACAAAAGGGTTGGCACGGGCGGATGGATGAGCTGGCAGATGATTAGAACGCTTATTGAGAAAAATATATAAACAATAAGCTGCAAGCCCCCTCTAGCTACTCTTTAGAATAATTTCTATGGCAAAATAAGAAATTATTGAAGCACGCACTTCACTGGTTCACTGGCACCGTGAGGATCCGATTCCGGGTGCCTCCAATTTCATGGGAGTGGGAAGCTGCACGAATCATAATTGGACGAATCTCATTAATTCATCTGCACGATGCGGCATCGCTATTCTGTCTTCCAGCATTGATTCGGGTGCAGCAACCTTACAGAACCTACCAGGTGATCCAATTCACGGCCACAATGCGGTCCTCATTCATCCTTGCTTGTATTCTGATGATATTTCTCGGTGTCGCGCTGCTAATTTCGCGGGGCAAGGCAGTCGTCAAGGTGGCCGATGGTCTAAGTGCCAGTGTCCGTACAGGGAGGGAGTGGTCGCCATATGTTCAAACGCAAGCTGTAGATTCAGCGTCCGATGGGCAGTGCCCCCCGATCTTCACCTTTGATTCTCGAAGCAACCACCTTCGGCACTATCACTCGCATAAAGCGGGCGGGAAGACGGTAAACTTCATACTAAGCAAGGCGCAGATGGCGTCGGGATCCAGCGAAGACGGCGGAAGCCTCTTTTCTCGCAAAGGAGGAGAAATTCATGGGGGGCGGAAATCACTAAACTCATACCTCGATTCCAGCTCGAACTCCAGCAATGCAAGGTACGTCACCTTCCTGCGCGAACCATCTTCCAAGGTAATGTCGCGTTTCTATTACCACCGTGCCATGTGCGATGGGTCCGACTGGCTGCAACCGAGCTTCAAGGCCATCGGAGTTTGCTGTTTATCTCTCGAAGACTATGTGAAAAAGCGAGCTATGAACAACAATCAATACGAGGGGTTGGTGGCGGGACAGCCCACCGGGAAAGAATGTGCTGGTACCGACGATAGCAATAGGGAAGCCCCTACAGTATTTGAAGACGAGTGGGAAATAATACGTAGGGGCAAGCTCACGCCCCAGGACGTCTGCCCTGGTGGGGGACGAGACGGGCTGATCCGTCGAATCGAGGACATCCTTTCGGATCTATCCGACACTGTTTTCTTCGGAATTGTGGAACGGTGGGACGAATCTATCTTTTTACTCGGCCAGGAGGGGGGGTTCGACTTGAGATCGTTAGCATATTGTCGGAAGAATTCTCGTTCATCGCCGGGACCTGCCGCGCTTCGCGATGGGGAATGGGGGTATGCGGGGAAGGAGGCATTGGCTGCTCTGATCGAGTACAATGCGCTTGATGAAGCGGTGTATCAGGCGGCCGTTCGCCTATTGGACAGGAAAGTCGCATGCTTCGAGATGGTCTCACCCTCGAAGAAATCTGTCGCCCTCTATACCAAGCAATGGCAAGACGAGGTCTTGGTTCCTTTTCAGGATGCAAATAATTGCCACATTCAGAAGAAGAAGCCCTACAATCCCACAGTGAGAGGGGTCCCCGATGGTAAGATTGTTGATCCAGGATTCTTCGTACCTGACGATGTTCCTATCTTTGTAGGCCAGGCGAACAGAGGTGGTAACCGAACGTGCCCTGAGCTGCTTCAAGCCTATCCTAAATGCCCCAAAAGAATGTCAAAATACTTAGAGCCGTGTTGATGCGGCAATTAATTTTCGTGGCGTTTATTACTGAACCACATCTCTATAGTATTACATGGCGCTTTTCATCGTGCACAACGGACTTGATCTCGTTGAATCGGCCCCTCATCTCATCGAGGATTTTACGAACATCCGGTGTGATTTTGCTTTCGTCTCGAAGCAGGTCGTTCTCTTCCCTCGGATCCGCGGCAAGGTCGAACAGCTGCTCGAACTTGTAGTCTGGCCAGAAGAAGTACTTGTAGTCCTTCCGCACCAACGCCTCAGAGGATGGGATGTACTTCTTATGAGAGATGATGGGGTGCTCGTAGAAGAACTCCGTTCTCCACTTCGATGAATCCTCCAAATATCGGCCCTTGGCCACTGCCGGCGTCTGGGCGCGGTCCTCTCCAAGGTATAACTGTGCCATGTCTCGTCCCATCATGGTCTTGGGCGCCTCTACCCCCGCGGCCGCCAGCATCGTTGGCGCCAGATCAATATTGAGGGTGAAGTCGTCGTTCAGGGTCCCAACCATGTCCTTGGGCATCCGCGGATCCTTGATAATAAGCGGCACACGTATCGATTCCTCGTGCGGATACCACTTGTCGGCAAGACCGTGCTCCGAGTGAAAGTTGCCGTTGTCCGTGGTCCATATGATGAGGGTCCGATCGAGCTCTCCCTGGAGGTACAGCTCCTTGAGGATGAGGTCGCAGGCCGAGTCGACCTCGCTCGCCATCCGATAGTAGTCCTTCATCATGTGCTGATGCTTCTCCCCAGTTTCATAGCGCCACCTCCAACGCGTCCGCCCCTCATTGTAGTTATCGAAGAAGGGGGGCAGGCGCTCGTACGAGCCCGGGTTGTTTTGCTGCGGGTCTGGTATGACGTCGTCGACGTACATGCTCATGCTCCTGTTCTGGGGCAGGTACTGCCTCTTGTCGCCGTCGACGGCGTGCGTGGCGAAAAAGGCGACGTTGGCGAAGAAGGGCTTGTCCCTCGGCCTCTCCTCCAGGAAGCGGAGGGCGTCGGCCTCATTTTTCTCGGTGACGTGCCACATCTTTCCCCCTCGGGCCTGCATGTGCCAACCGTCCTCCTCGACCTCGAAGTCGGGCCTATTCTTGTAGGCGTGGTTGAAGCCCCACTTGCCGATGTGCCCAGTGTGGTAGCCGGCCGTCTGAAGCAGGTCGTAGACAGTCTCGTTCCAGGGAACGTAGAATTCCCTCGGCCTGTACGTCTTGTGCCTCGTCAGGTAAAGACTGGACACCATCGAGGCCCTCGACACCCAGCAGACGGACGTGGTGACGCAGCTGTGCGTGAAGCGCACCCCCTCCCCCGCCAACCGGTCGATGGTCGGGGTCTTGACGATGGGGTTGCCGGCCACGCCGAGCGTGTCGTATCTCCAGTCGTCGGCGTACAGGAGGAGGATGTTCATTCGGCGCTCGGGGTCGTAGGGCTTCTGCTCTACCACGGGCATCGCGAGCTTCTCCTCCTGGGCACCCCTCGCCGCCGCCCATCGCTCGGTGTGGCCGTTCGTGGGAGTCTGATCCAGAAACTCCTCAGGCCAGACGAACTCTCGCTGCCACTCGGGAAGCAGAGGTACAGTGGGCGCGTCGGTTGGGGATGGCCCGGTGGGTGCCTGCGTCGGGGCCTGCGTTGGGTCCGCCGTCTCCCGGTGGGCGGCGGCTCGAGGGGGTGCGTCCGGCGACCCATCGGGCGACCGCTCCGGGCCCGGACTGCCCCCCGGCCCGACCTCCGCCTCCACCTCGCGGTCTCCCCCCGCGTCCGGCTGCTGAATATTGAGCAGGCGGGTTTCGTCCTCGTCCTTCTCGTCCTCGTCGCCGGGCGGCGGCGAGGCGGCAAGGTCAGTCACCCCGGCTTCGTAGAACCCCCCCAGGCTGGGCGCCAGCGCCACCAGCGTCGAGTGCTGCCTGGCTAGGAAGAGGGACGAGACGAGGCACAGCGCGCCAAACATGACAACGCGGAAGCTCGAACCCGGTCGAGGGGCGACCACGGGAGAGCCTTCGGCGCTCGTCATTTTCGGTCGGAGGGAGGGTGCGAAAAATGAAAAAAAAAAGATGAACAATGCTTCTTCTCGAGGCTCTCACTGTGACGGATACGACTCGTACATCATATACGAGCTCGTATTATATTATTATTGATAATAATATACTCTACTACTAGTAGGAGTAGTAATACGTATGTATAGTAGCTACGGGGCTCGTAGTATACATACATATGCATACATAATACGATTTATGTTATATACTCTCGTATATAATAGACTCGTACGTTAAATATACGTACATGTCTTAGTAAATAATACTAGCTAGCGATCCGTCTCTACAAAAAATATTAAATTATATTACCAGTGAAGCAGCCACCCCCGAGGGCCATGGGACCAGGAGGGGGAAGGCGGAGGCGGCGGCCAGCACTCCGAGCCTAACGCCCCCCGCCAGATCGACGGAGGAAATGAACTGGGGCCGCCGCTTCCGGCCCAACCCAGGCCGCGCCCCCTTCGCGCTCCTCCTCGGAACCCTCCTTTACCTCCGCGTGTTTGCCCTGATGCAGCGGTGGGTCTCCGGCACCTTCGTCGTTCCGCCCGACCTGACACGGCCGCAGCCTCAGCCGCGTCTTGGACCAGAAGGAGCTGCGGATGTAGAGGCAGCGGCAGATGCAGATGCAGATGCAGATGCAGACGTAGACGCAGACGCAGACGCGGGCCCAGAACCGCCGCAGCAGCACAATCGGCTCGAATTCATTCACATCACCAAGACGGCAGGCTCGTCCATCGAGGAGGCGGCGGCGCGGTCGGGCATCCGTTGGGGGGCCTGCCACTGGAAGACGATAGGGAAGTTTGGGACCAACTGCACCGGCACCTGGCGGCTGGAATGGCCCCTTTACAACCGGACTCGCGTCCCGGGCGGCTTCTCCCGCGGCCTGCTTGGGGAGCCCTGGCACACACCCCACCGCTGGTTCCGCCGGAACCCGTACGAGGGATCCTCGACCTTTGTGGTGGTGCGCAACCCGTACGAGCGCTGCGTTAGTGAGTACTACAGCAAATTTGGCGGCTACAAGGGGCCCGACCGCAACGATCCAGAAGTCATGAACAGTGTCCTCAGGTCCAAGGTCCGTCCTCCCGAGGAGAGGAACGGCAAAACTAGGGGGGTGCACTTCCTTCCGCAGCACCTATACGTATACGACGGTGACGGGAGGCGAGTGGTCAAACATGTGCTGCGGTTCGAAAATCTGGACGAGGAATTCCCCTCTCTCATGCGCCAGTATGGCCTTCCCGTGGAGCTGCCGGGGAGGCACAACGTGCGGAACGCCACTCGCAGCCACCTGACGGTGGCCAACCTGACTGCGGAGACGATCGCTGCAATTAATCGCCGGTACGTCGACGATTTCCTTCGCTTTAGATATAGGGTAGTGACGAGAGCGGAGGAATTGTCGGACCCGTCATTGTTGGGCAACAAATCTTTCACAGATATCTTCTAGCTACCTACTAACTTAGGCGGTTAATAGAGCATTTTCCAATAGCTGTTGCCTTTGCTCTACATTGAATTTATTGGAGATGACACAATATTATACTTATACCGGGACGCGTGCGTTAGGCTGCCTTAGGCACGCGCTGCAAAGAAACAGGCTTTAAGGCGGAGTGGGACGAGCGAGGCACATTGATGTCATGGACCTTCTTCACCTTCTGCTCCTTTCGCTGGAACCCTTCTGTGTCCGTCTCCGCAATCCGAGTACCGTTTGTCTCTGATAGTGCAACATCGAGGGATGCCATTTCTGCAGATTCTTTTTCTTCGGTGATCACAATTTGGGCCATTGGAGCCTCAAGCTCACGGCCTCCTGGAATGGAGGAACCGAAGCTACTTGCCAAACGATGCTCAAGTTCCCACAGCAATGCCCTTTCTTTCGAAGCGTTCTTCTCAGCTTCCTGGGAAGCGACCATTAGTTCTCTTTCCTTCAAACTCCCCCCCCCGCAGTCGTTTTTGCACTGCCCCGACAGCAACTTCTCTTATTTCTTCCAGTCGTGCCATATACTGCCTCTTTGCTGTCTGCTTGCGCCTTCTCCTAACAAGATTGATCTCCTTCTCTGCTCGAACCATCTGGCTTGTTGTGAAGCCGCTCTCACGTAGCATTAGATCTCTCACCTTAAGGGGCAAAATTATCTGCTCCGGAGTTCTCCGTTCTCCCCGACTAAGCTCGTAGTCATCGATTTCGATTTCGACGCTGCGTTCTGCGATGGGATCCCAGCCGATGGTGATTGCATTTCCGGAGGATACAGCTGGGTTTTCCCCCAACATAATTGGATACTCTCGGATCTTTACGCTCTGGAATGACACGGACCGCCGACTATTATCAGACCCATCGGAGCGGGTAGACCGACGAGTAGAATGACGGACACCGTCTTCCTCAATGGCTGCCACTGCATTTTCAAGACTCATATCACTTGTAACACTTGAGCTTAAGCTGCATGTAATGCTACTGTATGTCCGGCAGGCCCGGCGGAGCATTCTGCGGTGCTCGCTCACAGACTTGTCCAGCTGATCGCCAGATCTCAAGCTGCTGTCAAGTGTACGTACTTTCATTATGGAAGGGGGCAGGTGATATCGAGAACCATACGCGGAGCGGCGGTGCGAATGTTGAGACCGAGATGAAGACCATTTCTCACCATCAAGCTCTTTTTCACCGAGGGAGGTTCGGTCAAGATAGTCTCTGAAACTTCCCCTAGGTTTCAACTGCCTCAAACTTGGGCGGGCTTTTCCCTTCTCTAATATGATGCGACGAGACAAATATGCATACTCGCGAGAGCCCTGTTCTTGCTTGTTCATTCGATCGAGGAAACGCTCTAGACCGCTCTTTGACCTGATGCGTCGAGAGTCCTCGAAATTTGCCGTTCCTGAGGATCTAGTCATGTTCAATAGGACTTGCCAATCGGTTTCAGTGTCGGTATTGTTCAATAAAGGAACACGTTTCGGACTTAAAAAGTGCGTGCGCATGCAAAAACTGATCTTATCTAGATAGAATCCATGCGTCAACGAAAACGAATGCTGCATGCATTGTTGCGAAGACGTTCAGTCTCGTTCTTTGAGAAAGGCGAATGACTATGGGCTGTTATGCCGTTTTGAAATGACCCATTTTCAATTTATCCGGGTGTCTTTGCTTTCGTTCTTGATTTCGGTAAATATGGGCGCTTGTATCCATACTACTACGTATGCATAGTACGAGCTCGTATTTCAACTGACCTAGTATGCATACTGTAGTACGTGTACTATGCATAATATTACTACTCTAGAGTAGTGCTACTGTATCCATATTATGCATATTACTCGTATGCATAGTAGACTCTCTGCAGAGAGTGCCACGGTACCATGTTCCTAGCTAGTATGCATAGATGACCAAGCTCAGCGTCCACGCCAACAAGGTCAAGCACCCCCTCAGCGCCAAATACGACTTCCCCACCTTCATTGACACCCTCCACGACGACGTCAACTACGATTATATGCATACTATTGGAAATTACTTGCACCATCGTACTCGACTATCCGAGATACCTCTAAGACCAGAAAGTGGCACGTCTAGAAAAGGAATCCCGAAGTTACCACGACAATGATAGATAAGGATAAAAATGCTCTATGTCGGATCCGTGCGATATCT
>Ga0099799_10125_pt1 | contig 22942 bp, 17 predicted proteins | sample Uncmet6_SortLC_1_FD_89033 | JGI IMG/M metagenome (GOLD analysis project Ga0099799, IMG submission 89033) | Marine eukaryotic communities from CALCOFI LINE 67, Pacific Ocean - CN11_C50_N6_SortLC_1 | ecosystem: Environmental > Aquatic > Marine > Oceanic | place: Pacific Ocean: Monterey Bay...
TCGAGGGCCGCGGCCTTGGCGACGAAGAGCTTCGCCGCGCCGCCAGCCTCTTTCAGCACACGCACGAGGTGGCTTCTAAGCTCAACAGACATGGCTGCGTCCGCGGCGCGCTGCGTGGGCTGTACGCGGGCTTTGAAAGGCCTCGCTGTCTCCGCCAAAACTCACTAGCAAAACTCACCAGAACTTGTGGTACGGGTTTTCTCAGCAAAAAGGTTCATATACCAAAGGTGCGGGTCTCGTGGCACCCTGCTGCATTGCACGCTCTATCACTTTAAGGTTTTAGAGTTTCGGTTCGTACCACCGTAAAAGTACAGATGGCGCATTTAAACGACGAAGTGAAAAAGCTTAAGAAAGCGAATAATATAATTCCAATGTTAAGTATTCGTCTTCCTCATAACATGGTGTCGGAGACCGTGTCGGAGCGACAGCGCATTGCTAAAAGAATTGCAAGAGAACAAAGGAAGAAAATGCTTAAACCTTTGTTCGCCATTGCAAAGTCGCTGGTAGCTGATCACGTAAAGAGTTTTGTTGTGACTCGCCCGGAGGTCCAAGCTTATCTGACGCATCTCCATGATGAATGGAATCTGCAAAACAATGTCAAAATATTTGGAGAATTTCCATTCGTTAAGGAGGAGTGGACAACGCCGCATCTGGAAATGAGAGCTGACACTATTGAATGGGAAGGAGATGATTGGTGTACCGAATTTATTTCAGAGGCCGGGATGGACGAATCTTCCGACTCCGACTCCGACTCGAATTCGTGAATAAAATCCTAAGGATTTTCCCCGCTTCGGCGGGTTTTTTTTTAGCGATTATCGCCAAGTCTGTGAACATCGCCCGGAAGCCACCGGCGACTGCGCGCACACTCGCGTCGTGCAGACGGGACCACGTGGACCTCAAAAAAAGTTAGGGGCAACATCGACCTTACATACTTAGAGAGGCTAGTGTCTCCACAGGAGCGACGACGGCATTCCTAAAAGGCGTGCTAACTTTTCGCCATCGCCACCAAAAACGTAGCTGCCTTGCGCAAAACGCCGCGCCGTGCTCCTCCGACCCACCCTGCGACGCGCGGCGACCAACTCGCCGTACCCGCATCGCAAAGAGACTCCGGTGTCCTCACGACGGCACGCCAAAAAACCACCCCGGCCAAAAAAGGAGGTCCGCACGACCCCTTGCGCGCCACGGCACACACCATGGCCGAAGTACAGAGCAGCGACGAGGAAAGTGGCGATAATCGCCAAATTAGCGATAGTCGCCAAAAAAAAGGAAAGGAAAGTCACCGCCAGAAGCACAAAGAGATGGTACGCCGCGCGATTCGAGATGCGGTTTCTAACGAAAAAATTAAACTGCATCGCGCCCAAGATCAGTATGTTCCCAGAGCGGAAGGTGTGTTAAGTGCCTTTCAGGAGATTTTGCCGGAATACGTGCAAAAGATTAATCGTGATCATATGGTAGTTAGCCTGGCGCACGAACTCATCTACACGGCGGCATTATGTCAGAAGTTGTCGATAGAGGTTATGAACAAATACCTTTCTAATAATGATAAGGTTAAGACGCAAGAACGTTTAACGATTATGAGAGAAATTTTTCCAATTAAAGAGGATGGTACGCTGGATAAGGTTTTCGTTACAGCTAAGAGACGCCAGTCATCTGCGGGACCATCAGTGAAATCGTTACAAACTAAATGTGGATTGTTAGTAACTCAAATTGGTTTGAAGGTGCCGGAAGGTCAAGGTTATGGAGACGTTTCAACTTCATTATATGCGGATGATCTGAAAGCCGAAGACATTAAGAACCCTAAAACGTTAATTGATAAGGTGAAGTATTACAAAAATAAGGTAAATGAGGAAATTTATGCGGAAGATGCGGCGAAAGCAGTATTCATGACGGTTAAGAACGCTTATGAAAGAGCTCATCAACCCATCCCTGATCAAGATGACGATGAAACAGCTTACAATGAGTATAGGAAGAAAATGTTAGCTGAGTGTAAAGAAACATATGGGCCTTGGAAGGGGTGGCAGAAGAGTTTAAAGGCTGCGAAGAAAACATTAGTGGAAAGCGAGATGTCCTTAGAAGATGGATATCTCAAGTTCGGTAGCCTGGTCACGCAATTACGGCAACAAGCTCTCTCGCCTCCGCCGGCCAAGCCGCCAGCCAAGAAGCGCAAGCGTTCGTCCAAATCTTCGTTGGCGATGGCGCTCCTCGAAGGCTCAGAGCCGGACCACCTCACCAAGCAGTTTCCCCCACGGGCCTAGGCGCGCGCCCTAACCCCCACTCCCCCGCCGCCCCATGTAACCATCCTTTGCTCTGAGTAGTAGTAGTAGTACTTCTTTTCTATCAAAAAAAAAATAAAAAATAAATAACAAGTAACATCGTCTTAAGGAGTTGGAGGCCAAATTTAGCACTACCTCTACTACTCGTCGTCGTCCGAGTCGCTTGGCAGCAGGCAGACCGCGTTCGGATCTCGGTACTTTTCGCTGCAGAAGGCACGACGTTTCTTGGGATCTTTTTTTATCTTGTCGAACTCGTGGAAACACTTGTGGCACCAGTGAAACGTTTTCTCGGAGGCCCTATTACACCTGACACATTTGTTTAAATTTAACTTTGCCATACTATATATTATGCCGTTCGCCTTATATCCCATTTTGGTGTAAAATTGGGGTATAAAGCTAAAATAGATATATATTATATAATAATCATGACCAAAACCATGCAATATAAGAAAATTAAAGATCAACTCTATTTTAAAACGAAGGACAGCAAACGTTTCCGGCCTGTGTATAGCAGGAACAAAGCGGGCCCGTCCACCTCATATAAAAAGCTTTTTAGAGGGTCGTGCGACTTTAACGTCCACCCCGAATTTGCGTTTAGCTACAACCCGACAACGAATCGGTTCTGGAAGAAGAATGGCGCCTACGCCAAACGAATTAAGGGGAAATACAAGGAGATTAACAACCGACTTATTAACAAATCTATCGAGCTTCGGGACTGGGGCCGGAAGGTCGACAAATTTGTCAAAGGTCGATTTAAGGACACGAAAAAGGTACGCGACCGACGGACGAAGTCGTTGTGCGTTAGAGCAACGTCGTCGCTGCTCCATAACGTTAAACAGGAGTTTACCTTTCGAGATTACTATCACTTCGAGAATTGGTACAACAAGATGATGGACTGCGAAATCATGTCCAAGTCGCCGCACCATGAAAAATACAAGGACGTCATAGGCAAATATGGGTATGACGTCATGCAGCACTCGGTAATGAATGTAAGCTGGTGTAAGGCCGGCTGCTACCGGGAAGATGCGGAAAAGACGATTACCGGCGCCTTTTACAATTTTGAAGTCACGAATCCGAAGAGCCGTCGCAACAACTGCGGTATCGAGTGCCTTCGTCGCATTCCCAGTGTCATCATGCCTTCGGAGCTTAAGGTGCGTCAAACTTTCAATCTCCGCGCGGGTGAGCAAATATCCCCGGATGTTCTCGGGAAAATGTATGCAAAGTACAACACGGACGCCAAAGTGTTGAGTATCATTAACAAAGACGAATGCATCGAACTTACCGACAACTTTAACTATATCTTAATTAACAAGAATCATTATTCGTTAGTTACAAAGTTTATGGCTAAGAACGTTAATAGAAGCAAATACAAACGAGCGCTGCTGGCCTTTGATTTCGAAACACGCAAGGTGAGCGACAATAATTATACGATGGTAGGTGACACCAAGTCCTATTACATTCAAGATGCGATCTGCCAAGTAGTCTACAAGGACCTCAAGCAACGAACGCTAAGCCACGTAACCTTTATTTCATCAGAAGAAAAGGGGACGTCGGCCCGGCAATTTCTTAATTGGCTCCAAGAGATGCACGCGGACGGCAAGCATTTCACCTGCATCGCGCACAACGGTTCTAGATTTGATTTCTACTTGTTGAACGAACAGTTCTCGAAGAACGAGATGCAGCACACCTCAATGCAGTATCGAGGCACTGGCGTCATCCAAATGCAATACCTCGGTCACATCTTTAAAGATCCCTGCTGTTTTATGCCGAATACCCTGTCGAATCTCTGCGACGCTTTTAAGGTCACTACCCCCAAATTAAAGGAATTTGTCTACGAGGGCAAGACGCTGTCGAGCATGGAACTCTGTTTCTACAAACCCGAATTAGATTTTAATGATTTTATGAAACTTCAACATAAAGAGCCGGACTTTTGGAAGTTGTACGAGCAATATTGCTACGTCGACTGCGTGAGTTTGCTCGAACTCTGGGAATTATTTAGCGACAATATAGAGAACTTGATTAAGAAGGTAGCGCCCTTCCTGCTAAAGACCTGTTCCGTTAACACGAGTTGCACTATAGGTGGCCTAGCCAAGCGTATGTTAACCAACTTGCACAAGCAAGACAAATTCGGCTACCGCAAAAAGTACGAGTGCTTCCTCTTTAAGGAAGGTATGAACCAGTACACTAAGGGGGTCACCGACGAGAAGATAGACCCGGATAAGTACGCCTTTATTAGTTCTTTTAAAATCGGGGGTATTTCGCACTGCCATCAGCCTGGAAAGCACCTGGAATCTGTTTCGTCCATAGACATTACGAGCCAATATCCAACTGCGATGAAGTACATGAAAATTCCCGTCGGCGTCAGCCGCTGGACGACGAAATACGAACGTACAAAGTACGGGTTTTATGAGATTAGCAACTTGAAGTTTAGCAAGAAAGAGACTCTGAGACCTATATGTACTACAGACGAGCAAGGTCGTCGCCAATGGGCAAACACAACCTATGATAAGGTCTATGTCGATAGTGAAATGATCAAATACCTTGAAGATCACTATGGCCTTGAAAGTTTCGACGTGAATCTCGGTTTGGTGAGCGATAGTTTTATGAAGGGTCACACCTTGTTCGGAAAATACGTCGATGCCATGTTTGATGCCAAAGCAGAGCAAGATGAATTGAAAGCGACAAAAGATCCCAAGTACAATCCTGCATTTCGGGCCGTAACCAAGCTTGGCATGAACGCCCTTACGGGAAAACTAGTCGAAGATCCTCGTAAATATTTCTCGCTCAATTACGTGAATAAGCAGAACTTCGTGGCAAAGGATGGCAACAACATTAAAGGTTTGGCCATTGAGAAACAGCATCAATGTACCTACAACATCTGGCTGCACGCCGGAGTGATGGTGTACAGCTACTCGAAACGCAACCTGTTTGAGTACATCCATTGTTTGCCGAAGAACGATAGTATCATACATATTGAGACGGACGGCTTGTACTTTCCTACGAGCTGTCGGCCCCATCTCGAGAAGAAGATGAAGAACTATGGTAATGACGAGTTTTTGGTTACAGACGGGGCGGGTCACCACAAGAAAACGCGCAATCTAATCAGTATCGGTGATCAACTCGGCAACGTGAAATACGAACACGAGAGCGTTGGGCCCTCCTACTGGCTCGGAAAGAAATTCTACTTCTTGGATTGTAAGGACGATGGAGAAATTAAGAAGTGTAAGGGGGCCTGCGCCGAGACGATTAACGAGGCCGGCACGACTATTCCGATCCTTATGAAGGACTTGTACGAACGCGTCTTCTCCGGAGAAGCAGTTGAAATTCAATACTCGACCATTGTCAAGAAGGTTTTTGCTGAAGATACGAAAATGTCGACGCACATAGCGACGCGAACTATCAAACCGCAAATGAAGTACAAGACGTATTTACTTAAATCTTAGGCCGACAGGTAGAAAAGGTTTTGGCTTCTTCTCGAGGCCATCGCGCGTCCTGCCGTATTCTTGCCCCACCTGCGTAGGCTTAGGATTCCCAACGTACCTAAGTCGACCTTTGCCTGTTTTCCTTAGTTTCTTTTTGCACTTGCAAAGATGTGCGGGTTTTCCGCATTTACCCATGATTAGTATAAGGCAACATTTTTTATTTGAGAGTGACGGTGCCCTTATGAGGGTCTGTGTAATGACTTACAGCGGCACTTGCTTGCTGCAGACCTTGTCCAATACCTTTAGAGATACCTCCCGCTGTGACCGCAAATTGACCGGCCAGGACCGCACCTCCCGAACCGACCGCAATGGTTCCGGCTAAGGGAGCGTTGCCCGTGGCGGCAACAGCTTTTGCGGCGGCTCCTCCGGCGAGACCCGCAGATCGTGCTGCTTTTCCAGCTTTAATGGCGTAGTTCGACGTGTCTTGCATGACCTCGCCGACATCTTTGGAAAAATTAGCTGCCTTGTGAATCTTTCTGTTAGCTTTGCGCTGAAATGTTTGGATCTTCTTCTTCGTTGATCCCATGTATACTATTACACTACATTAAAATTATGCATTCCGTGGGCGTTGTGAAAATTGCCCTCGCCTTTGAGCACGATAAGCTTTTGATTTGGTAACGCATACGAGGCAGTCGACAAAGGATCTGATCGGGTTTTGTAGTTTGTGACCTGTGAGGTACAGCCCTGATTATTAATATCACTTTTCAGAAAGTGGCCGCCACGGTTAAAGGTCGTGACTGACGCGGCTTGGTTTTTGCATCCGACATAGCTCGCTGTTGTCCCGCCGAGTGAATGGCCCATAAGGTGGATGTCTTTATCAGGATATTTTGCTTTGACTTCTTTGAAGAGCCTGTCGGCAAATTGGAAATGCTCCGACTTGGATTCCTCGCCTTTGACAATGTAGGCGTCAGCTTTGACGTCGTCAACGTTCGAGAAATCCGTTCCGTTATACGTTATAAAAACCGAGTTGTCGTTGTCGTGTGTATAGACCGCAGCTCGTCTGTCGCCCGAGTACTCCGTATCCATGGTCATGTCGGGAACATGAGGCGGGCCTTTGTGCATGTTGTTTCGATACTCGTAACCTGCTGCGGTTACCGCTAATTGTGTAGCATGATCCTTACGAACACCTTTCTCGGCCCCTTTAGCCATGTTCCGCATCGATTTACCGGTGATTTCGACGTACGACCCAGCATTTTGCAAAAACGTACCGGCAGCGCCAGCTTCTGTAAGCATGTCAGATTCGCCTAACGCAACAGATGCTTCTTCCAGAGGAATTCCAACCTCCGGCAATCCCGCAAAAGTTAAGCCAATGCCAACAACTTCTCCTGTTGATGCGGCAAGTCCCGCGACGTTTACCCCGGTCGATATAGCGTCTCCGGCTTTTTCTACTTTATTACCTACATGTGCCACCGTGGATCCGGCTTTACGCAAGATTGTTCGAGCCTGATCAGCACGACTTCGACCTTCGGCAGGTGCCGGAATTGGATTTGCTAATTCGAGCGCTTTGTGCGTAACATTTGATGCAGCGTTTGATATGGCTTTAGTGGCTTGGTTTAAGTTAAAGTGTCCGCTACCCATTTATATTGATGCAACATATATTTTTAAAGAGCGGCAACAGCTGTTTTAAATGCCGCAAAGTCGGCACAACCCGCGATGAGCGTCTTCCAGTCAGCGAGTTTGTAGTATTCACTCAAGTTTACACTCTCTGTTACCCCGAGTTTCATCTCGGCTAAACTAACGTTATGATAACCAGTAGTTTTGGTCACAACCAGTCCATAGTACTGGTAACTTCCAGGGTTAGTAATGGTAAAGTTTGATCCACTTGACGTAATGTTCGCTGAACTAGACTGATGATGTATTTGGGTCCAGGTCGAGTTGTTTACTGAGCCGTATAGCTTAAAATTCTCAATCTCGCTTGGCTGGCAGAATAATTGGAATTCACTGAGGTGTACAGAATAACTTGAACCACTGGTGAAAATCGTTTCGACAACCAAAGCATATGTTTGATACGCTGTAGTAGGTGTTGTACTTGGAAAAAAATTTGTGCCGCCAGTATTCACATCACCTGATACGTATTCGCCAATTGCAGTTGTCAGCGTTTCGGAATTTAAAAGAACCCACGCACTGGTGCTATTTTCTCTTGCGTATAACTTAAATTCTTTTGGCGAATTATTATCGCTAGTACCATCGGGTTTCGTTAATTTATAACCAAGTAGCTTCCTTTTATCTGGAAGAGTTATTGCAACGTATTCTCCGTCAACTGTCGTCCCACCGCTGGGGAAATCAGTTCCGAGATTTGCTGAGGCACTATAGTTACCAGTACTTGCATCATACTTGTTGATATCACTAACCCAATAATCAGTATGCGGAGTTGTCAAACTATTAAAAAGCTCATAAACAGGTGTCGATGAATATTGAGAAGTAGAAGAAGTAAACGCTCGATAACCACATTGACTATAAGCCGTCAAATTAATCCGGGGCTCTTTATACACGGCAATTGATTTGAGAGTAAGAGTTTCTGCTTCTATTGCTGAACCTAAATCAAGTTTGATGTATTCTCCCGCATCTGTAGTTGACGCAAGTTTAGTTGCAGGAACTAGTTCACTTGGAACTGTAATCTCTGCGAGTAACATATCTACGGGTGGTGAGCCACCATATCCCCACAATTCGATTACGTCATTGGCACTTACAGTTCCAGTCCCAGAAGATACAGTTGTCCCACCGTTTATATAATATGAAGGTCTATCCGTTCCGCCAGTCGAATCGTTCACGTCAAGTGTAATAGTCGTGCCACTTGTACTAAAACTTATGCCTAAATTAGCACCTTGTGACACACCACTATTTGACAAGTAATATCTTTTAATAGAAGCGGTTGAATTGCTTACATCTAAATCATATGTGTTTCCTGAAGTCGACGTTGCCCATCCTCCTGCACTAATTGGAATACTGGTTGGCACTGTTCGAAAACCATCAATATAATCACCAACTTCAGTGCTTCTTGTAAAGGAAATAGAATACAAGGCAATAACGCCAAGAGTTTCGACTATCTCAATAATGTCACCTTTAAGCACAGTTAATGATTGCGTAGTTTCCACAGCACCTGTTGAATACGTAGTCGTACTTCCTCCAGATGTGTGTTCTAATCCAACACTATTTCCTGTCCATAAGTTGCCGTATTTTATGGACATTGTACCATCAGCATCAGCTACAACTCTAAAGAGGGCTAAATTTGTGGTGCCCGCGTGCCAGAAATTTATACCGCCAGGATTTGTAGTGTAGCTGCCCTTCTGTGATTCAAAATTACAATTACTACTGGTTGCTTGAACGCGTGGATTTTCACACATGAATTGTGGCTGCAAAAATGCATAGTGTTGATTTAGATCATCTTGAGCATATTCAACCGTCTTGTCTATATAAGCCGAAAAATGAATGACTGTCGTGGTTGGTTTGTAAGTGTTGCTGTAGCTGACCCATTCTGAGGTTGATACCCCATCAAAGGCGTGAAAAGCTTTTGATTCATTCACTGCTAAATCAAATAATGCATGTTTGTTAAAGCCATAACCAGTAGAAGAGGCGCTACTTCCGGCAGTGTTATAATCAGCAATAAGATCTGCTGCACTAGTATATACGATTTCGCTGGCAAGGATGTATTTTCCTCTATTGCCAGTGCCGCCAATATCCAAAACTAAATTTCCATCTAGCGTAATTTTTACAAACCGAGTGTTTGCACCATCATGGGTCGTTACGATAACGTTTCCGTCTGAAACATCATAAGCCCATTGTTGAATATCCCAGTTTGAACCACCAAATGTACCAATATTCCCCAAATTATCGCTTCCAAAGAGTTTGTCAGTAAAGAGGTTGTATTCCGTTGACCCAACTGCCACAAGGGGAGATGGCAAGACATTAGATGTCATTGCCGACGTGGGATAATTGGTAGTAGACGATGCTGCAGTTCCACCACCAGAAAATGGACCGACTGTCGTTTGTGCTCCGCTAATCTTTGTTAATTTAATGTTATCGCCGTCCTTTTGGGCTGACACAAACGAATCGCTTAAATTCAGCTCTTGTGTGTAGTTAGAAGAACCATTTTCTCTTTCTATGATTATTTTTGGTGGGTTAACGGATGTATCGTAAGAAAACCCATTTCTTTTAATATTATGAAAACCGTTGCTTCTAATCAGATGCCCACCCATGCCAGAATGTAACGAACAATAATAATACAATAACGTGGAACTTTGTGTAATAAGTTCAAATTGCCAGTATACACCAACAGCAGCTGCAGGTGTCGTAATTGTATCTGTTCGACCTCCTGTGTATTCAACACCGCCATTATGAGTCCCATCTTCTGTTGTAGAAAGTTTTAATGGATGTAAGCTGGGATAATTAAAGATATATTTGTGACCTAACAATAATTCTATAGGCATTCTTTGTATACCTTGAATCGTATAGTTGGGGTCAGTACCAGCACTAATATCAATATCAATTGTAATAGCGTCGACGGAAGGAGTCGCCGTTTGTAATGCTGTAATAGCGGAAGTGTGACCGTCTACGAGACCCTTCAAATGACTGGTTCCAGTATTATTTTCGAGAGCAGAGATCGCATTATTTAAATTAGTACCCCCTACACGGTTTATAATGTTACTAATATCAGTAGTGTGCCCACCAACTGTGCCTTCTAACGACGTCAGCATGGGATCTAAATCTAGAACCACTTCGTCAGCTGAAGCACCGGTTGTTGACGAAAACGTTACTTCGTTTGTACTCGTGTCCAGCGTCGCGCCGTTGAATGCCTGCACAGAACCGGTTGTGCCACCTGCGACCGAAACTTGTTTTTGATCTCCGTTAATGGATGTAAAGGTCAACGTAGACCCATTCGCAAGGACGTCGTTATACGCCGTCGTGTCGTCTGTGCCTCCGCCGGTTTGGCCATCAATTACATGGCGAGTATCGTTGAAAGATGACATGTTATATTAGTTAAGGATATTTTTAATTACACCTTTTGACGTTACCCAAAACTTTTTGTTGAAGCTTTTTCCTAAAAAGCTTTTCTATTGAGATACACGGTATGTCTTGGTGTTCGAATCGAGCACTATTAATTGACGGAATTCGGGGAAGACTTCTAGCTGTACTTCTTTACCCGCAGAAGGCGCGAATTCAAGGGCGAGTTGCGTTGAACTAGCGAGAGTTCCCCTACCTTCACACATTACAGCCATGGCGGCCGCATTCCAATGGCCACTCTTCTGTTTGTAGATGCAGAGTTCTTGGCTAAGGACGTAACCTTTTTTGCCCGATAAATTGTTGTCAGTTTCTTTATTGTTCGAATAAGCACCCATCGCGCCACCAGGGGCGTTCGATACAATAGCACCATCGGTGTTGTGGAAATTGCCTGTTGCAATTTGTTGGAATGCCGCAATCTCTGCAGGATCGCCTTTGATGTGACGGAGATTCTCGACAGGTGCACCATCTAGGAGGAAGATGTGTTTTGTAAGGTTATTCTTAACAAATGTGGAATTTTGATGATCAACTTTGCGATCAATGTTAAGTGTTTGAGGATCATTAGAACCTTTGAATAAAGGCAGTTGCACCGCATTGAGGGCCATCAGGCTTGAATAACCAAGACCTAAATTGACGTTGTGGGCGGAGACATGTTCAGGGATGGTCGAGGACACTCTGCCAATACCACGGCATTCGTAGCAGATATTTCCGTCGGGATGAGCCGCCTTCAATTGATTGGCGGTGCTGCTATCTAATTGTACCATACAAAGTACTAATTCGAAATCGGAGAACTCCAAGGATTGATCCGATACATTAGGGGCACCTGCGCCAGACCAGGCGCCGGCATAGCCGACGTCGCCTATGGTATAGCGGAGGTCTAAGTTGTCTATGGTGTCAACACTTATCATCTTTCCAGAATTAAATAACGAGGTGTGGTTGCAGATGGGATCGACAAAAACCCGTTCTTCGCCAGATTGCAAAGTGGCACCTACAAGACCTAGCTGTGTATCAATTCCTGATGTAGTGGTGGTATCTGTTGCGAAAGGCGCGGTCCCTTGCATAACGGAACCGGGGCCTTTGAGCCAATCTGAAGTACAGTTAAGGGCGTTTTTCATGCTACGGAAGACACCGTAGTTTTGGTAGTGACTCAATTGTGAACCGGAATTAAGCAAGTTGATAGTTTCAAAAATCGCTGGGGCGCCGGCTGAACCTAAAGTAAAGGAAGCAACGCCACCATTTTCAGCAGTAGAGGTATTCTTCATTTTCCAACGGAGGAAACTCGCTGTTGGATCTATAAAGCAATTTGGTTGGGTTCCGATGCGGAAGTTGATTGTTGTCGAAGCAAAGCATCTTTGCACATTCAAGGGCACTTGCCTCGAAACGAAACTAGTGGCATTCGCCGCCGAATGGGGATGTTTCTTATTAAGGAAACGATCTGGTAATACGCTCATTGTTATAAATATACAATATATTTTTTATACTTAACAAGAACGCCTTATCGCCGGAGCAATAATGGGATGCAACTTAGATGTTGAATAAGATCCAGGCATGTCCGAGATTTGATTTTGGTAGTCGGTTGCCACAGGTACCATGATTTCCAGGGCCAACGTTATTGTAAATCTATCGGGTTCGTACACATTTCCATCGTCGTCGAACAGCTGAATATTTAGTTGATTCAACAACGAATTTTCTACAGGGGATTTTTGCACAGGTTCGACAGATTGATACACAACGTAGGCCCCAAATTGCGTGGACACAGGTATTTTAGCAATACGATTGCCCTTTCCAGAAGCCGTACCGACGTCGCGCGTGTTATTAGCGACTTCCGCTACAGACATGTAAATGTTATGCGTCGCCCGATGAATGTCGACTTCGCCTTTAGACTCGTGTGGTGATGTTACCTGTTCGTTCACGGTAAAACGCAACATCTTTTCGAACAATGGACCACTTAATGTAAAGTCACTACTGCTTACATGCGCGGCGAGAACCTTAATCGTACCCGGAACGATGCTAAACGTTACAATCCCAGCAAAAGTTGTGGATAGCTTATCAACGAGGGCCTGCAATGTGGGATAGTTACCGGGGGGTATTTCTGGAATGCCGCCTACGCCAGTAGTGTGGGTCGTTCCACCAACGGTGATGGAGTTCGTTTGATTGTTCGTATTTACGTTATGTAAATTGTTAATGCCGCTAAACTCCTTGAGGTACAGGTTCCCTCTTTGTGGAAATTGCACTTCAATGGTTGGACTGATTGGGAATTGAAAGACATTTCCCGACTTTTTCCCGGAATCACTATCAAGATATATATGATACGTGTGGCTAATATTTGAATTGCCCTGAATGTAATTCATTTATATATATAAGCTATTTTAAAAAAGGTGTTAGTACTCCATTGATGATCGTTTCTTGGCCGCAGGGTTCTCTTTACGTTTCCGGGGATTCTTAGTATTGCGACGACGTTCAAACTTCGATTGTCGGTCCGAGTGCTTTTCCTTAGCACGGTTTTCTCGGCGCTCTTCGGTAGCGCTCCGCGATTGGGCATGTGTATGTTTTGCACGACGTGTTTCAGCATGACGCTTCTTCACTCTTTCCGCAACCTTTGACACGTACTTGCTTTTCTTCTCTTCATCACGTCGTGCATCCTCATCACCAAAGTCAACTTCCATATCGATTAGATCTACAGACGGATTTTGGTTGGGGGCTCGTCTACGCAAATTCGCTCGTGTATCCTCCCGTTCTTCTCTAAACCAGACTTGTTCGTCCTGGTTTTCTTCCGGTAAGGCAGGTAAGGTCATAAGGCTACGTCCGTCTCGCATGACCGCGTCTCTTGACGGACGTTGGCCAATGCTTATGGTACCTTGGGCAACAAAGGTAGGCGGGGTTGCTGCAGACGATTGTTGTTCAGACCCTTGAGGTTTAAAGTCACCCGCGGCGTAATGCGCAAGTTGCGCACCGTTCGGCTCGAATTGCTGAAGTTGCATATCCGGGTGATATTGGTCGCCATCTATTTTCGTTACTTTCCCGTGATCGCCTCGTACTATAGTCGAATGCGTGTGCATATTTTGGTAATCGACCTCCTGTTGCGTTAGCTTTGCTTGTAAGGCATGATAGAGGTGCATATCACGGTTTCTCGGCATTATATATATATTATATATAATTAATATGAAAATTGTTGAAGGTCAGTCAAATCTTGACATTGATTTACCTCACGTCACAGCCGATTCCACATTCGAAGTCTGGAACAAAGAAACGAAACGGTACGAAAAAGCGAATTACATTAAAGATACAGGGTTGCCTTCCAGCAGCCATGTGTTGATCTACTACGGTACTTGCGGTTCCGGGAAGACGAGTCTGTTAACATCGCTGATTACCAGTAAAAAAAAAGGGTCGAAGGTGTATCGTGGCGTTTGGGATAAGATCTACATCTGCGCCAGCTACACGTCGATGAGAAGTATCTCAAGCGATCCGTTCAAATCTGTGCCAGAATCGCAATACTACGACGAATTTAACGAAGCTTTTCTAAGAGACGTGACGCAAAAGGTCCACGAGAATGCTTTGGAGGATTTGTACTCCTGCATTATTATCGACGACGCCTGCAGTCGCCTCAAACGTCTCGCAGATCCCCTAAGCAATCTGTTGCTTACTCACAGACATTTAAAGACTAGCGTACACATACTAGCCCAGGACGTGTGTCAGGTACCGCTCAGTATACGCAGTAACCTCACAGGTGGATTCTTCTTTAAGCAGTCGAATGCGAAGCGGGTCCAGTTGCTTAGGGAAGAATATCTGTCCTTTCTGTCCCTCGATGAATATAAGAAGGCGGAGTGTTACATCTGGAAGAAGAAAGGGGATACCTTGTATATTAAATTCGGTGGCCTGCCATTTAAGTATCATCGCATTAGCGACCTTAAGGTTCGAGAGATTGTTTTCCAAGATCTGGAATCGCAGGAACATTGCGAGTTAGATACAAGCTCTACTCCAATAAAAAATGATGTATCTATATAATGTCAGGTCTCATTAACTTAGACCATTACGTAGGTGCGGCTCAAGCCATGGCTGATATGGAATCCCACAAAGCAGAGTTACAAGCCTCAAAGCAAGTTGCCCAAAAAGTCAACATGTTAGGACACGGCGGAGCGTTACGCAATAAAATCGCTTCCTTTGCAGGTGTCCGCGACGACGTTCGTGCGTCAGCCGTCCCGAAGAGAAAACGTCGAGATGCACACGATTTTAGGAACGATCTCGTCAATTCCTTTGTTCCAGATTATGGATATAACGTCGGCGATGGGACAGCTTTTGGTGACGGAATGACCATGATAGAACATGGTACGCACCAACCGCGTTGGTTAGGTTCTGGATATAAAACAAGCGATAATACATATTTGCAATATGCCCACAACAACAGGGACAACTTACGCGGATTAATTGATTTATCGAGTCCCGATATCGATCCCATGTTCCACAAGGCTACGCAAATCATTCAGTTAAAGAAAAAGAAAAGGAAGCACGAGAATGATCCGGGCTTCCGCGGATATTAATAAGCTTTTTAGGAAAAAGCTTCAACAAAAAGTTTTGCTTACGCTTTTAACAAAAGCGTTTCTACTCCTTTACCTCCTCAGGGTTAACGACGCTGTTCTCAATATCACTAACGATCTTGTCGAGGATGATTTGGGGAATCGACTGCTGGTGGGGCTGATTATTCATGACCTCTAGAGCAGCCTCCTCGCTAAGGGGCTGACGTTTGAGAGAGAAGCCACAGCAGCTTATTTCCGTGCAATTACTCCCGATTAATTTATTAACGGATTTGTAGTAGCACGCAAAGAAAAGACAGACGATGAGCAAGATGCCCCCTTCGCTTAGTACGACTTTATCGACCTTCATATTAATTATAGTAATATATTAATGTATGCCCGAGTTGCACGCAACGTCCTGATTGTCTTTACGATCGTGAATCTCATTATGCTGCTGTTCTAATCATCATAATCATCTGCGGCTGGGTTATATTTATTGTCATACACGTGCCAGTTGTAACTGTCTTCAATGAACTTAGTTTTAGTGCGCATCTTTGGGAAATGTTCTCTAATCATCGTGTCAATAGTCAAACGGCCTTCCTCCATGGTTTTGAGCTCTGGGTCCAAGTTCGCGTACTGTCGCTTGGTAAGATTGGGTTCATAATGCACCCAAATCTTCATGTGATGTTTACGTACCTCCACTATCTTTTTGTTTGGGTACTTGTCTTTAAGCTTAGGATGGAAAGCATGAATGTCCCTGAATTTAAGACCGACCCCATTAGGCATAAACTGCTTTTTCCAGAATTCCTCAGTTCCCTGAAATTTTTCACGCTCCTTTTTGTGCATATCAGCACGTCGTTTCCTCTCTTTCTCCTGCTCCAGCTTCCTCGTAAACTGTTCGTTTGATCGATTGTACTTTTGGCCTTCGGGCAAGACGCGAAGCTTCATAGCATGTTGCCGTTTGTTTAACGATCGTCTGTTTTTGACCACTTCCATGTTACGAAGCTTTGGCGCAAGCGTCAACGTTTCGCGTACGTTAAACATCGTATCCTTTGTAAAACCGGTACCATAAGTAACGTCGGCGTCTATTTGGTTGAAAACCTGGTCGTCCAGGAACTTGAGGAACTCGTCCATTCTCTTCTCGGGTATGTGGAACCATTCGGTAAAACGTTCTTTATCGGTCGCAGTTGGTGGAGTACGAAATTCCAGTCTCATCACTGCTGGTTTAAATTTCTTCATGACTGCGTAGTGCATTGCGGCTTCTGCAGCAGCCGCATTCATGGAATCACTGTTTCCTTCTTTAGTTTTTCCAGGCATGTCGTACCTGGGGAAGATGTAGAAGCGATGAACTTTAAGCGAGATCAAAGCCGTCCTTAGGCTGCCAACGCGTCCATGGCTTTTGTCCCCGCCGGCTTGCTTCGTTGTCATTGTAGATCGTCCTATTTTAACGAGGTTAAGACCATTATTAAGCTTTTGGTCTTTCTTCTTGTTACCAGATTTCATGTCCTCGTAAGGTTGGAAAAATTTTGAGATGACGTAAACGAAGCCCTTAAGCCGCTCCTCGGCCTTCGGCTCTTTTGTGATCTCGGACGGGTTTAGCCCCTTTGTAAACACGTTGTAATTCATTTGATTGTAATCCATTATTTATTAATATTTATTAATTATTATGATTAACACTGCGTTTAATTTTGCATTGGCTTTACATGGGTCCTACCTAAACAGGATCGATATACGCAAGCCGACATTATGTCACGTTCCCGATCTTTATGAAAAGTATCCCGAAATTTTTGAAGCATTCGCGTGGCAATTCAACTGTAATTGCACGAAGAAATGTAATTTCGCATTGCACGACGTACCATCTTACAATAGATCAGCCTATAACGCTTACGCAAACGTAAGAGTAAATGGATCATCCTGATTGCTGAATCGTGGTTCCGGTACCCTGCGCATAACGCGTCGGTAACGGCTATCGTCCATATCATCGTCATCGTCATCGGACGAACTCGATTCAATGACGTACTTGCGTTTCCTTTTGGCTTTTGTACGTGGTTGCCGTTTAATATAAACGGTTTCTTCTTCAACTTCAGGTTCACTTTCCGCTAGTTCTTCTTCTTCAACTTCCTCTTCGACTTCCTCGTCGACTGCTTCAGGAACGGGCTCTTCAACGGGTTCTTGAACTTGTTCAACTGACGCTTTGGAATTATTGTTAAGGTTTTTCTTCCTAGCGGCATGTTCATCTCTAAAGCGTTGTCTTTGGCGCTCATCGTTCGCGAGCTGCTTGGCGGATCTTTGCTTCTTTTCCTTTTTAGGCCGTCCCACCTTTTTGGGCTCGGCTTGAACTGGTTCAGGTACCGGTTCAGGTACCGATTGAACTGGTTCTTCGGTAACTGGCTTTTCAACGACTTGTTCGAGGTTGGTTGATTCCCTTGCTGCCAAGGCAGCTCTTGCTATTTCGTGGCGTTGTGGACGTTGCAGACCCATATGTTTATATCGCAATAAAAAAATTATGACCCATTAATATACATGTTGAATTTTAACATGATAAAATCAATGTCTAACGAAAAGAGTAACACGGAAGCTTATGCTGAATGGCTCGACGCCAAGGAGGATAAAACCTCCTTTTGGCAAAATTTTGCCAAAAAGATAAAGACGCTCTTTGGCGCCTGGGGAGTCTCCTTAAACTAACAGTTATGCGGAAGTCATGGATCCAAGGAAGTCGGAAATACCTTTTTCATTAGGTAAAGTGCTCAGCACTTGCGCGAAGAGTCTGATCGACAGTCCGCAACTCCGCCGTTCAACGAATTGCAATGGATCAATACAATTGCTCTTGGTAAACAAGAAACTTGCGGCGAACCACATCACGTACGCATACAAGACGGGCCACACGTATTGCGCGAATATCTTACACGAATACGGGAGTGCCACGCTTACTGCGTAGGTGCTCCATTTCTTAGGGAGTTTCTTAAGCAATTTGCTACACATTAGTGTCAGCAGTGGTTCGGTTTCCTTAACGACTTTAGGAGGTCGAGCCATGTTTTTTTTTTGGGAGGGGCCTTATCAAAACGTGATAAGCTTTTGTCCTTTACCGTACTCCGAAACCCGCGAGCATCTCCACCCGCAGATGAACATGCTCATGTAAAAACCCGCACGGTAGTAGAGGTAGGGCCAAATTTCGGTCCCAACTCCTTATAAGGAATAACTAGATAATTTTTTTTTTGATTTATATCAAGTTAAAAGAAGTACTACTACTACTACTCAAAGTAAAGGATAATTATATTGGGGAGGCGGGGGAGTGGGGGGTTAGGGCGCGCCTACAAGACCTCGGACGAGTCCGAGTCGTCGATCGTGTGAGCCGTCGTCGGAGGAAAGTCAGGGACGTCGGCTGGAGCGAGAAGCCTATAGGTGGTGCAGCCTTTATGTGGTGCCGTCGTCTTTTGGCCCTTAGCAAGCAACTCGTTGGGAGCCTTGGCAAAAGTCGTCAACGCCGTTGCAAACGTTCTGTCTGTGAGATTGTGCTTTTTGAGGTACCTTCCAAAATAATTTCTGCTAATCACCCACAAATCTTTAACAAGAACTTCCTCTTTCCATGCACAACCTTGATTGCTAAAGAATTCAGCCAGATCACCGTTTTGCCACTCCTCAACAAAGCGTTTGACAGGACTTTCAACTAAAGCTTTCATCTCTTCACGCAACGACGTTTCCGGTATGTTTTGCATATTAACATCCGTGAGGTCAATGGCTTGATAATGATAAAGCACCTTTTGGAGGACTAACGGATGCGCGATCGCCGCACCCAACGATTTAAAGTAAGCGGACCGAACCTCATGAGTCATGCCGTCGACACCGTTATCTGCGTAATATTTAGAATACTTGTTGGAGACTTCAACAACAGCGTGACGCGCATCTCCCGCTTCAACACGAGCACACGTAATATCGTTAGAAGTTTCAATGATAGAATCCCTCTTCTTTAACGTAATCTTATCGCAGCCCTTTTTGCCGTAGTCCCAGGTCCCAGAAGTCAAATACGTCTTAAACTCTGCATTACCTCGCAAATGTCCTACAAAGTTGCTGTGCTCGTCTAAGTAAATAAGCAATTTGTTGTGATGACCGTAATTAAATGTACCAAGCAACCCTTCATGACTACTAATGGCTTGCGTCGATTTGTAGTAATACTTACCGAGAAGCCTCGCGAGAAGGCCTTTTTGATCCTCATTAAGACCGTAATCAAAAATAATACCCTTGCCCACCTGCTGCTGTTCCGAGTAGAGCACGAGAGCTACTTGATTCCCCCGAAACTGAAACAAGTTGGCCATCCAATGCTGGTAATACGTAAAGAAAGCGACGTTCCCACTACATAAAATAGTCCGCTTGTGATCCATAATTAAGTTAAAGCCAGCCAAAACTTCTGTCAATTGCGAATCCACCGGCCTCACAGGTATGCCGCAGTAAAGATTAACATATCCAGAGGGTACGTTTTCGCCGGGGAAGTAGAGTGCAGCACCCTGAATAGTTCGATGCCGCAAGCTGTCCAGCCAAAAAGAATGTAAATGAGTTTCCTTCTTCTTTAAGTCGTCGTCGTAGACAACTATTTTGGAAGGCAACACCGCCTTGAGCTGCGTCTGATTATAAAACTCGAAATCCTTTATCGTTCCGTCTATGGCGTATTTGAAAGCGTAATACGAGGTACCGCATTGCGCAAAGTAACGATTCATGTAGTACATGAGGTAGAAGGACGGCAGCCGTTTCACGCAGTACAATAAGGCCGTCTTATCCTGGTCACTTAAAGCTTTTACCTGGTCCTTCGACAAAAGCTTGCCAATCTGAGACCAAGTAGAGGCAAAGTAGTTTTGTGCCGTGAGAGTAACGCCTTTCTTCTTGTCGCTCTTGATGCTATTTAGCGCACCAAAGATCTCTAAGATATTTTGCACCGATCCAAGGTTAAAGAAGAGGTCCTCTTGTTCAAAAGGTAATTTACGACATGGTTGATAAGCACCTTTGCTGGTAACGCTTAACCCCCGAATGATGTCGCCTGCAATCATCGTCGCCAATCTAACATCTTTGCCAATTTTCTCCGGATGAACAACAGGTCCGACCGTAACTTCGTCCAAGAGCGTCGACAACACCTTATCCTTAAATTCGACACAAAGGGCTTCGACGACTTCGCGCTCCTTTTCCTGAAGTATAAAAGAAACTAAGGTCGCTTCCGGAAACGTGCGGTCTTTGGAGTCGTCTTTCTTAATAATCTTTAAGAGGTCAGGATGTTTGTCACAAAGACGCTTCCCAAATTCCTGAGCATTATCCCAAAATTGTTTAAGGATTGTACAGGGGCCCTGAGCACGGTCATAGTCGTAACTGCCCTGACACAAGAGCTTTCGAAACAAATCTTTGGCGGCATCGCGCGACATGTTGTGATGTTCCGTAACCTCCGCTAAACACTTCTCACGTTCAGTGACGTAACGTCCAATAGCGGTCAAATCGTTATACATGTGATACGCAATCGCCGGATGACAGTTAACAATATCCAGGTTCGAAACCTTGTCACCTTGCGCCGCCAAGCGGTACGTCGTTAACAGTTTGGTCCACGAGTTTTCTTTGGCGTATAGACGATAGAGGCTCGACTGGCCAGTTTGTGCAAACTGACTTTCTGCTAACGTCGCACCAAGCTCGCTGTCGTAGTACGCTACTTCTAAGGACCCATTGTTTTGAGCCGCTGCCAACACATACTTGAAGGCATCCTTTTTTCGCTGCGACATGTCTGGACAATACCACATGCGTCGGACAAGTTCTTCTAAATCCGGCGTTTCCGTTAATGTTCGATAAGGTTTATCATGATAATTGACAAAACCCGTCATTTGAGCGATGGCGAGGGTCCGCGCCAAATTCGACCAATATCCGCGGGATCGCCGGCGTCGCGGTCGCTGCCTTGGGGGTCGGGCCTCTTCGACGGTGCTGGAGCACTTGAGCAGGGCTGCTGTGTTCGCGCGACCGGGCGCGACCTGTTTGCAGGCCTTTTTTTTCTTCGTCGTCGAGCACGCTGTGTATCGTGCGGGTACACTTTTGACAAAAGCGTTAGCAAAAAAAAAAACCCCGGTACCGGGGAAACCGCTAAGGGTTTAAGTTAAGTCATAGTAAATGATATCTTCTAAATGTGACCCCATCTTGTAAGCAAGAACAGCAATTGGATCGTGCCTGATGTTATCTAAGCCTTGACTAAATCGCCAGCAGTGTACCACTGTTTCAGTTAGACCATTCATAGTCGGAAAGTGAGCATCGAAAGCAGTATGTGGATATTCAACAGCATAAATGTCTTTTTTGTCAAAGAGGCACCACTTGGATGAACACACGCCACGTTCTTGTAGGCCCTTGACAAATTGAACCATGGTCCAATCAAAGTTACCCGCGGGAACGTTATCAGTGACCCGAATATGATCAGCTTCTCTTGCAGACAAGTTCAGAAAACACTGATAAATTATACGATTAATATACCATCGCACATAGCGCATCTTTCCAAACCACCCGGTGCTCTCCGACAGTTGCTGTAGTGAATAAGATCCAGGATAAGGATCTAACATTCTGACAATGGGATGTCGTTGCCAGCGCATTGACACACAAACACCACAGCGCATTGGAACGGAAACACCATATTCAAAGTGCCAGTTCATATAGTTTAAGATGACTCTAACGACATCCTCCGGCAGGTGTGCAATAGCCCGACCATTTCTGCGCAAAATCCAAGTTGTTGCTCCAGGTTTAAGAGCACACAAGCGGCGTCGCTTTTCGTTCCGCACAAGACGTTTTTCTTGTGCCAAATTCATAACGATTTAGGGAGGGGCCTTATCACAATCTGATAAGCTTTTTCCTTGTACCACACTCCGAAACCTACTAGTCTCTCTTTTGGCAGATGAACATGCAGTTGGGAAAACCCGTGCTCACTGAAAAACCCGTACTATAAGTAAGCACGTGCCTAGGCCAAAGTATTCCGCTCCTTAGTCTCGCCACCTCAGAGTGGCACATCTCATTGCAACGTAAGTCTCCCAACGATCCGACGCTTGCATCGCGTCCGCGGAAGTCTCTTTGGGCTGTACGTACGCTTCCATAGCCTGCGCGTCGCCCATTGTGAGAGATAGGCGATAATCGCCGAAATCGCCGAAAAATATTTTTTTTTTACCTTTTTTTATTAACGCAGGCCATGCCGGTCCTAAACAAACTCCCTTCTCCGAACCTCAGCAACTGGCGCCCGGTCTCTGGTGAGCTCGTGATTGCTAAATTCGACACTGATTGCGACCTTGCTATTGGTAAAATCTTCGTCGCCGAAGTGGTGGACGAACTCTTCGACGGCAAATTGTATCGTATTCGTTACGGTCACCGCCGCGAAAATCAAGTTTTTCAAGTTATTGTCCCTAAGGATCATTTGACGCCGTGGGAGCCGTTAACAGCTTGGGGCATGCCGACATTAGTGGAGTCGTCGTTAGAGGACTCGCTCGAGGAGTCGCTCGAGGAAGAAAACAAGGAGGAAAGAGAGGAAGCACCGTTACATGTTGTTACTCCGACGCCCGGGAATACACCTCGCGAAGAGTTCTCTGAAGAGTTCTCTGAAGAGTTCTCTGAAGAGTTCTTTCATAAGAAGGAGGATGCTTTGGATCACTTTATGACCGACGAAGCGAGAAAAACGTTCGCG
>Ga0099799_10128_pt1 | contig 22879 bp, 22 predicted proteins | sample Uncmet6_SortLC_1_FD_89033 | JGI IMG/M metagenome (GOLD analysis project Ga0099799, IMG submission 89033) | Marine eukaryotic communities from CALCOFI LINE 67, Pacific Ocean - CN11_C50_N6_SortLC_1 | ecosystem: Environmental > Aquatic > Marine > Oceanic | place: Pacific Ocean: Monterey Bay...
CTTCCCCCCGGAGGACCAAGAAGGGGCCGCGGGAAGGACCCAAGAGGGGAGAACACACACCTCGGAACGGAACGGAACGGAACGGACGCACGGGGGAAAGGGAGGAGGGGATAATCCATCAATCATGCCCCAGAGGTCGAGGCATCCCGCGGCGGCGGCGAGGGGTCCTCCCCCCCGGGAGGCCTCCGCTGCCGGCGGCCGCTGGAGGAAGGGACCGGGAGGAGGCGGCGGAGGAGGAGGAGGAGGCGGAGGCGGTCCCAGGAAAGCGCCCGGCCAGCGGCGGCAGCAGCCGCCGCAGCAACAGGCGCGGGCCGGGCCGGGACCTTTGCCCGACCTCGTCCCCGAGGACGGCGAGGAGGAGGAGGAGGAGGAGGAGGAGGAGGAGGAGGAGGAGATGGTCCTGGTGGAGCAGCGGCGCCAGATAATGCAGCAGCACCAGCACCACCAGCAGGCCGCGTATCAGCAGCGCCAGCACCACCACCAGCCCCCCCCCGAGGGAGTTCGTAGGACCCCAGGACCTGCCGCGCGCCCCCAGTACAGGCAGCCGCCGCAGCGCCGGACGCCTCGGGCCGCCGGCGGCGGCGCCGGCGCGGGCAGGGGAGGAGGCGACGGACCCCCGGCCCCGGCGGCGGCGGCCGGCTCCCCGTCGCGCCCGCGGGCGCCGCAGGTGCAGGCGCAGAGCCCCTCGAGCCGGGCCACTCCTCCCGCGATGCGCTACGGCCTCACGCTCTCCACTCCCTTCGGGACCGGGACAGGGACCGGCGTCCCACCCTCGGCCGCCAAGGCCTCCCGCGGCAGCAACGGCGGCGGAGGAGGAGGAGGAGCTCCGGTGGTTCCTCCTCCTCCCATCCCCCCCCCCGGCCGTCCCTCCCACCCCCGGGGCCCTGGCCCGCCAGGCTGCCCCCAGCCGTCCCCCCCTCTACACTCCCGCCGCGGCCGCCCTGGCCCGGAATCCGCACCTGATGGCTGCCGGCGGGGGACACCACAGGGCCGGATCCGGCGGCAGGGATGCCTTCTCCCCGGCCACCGTCCGCCTCACCGAGACGCTCGACAGGCTCATGGACGACGACGACGACGACGACGACGATGTCGACGACGACGCCGCCGCCGACGGCGACGATGCCGACGCCGTTGGCGGCGACGATGGTGGTGGCGACGACGACGACGACGAGGATGGCAACGGAGGCGGCCGAGGCGACTCCAACCGAGGCTACGACTCCGCCTCCGACGACGGGGGCGGCGCCGCCGCTCGGGCGGCGGCGAGGAGGAGGGGACTGACCGGTGCCGTCGAGCCCGCGGGATTCGAGGACTGGTCCGGGACCTTCACCATCGAGGCCGATCGCCGGCGTCCGGGGGAGGCCGCGGAGGCGGCGGCGGCGCCGCCAGGATTCCAGCGCGGAGGAGCCGCAGCCGGCGGGGGGGGCGGCGGGGGGGGAGGAGGCCGGAGGAGGAGGCAGCCTCAGCCGCAGCCGCACGAGCGCCCCCCGAGCCGCGGCAGCCGGAGGCAGCAGCAGCAGCAGCAGCAGCAGCAGCAGCAGAAGGCGCTCCGGCAGATCCACCCGTCGGGGGACCGGGAGCCGGAGGGGCCAGTGAGCTTCGCCCCCGCCGGGGCGCCCGGGGCGATCGCCTACGCCCCCGCAGGCGACGCGCAGTCGGCGGCCGGGGTGATGCGCTCGCCCACGCTCAAGAATGCGGCTGGCCGACCGCAGGAGAAGGGACAGCCGCAGCCGCAGTTACAGCCTCAGCCGCAGCTACAGCCTCAGCAGCAGCAGCAGCAGCACTACAGCCACCAGCAGGAGCAGCACCAATACTACCACCATCATCAGTCGCCGCAAATGCAGCATCAAGATCAGCAGGGAGGGTATGACCCAGAACTGGTTCAGATCCAGCAGCTGCAGCAGGTGGATGGGATGGAGATGCACCCGCAGAACCCGGGGGGGTGGGGACATGAGAGTCCACACATGTTCATGCATTCGCCCGCGCCGCCACCCGGCACCTTCGACTACCATGGCGCCGGCCACCACGCTCAGCACTTCCAGCACGGCGTCGGGATCGATCCCTACGGCGCGCTGTCGCCGATGAATGCCATCCCGTCGGGAATTCTCTCCCCGGTGAACCTTCCGGGGATGGTGTCTCCCGGCGTCATGTCCCCGGTCAATGTTCCGGGGATGATGCCCATGGTGGGAAGCCCCCTGACGGTGCCAGCGCCCTTCGGTGGTCCCGTCCCCGCGTCGCCAGTGCAGCTGCAGCAGCAGCACTACGGCCTCCCTCCCATGGCAGTCCCGGGCATGTGGTCCGCCGATCCTGCCGCTCGGCAGGGGTTCGGCGGCGGGGGCTGGGCGGCCACCCAGATGCAGCAAGGACCCGGTGGCATCCCCCAGCCCCCGCCCGTGGCCATGTCGCCCACCCCGCCAGTTTCGGTGTCGCCCTTTCCGCCATCGTGGCTGGATCCCTCCCAGAAGCCTGCGGTGTTCCATCCGCAGCAGTATTCCGGCCAGGAATACCAGCAGCAGGAATATCAGTCCCAGCAAGCACCGCAAAGTCGAAGGCAGCAAGCTGCTGCAAGGAGGCAGATGCAGCAAACCCAGCGTCAGCAGCAGCAGAATCATTCGCAGCAGCTGCATTACCAATATCAGTATCAGCAACAGCAACAGCAACAGCAACAGCACCATGAGCTGCGGCAGCAGCAACATGAGCAACCGCAACAGCAGCAACACTATCACGAGGCAAGCGGCAGTAATGGCGGCAGCACTACGGGCAAGGCGAAGACTGGAGGAGTTTACAAGCGAGGTGATACTTTGGGTGTTGAAAATTTTAATCCGTCTCGTTCGAACAGCGTGGATGGCAGCGAGAGCTCCGATCGGACGGGTGTCGGCAAGAACAAGACCAAGGACCAGAAGAGAAACAAGAAGGACAAAAGGGAGGAATTCCCTGTTGTCAAGAAAGGTAAAAAGAAGGCAGAGGCTAAATTTGGAGAAGAAGGAACGAGAGCGGTCCCTCAAACAGAATTGGACTCGTCCGAGCTCAAGAAGGCGGAATTAAATGAGAGTCCTGCCACCAAGCTTGCATTCAAGGAATTCTACCGAAAGTTCCATGCCTTGGAGCGCACTTCTCTCCCCGAAGCTGAAGAATTTGCCATGATTGTCCTCAACGATGACGCGGATGGAGCTCCCCTTCCTGAAAGCGTACATTGGCGCGTCTACCTGGAGCTGGCCGATCTTGCCAAGCGATCCAACCGTAGCGACGATGCTCGCAAATTGTACGGCAAGGTTTGCGAACTTCAGCCTTATACTCCTCAGGGGTGGCTTGAGTACAGCAAGCTTGAGGAGGAATGTGGCAACCTTTCTCGCTGTTCTAATCTCTTGTATGAAGGACTAACGTATTGCGAGTACAATGAAAGTTTGATGACGAGGGCCATCAAGCACGAGGAGAAGGTCGGCAATCTTCAAGGGGCACGGAGTCTTCTAGCACGCCTGAAACATGCACCTGGTATCGAGAAGGTTTGGAGGACTGTTCTTGAGGGTGCCTTATTCGAGGCCAGAGCTGGAAACATTGATGTGGCGAGGCGCGTTCTTAAGTGTGAGTTTGTTATTGTCTCCATGGCATCATGCTCGCTGTTCTGTGTATTTTATGTCTTTATTATGACCTGAACTGACTTTTTGTTTTGTTCCACTGCTCCCCGATAGACTTGATGCACCATGTGCCATGGTACGGACCCCTATATCTAGAAGCGTATAAGCTTGAACGAGATTCTGATCGACCCTCTGACGCGCTACACATTGTTGAACGGGGCCTCGGAGAAATCCCTCGCTATGGACCGTTATGGTTTGGCGCCTTCCGGCTCTGCGAGGGATTGGATCTTGAAGAAAGCGCTTATGACCTTCCTCGCACAATAGAGATGATCGAACGTGCCACGGGCAGCATCAGCAGAGAGCTTCTTTGGAAGGTGCACCTTGAAGCTGCCCAAGCACACGAACGTGCCGCAATGATGTTTGTCGAAGCGAATCCAGACGGCGCCCTTGACGAAGTTTTGACATCTAGTAGGACTCGTTTCGCCAGAGCAGCGTTGGCGTGTCCTCCAAACTTATGCTGGAAGGTATGGCTCGCTGGAGGTAAAATGGAGTTGACGGCGGGTCGCTATGACATTGCCCGAACACTCTTCCAGCGGGCTTGGGAAGTTGTGCCTGAAAAGGGTCGTTCGGCTGTCCTACTCGAGTGTGCTCGGCTGGAGGAATTCGTTGGCGACATGGATCTTGCCAGAGCTATTCTTTGCAAAGCGCGAAGGGACTCGGCTTTGGACTGGAAGATTTGGCTCGAGAGCGTCAATTTGGAAATTCGGTGCGAGATGCCTTGCCGTGCTTCCGCCATAGCTTGTGAGGCGCTCGAGACGCACACCGGAACAGGCCGTCTATGGGCCGCGCTTGTGCAGCTGCGGCATCGCGAGGGCGAACGCGTCCAATCGCTTGCTCTGAAGCAGTCCCTTCGAGCAGTTCCAAAGAGCGGCGAGGTTTGGGGCGAGGCCGCTCGCATTCACCTCAACCCCTTTTCGCCACTTTTCGATCTTGACAAGGCGGCACAGCATCTCGCTTTCGCAACAAAGTTTACACCACAGTATGGTGACAGCTTCCTCGAAACTCTTCGCTACGAACTCTTGACTAAGTGGATTATTCCAGCAACGCAAAGTTTCATTGCTCAGACAGAAGCGCTTCTCGATGAGACGGAGTACGTTGACGCGACTAATATCTTTATAGATGTTTCCAAACATGCTCGCCATGCTGCAAGGGCGATCCTTGAGGCATCCGAGCAGGCTAGCTCAGATAACGTGCTGAAGTTTGATTCTGATGATGGTGCCACGGTAGACACAAGGGAGCTGGAGCTCCGGTGCTCTAACGCTGATCCAAACTACGGAAAGCTCTGGTTCCGTTGCCGCATCAAGCCATCGGATACAGCGCGCAATGTGTTGGTTCGCGCAAAGGAAAGGATCGCCGAAGATCTCGCGAAGTATGCACATATTTACTTAACAGCTGTGCTTCGCAGGACGGGGGGTATCGCGTGGCTCAGGAAGGATCTTTTCAGTGCAGGAAAGAGCAATGATATCGCAGAGGACAGCGTGGAATGGGATGCCTTGCTCGACAATCGTATGAGGGTAGTGCCACCTATCGAAGAACTGTTGGCCGAAAATGATGGTATGGGTCTTTTGGAGAGTTCCATATCAGGTGCTGATTTTACGACAGGCCTCTACGCAGCAAATACTCCGGAGGCAATCGAAAGCTTGTCGCTTCCCGATCGCCGCAAGCTCCTGTTTGGTAGCGACCTGCTGTTGTCGTGGAAGTCGCCATAGGTATGGCAGCATATGACGCAAATTCGCCTTCACTACTGGTGTTCGCCAAGGCTGGAGACAAAAAAAAGGAATCGCCCCGAGGTATGTCGCTTTTTGCATGTATGGATAGTAGACTAGAAGTACTAGAGTATGTGTACTCTAGGATAGTACTTATTAAAATACTAGCTAGTAATAATTATTTATCAAAAAAATTTCTACTGTATGAATACGAATATAACACTAACATACGAACAAGCAGATTGAACAATCAACTACTCCACTCTAGTAGCTCTCGTAGGATAGCTTTACTCGACCCCCGGTGCAATATGCATATTACATATTACAGTATCCAGGCAAAATCAACAGTCTTAGATAATATTACTACGAGCTCGTAGACTCGAGCCAGCTTTTTCTCACGCCATCATAAAAAAATTATTAAAAAAGACAAAAAAAAAACGTGTGTACTGTAGATCTAATACTACTACTAGCTAGTAGAACCGTGTCTACTCGGTAAATTACGGCATATCAGGAACTCCACAAATCATATTCGCAGGAACAGCAATATCTAACTTCTTGGGCATGCTCAGGTTCAAGTTGTTCATGATATCAATGAATTCTCCCTTCGTCTTTGTTCCTCCAAGACGAGGGTTGGTCGCTTTCTCGGTTCCAATTGTTGAGCTGAAACGACCTTTGTAATCATGAGCAGGGTAGACAACACATTCATCTTGTAAGGTAAACAATTGAGTGTGCACCGAGTCAAATAATTCCGAAGGAGAGCCGCCTTGGAAGTCGGTCCGACCGCATCCTTGAATCAATAGGGTATCTCCAGTAAATACGGACATTTGGTCGTCCGTTACGTACGAAACGCAACCCTGGGTGTGCCCTGGAGTGGCGCGGACCGTGACGTGCCTCTGTCCAAAAACAATTTCGTCCCCCGGTCCAACGAGAATGTCTGCCTTTGCGGTGGAGGCTTTTGAAATTATGCTCCTTAAACCCTTCACTTTGGTCTTCAAAATACCTGTTCCAGTTATGTGATCGGCGTGAGCGTGAGTGTTGACCCCGTATAAAAGATTCACACCCTCCTCGGACACAACCTTTAGGTCACGATCAACCTGGACGTCGACAGGATCGATGAGGATTCCATCCATGGATTCAGAACACCATACTAAGTAGGTGTATGTCGACGATGCTGTGTCGAAAAGCTGCCTGATTGGCATCTTCGATTTTGATTTAATGCCTCCTATCATTACTACTTGTAGATGTTTTCGCTCGAGGTGTCAAGTCAAACCAAATTTTATGACCGATATTTACAAGCGCTCACGAACGGGTTGTTGTAAGCTTGCTAGCTAGTATGCATACTACGAGGCTCGTTGTAAGGAGCGACATCCAAAAAGTAAACATGCCACAACTTCAGGAATTCGAAAGAGCTCGAGGGAACTCTTTCGAGCTTGTACTACTAGCTAGTAATAGAGTAATAGCTAGTATGCATACAGTAGTTCCGCACATTCGTGATGTTCCTCGCTTCATAATACAAAAATTACTAGCTCCCTAGAGTATAAATAAATACAACATGTACGTCGTATACGAGCCCCTAATCGACTTACGAGCTCAGTGAGCTTTATCGAAACCCGGAAGTCCTACTATTTTCCCCCATTTAATATTTTTTGTCTGGTCCATCATCATGGTCAATAATTCATGAAAGCCTGAGCCTGCACTTGAGCAGATAGATAATTGTTCAGCATGGTCTACTACTTCAAATCCAGCTGCGGCCAATATCTCATTTATATGGGAAAGGATAAGATGGAAAATGAGGCTCTTATAAAATATGGTTTGCCCGAGGACTGCTGGTTTCATGTCGAAGACCTCAGCAGTGCGCATGTGTATTTGCGTCTCAAACCAGGCCAGACACTCGACGACATACCTCCGGATGCTGTCCTGGGTTGTTCAACACTTGTGAAGGCCAACAGTATTAAAGGATGCAAAATGTCGTCGGTCTGTGTCATTTACACTCGCTGGAAAAACCTGCACAAGACCGCCTCTATGGTTGCCGGCGCAGTAGGCTTTCACAGACCCGAGAATGTGCGGAGGATTCAGGTGGAGAAAAATAATAGCATCGTCAACACTCTGAACAAAACCAAAGAGGAGCGGTTTCCAGATTTGCAAAAAGAGCAAAGGGATCGCGAGAAAGAGATCGCTCTTGTGAATAAGGAAAGGCGGCGTGTCGAAGCGAAGGCCCGCAAGCTTGCTGAGGTTGAGGAAGCGAAAAGAAAGGAAGAGCTATCATATGACAGAATTCACAGCGAGGACCAGATGTCGAGCACTCTCGATTTCGAGGCAACCGCTGACTCTGCGGCAGCAGAGGAATATGAAGACGACTTCTTTTAGAGTGAGAGACCATTTCTGAGCTTTAACAATTTCTGCTTTAGCTAGACGCTTGTGTGACCGTCGATTGAAACGAATTCGGTTCCCATTGAAGCTTGACCTCCTCCCCCCACAAAGAGCGACACCTCTCCATCTCTCCATCGCCACCACTTGTATGAGCTTATTTCAGAATTGATTTGGTCCGGGTCCTTACCTCCAGTATCCGGAATTGCCAAGTAAGCAAAAGCTACCGAAAGGACTGTGACGAGAAAGTAGGCTAAAAATGGGACAGCGGATCCCCAGCGAGCTTGTACAGAAAGGAAAGTGACTGATACTAGAGCTGCCGACAGATATGTTATGATAGTTGCCGCTCCCAGAGCCCTTCCTCGCACTTTGGTATGGAATAATTCGCTAATAATGAGCCACGTCAAAGGTGCGAAAGAAGCGGCGTAACCTACCGTAATGCCAAGCATCCCGAGCAACGCGATAGATGCCCTAACGGTGCCAATCGATTCGGAGCTGTCGCCGTCGCGATACAGAGCAGAAGCAAGCATCAGATTGGAAATTGCCATAGTACAGATTCCCCCCAAGAGGAGATATCGGCGACCTAGATACTCTATTCTCCATAAAACTATGCAGGTCGTGAAGAACTTGAGCGTTCCGACAAGGACGGACACGCCAAGCATGGAAGTTGTTGAACTGAGACCGACTTCTGTGCATATTTTGGGGGCAAAGTTCAAAATGTTTGTTTGACCACACATCTGCTGAGCCACTGCCAGAAATATCGCAATGGAAATTTGTCTATAATGCTGCTTCACCAGGTTCGTCGAAAAGTTCCTTTTCAAGCTCAGCATTATTGATCCAGTTATCTTCGCTTCTTCGGAAGAAAGCGAAGGTGTTGGCACCGATGAAAATATCTCGCGTTTTGCCGAGGTTGGCTTTCTTTCTCTGATTGAAGCATAAGAAGTCACAATGGTATCTTGTCCAGTTGGCACGAGGCCATCAACTGCGTTCCAGCGGGTATTAGAGTTGGGCCGTCCCTTTCCATCATTTATCATCATTTGCACTGAGTCGGCCTCGGTTACTCTGCCCTGCTCTCTGAGCCAAACGGGACTTTCAGGCATCATCGTCATTCCAATAAATTGCAGCATTGCTCCGAAGGATGAGACACCGAACGTCGATCTCCAGCCATTCACTGGATCTGACAAAGTAATTCCATAACCAACAATGTACGCGACCAAGAAGCCAAAACTAATGCATGCCTCATTAACGCTAACGAATGAACCGCGCCAGTTCGATGGACTGATTTCATACAAGTACGACACATCGGCAATGGCTGAAAGTGCAACCGCGAACCCAACGACGAATCTGCCCAACAGAATTGTGGCTAGGCTTGTGGACCAAAATAATATTGCTGCCCCGATCAAAAAGAAAACGTCGGTGATCAATATCGCTTTCCTCCTCCCTGCCATGTCAGCTACAGTGCCCCCTACCGCAGCGCCGAATCCTCCGCCTACGTATATGAACGAAACCACCAGTTCTTGCTCTCGCTCGGATAAAGCAAAAGCATCGGCTATTTGAGGGAGAGCGCTTGACACAGCTCCGAGATCATATCCGAACAAAATGCCACCAAGCGAGGCGATTGTCGTCGCCTTGATCAGGAAGAAAGATATTGCGGATTTCGTCATGGCGAAAGCCGCAATTAACAGGGGTTTGGTGGCATTAATGGGAGCCAGGTTCTGCCCTATTGATATCTGTCGTCCCTAGTTATCGTATTGAGTTCCTTTGATTTCGACTGTGGAATGACCTTGTCGGTCTTAGTCAAGATATCTACGAATCTATTTAGCTAAATGTAGGTACTTCTACACGTTCCTATTATGCATATTGGGCAGAGCTACTAATACAATAATGTAATAGCTAGTAGTAGTAGTGTTGGGGTTGTAACGGATTTATTTCTCATGGATGTCACGTAGGTTCGTATAGTATATCAAATGCAGAAACAATAATTCTACTTTTTCCGGATCAATTGCAGATGCACTGCCTCAACCACTTGCTGAATCGGCATCCGGGGCATTGCTCTTCGTTGTTGCACTGGTCCTTCTTGGTGTTGCGGGGGCAGTCTGAGACCTCGCTAGTTGGTCTACGAGTAGGACGCGGTACGGGAGGACGTCGCGTGGGAGCGGGGCGAGGGCGCCGTGTCGGGGGTGGCGTGGGGCAATCCCTGGCGCAATTTTTCGAGTCCTCGGCGGGGGAAGTGCACACCCCGTCCCCGCAGCAGTACGCGCCGCTCGGGACAGGTTCCATGGTACATTTCTTCCGCTTCGAAGTGCATGCTGGGTGGGAGCATCCAGATCCTGCGCCGCAGGAGAACCCACGACCCTGATTGCCTCCACTGTTGCAGTCGGAGCGACAGTTCCTCGAGTTCTCCCCGTTTCCGCCCTCGCATATTCCGTTCCCGCAGGAAGCGAGTGTACCTGAGATGCAATCTTGGCTGCATTGAGGTACATTATTGATGCAGATGCCGTCTTCCTCGGTGCAAATATCGTCCCCACAGAAGAGTAAAGACGTTGGAGGAGAAGGAGTGGGTGGGACCGGGGTGGGCGGGGCGAGTGTGGGCGGGGCGAGTGTAGGTGGTACTGGCGTTGGTGGTACTGGCGTTGGTGGCACCGGGGTCGGAGGCGCGAGTGTGGGCGGGGACGGTGTAGGTGGGACCGGAGTGGGCGGGACCGGAGTGGGCGGGGCCGGAGTGGGCGGGGCCGGAGTGGGTGGGGCCGGAGTGGGCGGGGCCGGAGTGGGCGGGGCCGGAGTGGGTGGAGCGGGGGTGCTTACGTTGCCAACGGTCACCGTCGCGAACCCGGGCGATACGCTCGTGGAGATTGAATTCACGGTCAGAGCTTGCCCGTTCGGGAAGGAATACGTTCCTCCTGCGCTGAGTTTGGCGAGGAGATCTGACTCTGCGAAACCAAGCCCACTTGTTCTCCTGTGGACGATAACTTGGTTTGCTCCCTCACCCGTGCCATTATTGATGCCGATTCTGCGGTTGAATGAAACGTAGTAGTCGAAGGCGTCTCCCACGTCGACCTTGATATTGACAGCATAGGGATCTCCAGCGGTTATAGAGTCGTAGTCTGAGATGCCAACTATATCACCACTCCATCCTGACCCAGGGGTTGATGTTAGAGCGACATCGACATCACCTGCTGAGTACCATCCAAGCTGCCTATTCTTCGGCGCATTAAAGCACTTCACAGGTCCCTCATCCTGTGAATATGAAAAACCCATCATTCCGGTCGTATCGTCGTAGGTAGCACCCTCCCCAGAGTGGCCAAGGCCGATATTGTGACCAATCTGGGATCAGATGATGAGTTAACGTTGGTAATGACCAAGATGCAAAGGAATGTAAGTAATTGACAAAATGCAAATTGGATTACTAGACGAGGAATAAATCGGTTTGAAACTGCTAGAAGTTTGGAGGAACCAAGAACGGACTGGCAAATGCTTACCTCGTGCATCTGGCCTGATGGATAATTGCACCACTCGTTGTTATAGACCGATAAATAGGAATTGATGTAGGCGTAGGCGATCCAACCGCCACTTGTCCCGGGGGGGACGCAGAGCATGACGTAGTCCACATTGGCTGGTTTCCCACCAAGAGCGTTCAACATTGCAGTTCTGATGTCACTGTCACTGGCGCCGGATACATTTGCGGAAATGTTGACAGTTGTCGTTCCAACAGAGGTCCCCGTTCCAAAATCTGTAGTTGGCTGGAAATCGAGCTGGTCGTACGAACAGTCCTGATACTGTGATCTCAGGTTGACCGAATCAGTGCCGGTACCAAAGATTTCGTCGCTAATGACTTGAGCGCTCGACGTGGTTGAAGCATCAGGGGCAATTGCCCTGACGGCAAGGACCTTTTGGATCCCTGTCGTTGCGAGCCTTCGACCGCCACGCTTCCCATTTCGTCGCCCAGAACCTTGGCCGCGGAAAACATCAGGTTTACTGTTCGCCCTAACTTTTCCGCCAGGGGACCGGGTGCCACGGAACTTGATACGGTCTATTCCACTGCGCTTGTCCATGTTGCGTACCCATATTTTGTCTATATTCTCAATGTCAAAAATACGTCCGTCATCGATCTGGACAGCCGGGAATGGATCCTCTTTGCGGCCGTCATTGAAGTCCCTAACTCCCAAAAGAAATGTGCCATCAAATGTCTCTTCTTGTAGGGTGCGGTCTGCGCGTAAATTAGTCTTTTGGTGTGTGCATTTAGGGAGGGGGGGGAACAAGGTAGACAGACGTTAGAGCTGGTTCGGTATAATTCTAATATGGCAACCAACCACAATTTTGGCGGTTCGTGCGAAAACGGACGGAGTTTGACTCACGGTATGTTCAGACGCGAGCGCGACGCCTCCGAGGAGTGCGGTCAGGAGGGTGGAATAGGAAAGTTTCATATCGGCTGTGGGGCATTGAGGGAAATGAGTATTCCCTTGGCTATCTAGTCGACGCTGATTCTGTGCGTACTAGTAGCTCTAAAAAATTTATGAATTGCTCTCAAAAGGCGTTGGCTGCAAAAGCAGAGAGAATGAGGCGTATTCTTGTTGTACGTGCTGGTAGCTGGCATTTTCGACATCCATCGACATCAGTCCCGGTTATTTGCAGTTATGACCCACGCATCATGCATACTAGACTGTTATAGTTTTTCTTTCTTTAAGAAGGTCCTTCCAGAGAACCATACATCATGGTGGGACATAAATGGGCATAATTATACGCACTACTACTCTAGCTAGTAGTAGTATTTTTTTAGAAGGTTTTCCCTGGAGTAAGAGATTGTCACGGATGAATCGAGTTCACGAGCAAAGTCACTATGAATGGTGGGACATAAATGGGCATAATTGCACAGAATACGCACACTACTTCTACACGAGCAAAGTCATAGCCCTTCCTCGGCCAAAAACAACTATGCAGAGTACAGGACATGTTAGCGAGCTTTCAGCTCGAGATTTATTTTAGAGAACGTTCTTTTAGAATGACCCACCAGATCGTGTCAAATCAAGGTGGATGAATAAATAAATGGGCATAATTGCCTACGCTGCGGCGGAATTAGATTCACGATTCAGGACTTGACGCCGATCCAAAAACCACACACCGACATACACGCTGGCGGCCCCCCCGCCCCGCATTGCTTGTCGTAGTGTTGTCGCCTCATCGCCTCATCGCGTCGCCTTCTCGCCTTCTCGCTTTCTCGCCTTCTCGCCTTCTCTCGTCGCTGCAGGACTTGACACCTATCTCATATTTCAGTCCCTGCTTGATTTCATGATTCCAGTGTTGGCACCATCCATCAAAATGTGGGCGGTATATAATAGCATCCTCGTCCGTCATCCTTTGAAAACCGAAATGGCCACGTCTGCGACACTGTGGTTTTTTGGCGATATCCTGGCCCAGGAATTCGAGCATCGCGACAAGGAGGCAGTTGCGGTGCCGGCGGCCGTGGTGTTGGGAGAGAAGGGATCGGGTCCGACTGCAAAGGCGTGCTACAAGGCGCTGGAGGAACCGCGATTCGATCTCCACAGGGCTGGTATTCAAACGCTGTACGCAGGAGCAATATGGGGTGTGGCGGGGCACTATTGGTATCATTTCTTGGACAAGCAAGCTCTAAAATATGCCGCAGCAGGGACAATTGGGTTCGTCGCGGTCAAGCTAGGGCTGGAGATTGCTCTGCTCCATCCTATAGCACTACTCGCTTTCTTTGTTGTTGTGGGGCTATTAGGAGGCGAATCATTTGCTGAAATCGGCAAACAACTGCGAAGAGACTATGTTTCAACATTGATGCTTGAAGTATGTCTGTGGACGCCGCTTGATCTTGCAAACTTTTTATTTGTCCCGGTTCGTCACCAGCTTTTGGTGGTAAATACTGCGTGTTTGTTTGAGTCAATTATGCTCTCCTACATTAAGGCAAATGGACTCTTCATGACGAAGCACCTGGACGATCACCGCGACCAAGAAGGAGACAAAAAGAAAAAATTGTAAAGATATGTTTCCCTCGCCAAATTAAAAAAAAGCCATTAATTTAACTGCTCGATAATAACCCCAACCCTCGATCGAGAACTCTTTCTGGCTACTAGTGCATGAGGAACGTGAAGTGTGAGCACCTAGTCGGGAACTCATGGCTAGCAATATAAAGCTAAACTGAGCCTCGCAACCGGTAGTTGTTAAAAGTATGTATTTCGAGTTACATACTCCTACGAGTAATATGCATACGAGCTCGTAGTATGCATAATATGCATACTACGTACACTGTACTAGAACTAGAGTAGTAGATCCACAACTTATCTCGTCTTGACACAACAACTGAGACTCTCGGTGCACAGCTTGGTGAATAATATATTTATTTGAAATGAATCCAACCAGGGAGCGCCCGCCGCTCCTCCCCTGGTCAAAAAAGGCTTGGGAGCGATGGGCGGCGATGCCAAGGATGTCAGGCACCCCTATTCCCAGAACGAAGTTCCTCCTTTTCAAGCCACCAGTGTCACCGCTGTACGAGGAGAAATTCGGAGGCGGCCGAAACATGTTCACTGTATCAATGTACGCCGAAAGAATGATGTCTAAAAAGATTCAAGTCGGATGCGTCATAGACTGCACAGCGCTGGACTTAACCACCTTCGAGAGCCTTCCCTCAGCTTCGAACAAGGCCCGGAAAGCTGGTACTGTACGATATTTTCATGACACACTCGAATGGGATGACTTCGACATAGAATACCATCACCTCTTGCCCCCTTCTTCGGTATCTTCTTCCGCTTCCTCCTCGGCCCATTCGCCTGTTCCTCCGCAGGCCATCATGGAAAAATTCTTTTCCATTTGCTCATCGCACTGGTCCTCCCGGCCGGGTGCGCACATTGCGCTCTTCGATTCGAGGGGTGGCTACGGCATCGCTGCCTACCTCGCTGCGAGGCACATGTGTGACAAGATGAGAGCTCCTGTCCACGTAGCCCTCGCCAGCATCAAAGAGGCAGCTGCGCCCTGCGGTTTAGCTGATGTCGATCTTATCAAAGATCTGCAGCTTAGGTACAACGGAAGAAGGGAGTGGAAAATCGCGAATGTTCCCAAGTGGTGGTGGCCACATGATGACGACGATGGCAGCGGCGACGACGGAGAAGACGATCGCGAGGGATCAACACGGAAAGAAGATGGACCTAAGGATGAGCTCGTGATTGTAGTCCCACCATTCGATCCGATGGAAGAATCGGTACCTACCGCTGGGCGCGAGCAGAAAAGGCGAAAAGTTGATCAATCTTTCTCTGAAATGAAGGTTGCCGGTCTTGACTTGGTTCATTCGGGCTCTCCCAAGTACGAACGAGCCGTCACTGTTCTCAAGCAGCTCACGTCACATTCGTGCGATCAGCTTCCTTCTAGTGAGGGAGTATTAATTGACTCTTCGGATTCTCTTGCTTCGTTGTTACCAGACAGCCGGTACAAGGTAACTTGGAGATCGAAAGGACGCCGAGGGTTGCTGCTAATTCTTTCCGAGGGCGTATACTTTTTGGAGAACGATAAGGATGGGCATATCGCCGTATCGATTGTTAAAGGTGGAATGCACTTTCCGGTGCCCACTGATCTTGCAAAGGTTCAGCATCGTACCCTCCTTGATGGGGTCCTTGCCCTTGACAAGGAAGGGGATAATCGAGTCCCGCGATACTACGCATCCGACATCCTTTGTCACATGGGAGGCATATTGATATCAAAACCTTTTTCTCATCGAATCAAGTACTTGGTGGATGGTGTCATTTCGCCTAGGAAGAAGGATTCTTGCCATAACTATGGTCAAGAGGGAATAAAGATTCGAGCCAAGGAATTGTTTCCCTTGGGAAAGGTCGAGTTCGTGCTAAAAGAAGTCACAAGAGGGATAGCGCATGAGGCCGAGGGCATTGTTTTTGTTCCTCTTGAAGGCGGTTATATCAAGAAGGGACAGGAGGGGAAAGGGGAAGTTGCGTGGACAAAACGGGGGAGCTCGTCGGAGGAAGATTTGATCCAACACATCTTGTCCTTGACACCTTGAAAGGTCGCGGGTGGTGTGCCGATATCCTATTCCAGTGGGGAAACAGTTTATTGTATGCATACGTCTGAAAGTACTCTAGTAGTAGTATTACTCTTACATGAACAAAGGAACAATACCACCGGTTCGTTCCCTGCCTCGAGTCAAAGCTACACATCCACGACTATCACACAAAAGCGTTCCACCAGCTCTTGAATCCGGCGACCATGGAATGGTTTGGTGGAGCTGAAGCTTCCAGTCTCCGTCCTCAATTTTCCATTTTTGACAAGCAAGCAGAGTTGCCCCGTCGATGCCAGCGTTGGAAGGAAATTCGACTGTCGTGCTGAAGGCTTCGTCGGGCGAGAGTATCAAAACATCCGATCCAGATGCAATCATATCAGATGGCCTTGCACCTTCTTTCAGGCACTGCACCCAATCGTCTATCCTCCCACCCCCCGCAACTACTTCTGATACTTCCGTACATTCATTCTTGGAAAGTACTGCTTGCATCGACAGCAAATCCCCTGCAGTAAGCGCGCCATAAAACTTCTCTTGCGCCGCGAGGACAGCATTCACTGCCTCGGAATTCCCAGCACCACTTTTTTCGCTTGGGTCGGACTCAAGGAGCACCTCAACTGGACGCAAATTCTGTCCCATTACCTCGAGAATGCGAGGCGGGTCACCTGCACCTGATGCGAAAGATCGACCGTTGTTGTTGAGGCCAAACCAAATCAATTTTTCTTCGTCTCCTTCACTTCTCAAGTCATCAAAATATTTAATCCATTCGGCGACGTCTTGTGGTTCGGCAGCGAATTGGGAAGACGCGACCTCTTCATCGCGCAAACCCCAGTCGCGTGCGCTCGAACCGTCGATGGGAATGGGAATAACGATCGCCGCTGACTGATAAAGCCGACGACGAAAGACCCGAGCCTGAACCAATGCCTCCTTTAACTGTTCCTTGGTGCCGCAAATTGCGACCACTCTTTTATTTCCTCGCAAATCCTTCAGCTGCACCTCTTTGCCATATCGACGCTCGGCGAAGAGGTTGTTGGGCATACGGACAGCGAGGAACTCGGCGTTCAGCTCCTTTTCTATCCTTGTCAGCTGACGACTGCGCCGACCACACTCTCGAAGAAAAAGTGCGAAACAACCGACGGATCCTAGGATGGAGCCAACATTTCCGGGTAAGCTTAGTCCCTCTCCGAGAACTGCCTCGGCAATTGCTGGGAAGGAAAGGAGCGAAAAAGTGAGCAACGCGTAGAGGTTAATACGCAGAGGCTCCGACTGGTTGAGCGAATTGTACTGCATGAGAGCATCGCCTCGCACATTCCTTAGTGTAAATAAGTCGAACGTAGGCCTGGATACATTAAAGGAAAAGGGATCGCCACTGGAATTCAAGGCTGTTGGTGAATTAATGACGGCTTTTCTGTCGGCCGATAGCGAGGTTGGAGGTGTCAGATGTATCGATGATATCCGCGGTGCAAAAGCGGTTACGGAGATGGACGCGAATATTGGGAGAACAATAACACATGCCAAGCGATGCATCTTGAGAATTGGTCCAGGTTCCGAGATAGCATTGGATTGTGAAACGATTTGCGGTGTCGATTCGTAGGAATGGCTTCCAATGCGCACTGGCAGGCAGACAGGCGATGAGCGATGAGGCAGAAGTAGGCAATGAGGTGGCGCGTTTGTCGCGCCTGATGAAAGTAATTTACGACTCGTATTACTGCTCTAGATAGAAGTACCACTCTAGTATCCATACTACGAGTCGTACTCCTAGTAGTAATATTATGCATAATATGTATATATATATGTATATATACTACGAGCTCGTACAGTAGGACCCGCGTGTGTGCACCGTCTGTACGTAAACCGTCCCTTTCATTTACTCTCCTTTGTGTATTGTTTAGCAGCAAATTGACGCGAAGAGGAGCGATCATGCACGACCACCACTCGCTTGCTTGCTCCCATGATGTCCTGAACTCCTGAGGGTAGCATCAGATAGGCAGACAAAATCATAATCTGTGTTCGTCATACTACTATCGCTGTCTTCACAATACACGATATACCTTTACCATGTCAGAGAAAGCTTATCCCCTCGCAGATGCCGAGCTGACCGTCGCCCTCTTGGACCTCGTCCAGCAGGCGACCAACTACAAGCAGACCAAGAAAGGCGCCAACGAATCGACGAAGACTCTCAATCGCGGTATTAGTGAGGTGATCGTTATGGCCGCTGATGCCGAGCCTATCGAGATCATCCTCCATCTTCCGCTCCTTTGCGAGGACAAGAACGTCCCTTACGTGTTCGTTCCGAGGTGTGTTCGCCTGCTGGCCTTCTCCTGGTTTTCATTTTTTGAAGGAGTCGTATGTTTCTCTTATACTAGCCTGTAGTCATACACTATGTTTTCCGTTATTCGTCGAGCGCTGTTCACCAAGTCTGACCTCTCAACTCCATTCTCTCTTGGCCGAATCCCCATAAATCACAGCAAGGTCGCTCTTGGACGCGCGTGCGGGGTCTCCCGACCCGTCATTGCGTGCTCCATCACCACCAATGAGGCGTCCCAACTCAAGTCTACTATTGAGAGCATGAAGATCAAGATTGAGCAGCTTCTGATCTAGGCAACCTAAATTGACGTGATAGTAAGCTGTAAGGGGAAGACGAAAGTCTGGTTTCGTCATTGAATAAGAACCTTCGTTTGGCGTTCTGGGCTGAATGAAAATCAAGACACAGGGTCTGGTTCTGGGTTGGTGCGGAGGAGGTAGAATGAGCTTAAGGAATGACACTTTCCGTCGGGCTCTTTCGGGGAAAGTTTGCTGAAATTTATTTGCATCAGTGTGCCCAAGCGTATGGCGTACAGGGATGGGACATTGGTGGGTTGATGAATCTCCGTGATCGCTTTCAGCTCCTAGTTTGGTTTCCATGCTGGGTGTGAGCTTGAGGGAGGAGACGCCGAGATGGCAATGCATGCGCCATCAATTTCTATAATTAATTCATTTTGATTTTGAAGAAGAACAACATTTCTAAAGTGGACGTGCTCGATTAGTTAGCCCACTGCATCCAAGCTATCGAAACGATAATTTCAGACGACTGCCTCCATTGTCACCGACAAAATATTTTAGAGAAGGTCGTCGTCGCTATCGTTGTCATCGAGGAATGCATCGCTCGGCTCCTCCACTCCAGCAGTTTTCGTAAATTTAACGAGTTCGTCTGCATCATCCCCTTCGGCTTGACGGATCATATCTTGATAAACATCCTCTTCGTCCTCGGGCAAATTGCTGGCGGCCCCACCAACGACACTAGCTAAAGATTGGGCATCAGCGACGGTCCCTCCAAAGTTGACCAACATGCCTCTCGATTCGGCGTCTGCAATCTGTCTTTCCTGGACGTTGTTGTCCATACGCTGACCAGGTGCTTGTCCTGTTTGGGCTTCGGCGCCCTCCACATTGGTGTTGGAAAATATTGATCCCAGCGCTAACACATCTTTATCGTCTTTTCTTTGCGCCAGCTCACGTGTCTGAAGATCCTCAGGATCGTACTTGTGAAGTGCCCTCCTCCTATGACAAGTAGAAACAAAGTCCAGAGCGAAATGAGCGCAACATTAAAGCGCAAGGGAAATTTAAAAATCATCAAATTACGGAAACAACTCATTTCGCACGAAAAGTCAACTCATGGTTTCCTTCGGAAGGCGTCAAACTCACCAAGCTTTTACCAAGCCCTGCCAGCGCTTGTTTGGGATGTCCACTGTGTGATCGGGAGTAACGGGATATTCAATATTTCGAGGCTTTCTCCTATGTTTGGGAACTTTCTTGGTGTATTCCTCGTAACCCGCTGTGTTTTTGCCGTACATGATGGCCTTGCGCCTTTGGTGAATTCTCCTGGCGTGCTCAGGATTGCTCTGATCAAGCTTGGAAACAATCTGCCCATCCAAGACGGTCGGGCCAGGAGGACAAGCAGCTCCGCTCCGCTGCCTACCATTTTCCTTCCCACTTTCACCAAATAGTCGGCGCTTCGAAAAGGTTTGACGGCCCCGATGGGGTGGGGCGCCTCCTCCTCCGCCTCCGCACTGGTGTTGGCAACGCCGCCCTCCATCGCGGGAGCGGACACGGCAGTCATTCCCTCCAAGCTTCTGTTTCCCGCTGGTCTTGACCATGCTGCTGTTGGTGCTGGCTTCAAGAAGGTTGATCCTGATGCCCTGGTGCTTTTGTGGCCTTTTGGCGTTGTGGAAATGTGCAGTTTGCACAGCTTAAAATTCGAGCCTGCATGCTTTTGGCGCCCCCGCGCCAAAATATGCGATACGAGTCGTAGATTACTCTGTGTGTATGCATAATTTATATAAAAAATAATGTTTTAATATTACGAGCTTGTATTAATACTACTCTCCTAGTAGTAAGAATTCGTATGTTAGTACAATGCACTTACAACTGTAGATACTCTGGGCATCTACTCTAGCTAGAGTAACTAGTATGCTTCCCATCATACCCCTAGTAGTAGTACGCTGATGGACGTATACATAGCGAAGAGGCAGCAGCAACGCCATTCCTTGAACCCTCGCCGCTCGTTCACCAGCTGCCGCATCCTCCAGGGGGGGTAGCCGTCTCATTCGCCGCTCGTGATCACCATGACGTTCACAGATGAGGAAATCGCGGCAGCGGAGGCCCAGTTGGTGCCTCTGTCAGCATCCGAGTTGTCGCACCTTCGACCGCTCCTCGAAGCTTTTGCCACCAGACATCAGAGTCACCACCGTCCCATCGCACTGGTCACATCAGGAGGGACGGCGACCGACCTCGAGGTCAACAGCGTCCGATTTCTCGATAATTTTTCGACTGGTCTGAGGGGCGCAGTATCTGCGGAGCACTTTCTGAGAAGGGGATACGCGGTCATTCACCTGTGGAGGGAGGGCAGCGCCGCGCCGTACGCGAGGACTCTGAGCGCTGCGCTTGGTACAAAGCAAGCAAACCATGGCCTCGGCTCTGATGCCATGGGGCGCTTGTATAACTTCCCCGGAGAAGAGGAAGACAGGGATGAGGAAGATCGAATGATTTCCCAGGTGCGCTCGGGTGATCCATGGTTAACCGATTCTTCAAATAAGCTTTCATCCGGCGAAGGCGGGGGGGTTCCCTCACTGGATTCACCCGTTTTGTTCGAGACTAAGGATGGTCCTATACGTCTGAATAATCGTGTTATTACGTCTTCTAATATTGAAACCGCGCTGAGAGAGAGGGCAAAAGTGTTTAAGAACGGCTTGCTCCTTACTGTTAAATTCAGGACAGTGGATGAATATCTTTCCAAACTTAAGTTGTGCTGCGAAGCGCTACAAGATAGCCGATCCCTTGCTGTGATTTACCTGGCCGCCGCCGTGAGCGACTTTTACATTCCTAAAGCAAATCAAAGTTTGCATAAGATTCAGAGCCAAGATTATGGAACTGGGTCAGAGTCAAACATCTCAGTGGACAATGATAATTGCCTCACACTCAAGCTTCATCCAGTACCGAAACTAATTCCGGCCCTTCGAAAACTATGGGCTCCAGATGCGTTCACAGTTAGCTTCAAACTTGAGACGGACACGGCTATTTTGAAGCATAAGGCCATGCTGGCCATCAGGAGGTATGGTCCTCATATAGTCATCGGTAACATTTTGGCAACAAGATACTCCAAGGTTTGGATCTTGCGGCGAACCAGGTATGCCGAAGATGATGAACGTAGCGAATGCAAGGGAGATAATGACGACGGAGAATTTGATGCGAAAGAAATATGCAAGGCCGGAGGTGCGATTGATGAGTTGGAGGATGCCATGATTGGGCATGTAGTGGAGAAGCATTTCGAATATGTTGCAAATCACATCCCAAATGAGGGTAGGGATGACAGGACGGCCATTGTAGCAGGTGCGGAAGCTGCAGCAAGGCACAACCAAAAAATCATAGAGAAGAAGATGCGAATTGAAAATGAGATCTACTGGAAACGCGTGAAAGAAATGGCACTCAATCTAGCGGGGCATGCCCTCGGTATGGTTCTGACTTGGTCACTTACAAACATGCTCCAACAGAGGTTCCATAGGAAATGAGCGTTACACTTGACTTACTAACATAGAAGTGAACAATTTAGAATTAGAATTTTACTGCCTGAGAGTATTGCGTTACATACTTTCAAAGTCATAGTCATCGGCATCGGCTGCGTTGGAATTAGCAGCAGCGCCCTCTACGCCATCCATATCCATTTCCTCATCAGACGACTCATTGCCTTCATCTTCCCCTGTTAGGAAGCGAGCAGCATCGCCGGAGGGTTTTGTATCGGACGGAACTGAAGGCTCGAGCTTAACAAAATCCATTCCATCCTCAGGAAGACCCTTCAGGACTTCTTCGTCAACTTGGTTAACATCAAAGGCATCGCCAAAGGCTTTCACTATGACAGCGTCTGCCTTATGGGATGTGTCCTTACCTTTCTCGTCGCTCGCCGGCGGCATCGTGTAATAAGGGATCTTACCTCCATTCCAGTCGCGAATCACAGTCCTGGCGGCAGAAACCTTGTCCGGGATACCACCCTTTATAACCCGACCGGATCGCTTCGCTACCATGGCTAGGAATGCCATAACATCGCCCTTGGGAAACGCCGGAATGGAATATGTCATCATGAGCGATTCGGGGGAACATCTCTCTAGCAGGCCCTGTACCGCTGGAATAGGATCTTCGACGCTATCAGCATCAACGCAATTTCTTAGTAAAGCATGGCCTCCACTTTGGCTTTCTCCAGAGACATCGTCGAAGACAACGCCGGGTGAATCAATCAGTCGAAGGGATTTGTCCAACACTACCTCCTGCATAGAGGTGGTAAACCCTGGGCGGGGACTCACGCCCACGGCCCGGCTTCGCTTCATGGTGTTCAGTATGCTGGACTTCCCAACGTTGGGATATCCGATGATTCCCACGGAGATACTAGCCTTGCTGTTCTTTGCCTTCTTATCTCCACTTGAATGGCGGGCGTAGTTCTTTAAAAGATGGAGAAGAGATTCAACCCCAACGCCAGATGAAGACTGGAGCGCGCTCTCTCCCTTTGTTTGACCGATATTGCCCCTAGATTGGTTCGTTCCAGCCTTAATTGCCACTGTCGGATGCGATCGGCGAAGGTACTTCAGCCAACCAGCAACAGCCTGCTTCGGCACGAGATCGATCTTGTT
>Ga0099799_10129_pt1 | contig 22749 bp, 9 predicted proteins | sample Uncmet6_SortLC_1_FD_89033 | JGI IMG/M metagenome (GOLD analysis project Ga0099799, IMG submission 89033) | Marine eukaryotic communities from CALCOFI LINE 67, Pacific Ocean - CN11_C50_N6_SortLC_1 | ecosystem: Environmental > Aquatic > Marine > Oceanic | place: Pacific Ocean: Monterey Bay...
ATAAAGCAGAAAAAATGCCGTCTGAAAATGAAGCAGAGGAAGACGTCTCTCCACCTATGCCGTTTCTTCCGATCACGAGCCCGGAGACGGTCGGCCTCTGTTCGTCCCTCCCTCTTCGTCCTAATGATATATTCATCTGCTCTTATCCAAAGAGCGGGACAACATGGACGCAGCACATTGTTTTATCTCTGCTGATGAAAGCGAAGGAGAATAAAGGAATGGAGAAGCTCGATTACTCTCACGTTTCTTCCTATGCCCCATTTTATGAAGTAGATCAGCATTGGAAAGCCGGAGAAAGTGATCTCAATCCATCGATTCGAGCCAACCACGAGAAGCTCGGTAGGAGGGTGTTCAATACTCACTTGAGGTGGGACATGCTGCCAAAGAATATGGAGGGCGGAGCTCGAAGTGATGCCGGTTCAGACAAAGCCCGGTTTATCTACATCGCTCGATCGCCTATGGATGTTTGTCTTAGTTTTTACTGCCATTTGTCGAACCAGAATGAGGGTGGCTACGAGGGTACCTTCGATTCCTTCTTTGATGAATGGATGAGAGGGGAAATCGCATTTGGATCTTATATCGACCATGTGCTATCTTTCGTGCCAGCCTTGAAGGACGCCGGTGGGGACCGTGAGATACTTCTGGTTACATACGAAGAGTTAGTCTCCGATCTGTCGATGGTCGTGTCAAGGATTGCAACATTTATTGAGGCGGATGTATCGAAAGAGGACATCACCGAGCTGTTGCCGACCTTTTCATTTCAGCAAATGAAATCTGATTTGGATCGGTTTCAGCCGCGAAGCGTAACCTGGAAAAAAGGCTTTCAATTTCTTCGGAAGGGTGTGACTGGCGATTCAAAAAATGTTGCTACTGATGCGCAACGGCATCAATTAAGCGAGTTGTTCGACGATAAGTGTTTCGCATCGAAGTTACAGAGTGCATTGGCAGAGTCTTCCCCTTCCGATTTGGAAAAGATCCTGGCTTTGGTGCGATAATGGTGATGAAAGAGCGCAGTCGCTCTGGCGAGAGCTCCTACTCTAGTATGAATATATTGCATTTTAGTACATGTACTAGAATGAAGCCTCGTATCATTATGCACAATAATAATATTATGCATACAATAATTCATACTGCTCTATTTTATTTTATCCACTACAAATACTAGATAGTAATTGTACTCCTTCTAGACTAGAGTACGAGTATCTATGCATATCAAACAAAGTGCTGTTCTCTACGAGCTCGTAGCTACTACAAGTAGTACTACTAATTAGTAGTATCCATACAGACATGTTGTCCTTCACATACTACAGTACTAGCTGGTATGCATAGCTAGAGTACTAATATTAGCTATGCATGCATGTACTTAGTACGAGAGTATGTGCTTTCATACGAGCGTATGTGCATATTACTAGCTATGCATAGTATGTATGCATGTATGCATGGTGTATGTGCATACTAGAGTACGTGTGTACTCTTTTAGTAGTCCTATGTACGTATGTACATACTAGCTAGTATGTATGTAATTAGCTTTCCACGAGTGCTATTACTAGAGGAGCACTAGAGTATGCGTATTAGAGTAATAATATGACGAGCGATGTGGTTGGCATATTATACTACTACTAGTCTAGTACTCTAGTATATTATCAATACTCTATGCATACTACTCTCGTAGTACATTATTTATTTAAAGGCGAAATGTGAAACGAGTAATAAAAAATTGAAATTAAAATTGACAAAGCACAAATCATATTATTACATACTACAGTAGAGTATCTTGTCAAAAAAGCGTACAGCTGCCTTTTCTATACTGAGTCAGGTATCCTTGTTGAGGTTAGGTATTCGTTGCGCAGAGGCTTGTTGAGGTTTCACTCCTCGTCACAGATAGGGTTGGGTTTGCTTTGGCGTGGTCTCAGTACGTTTTCAACGTGACCAAAATACTTCAAGTGCTGAGAAGTAGATTCAATGAAACCCGGAGTACTTGAGGTACGAAGGTCGTTCGTCAAAAGTCTCGTCACCACACCCTAAGTTGAGGCTTCGCCGCGGCCTCGCGCTTACTCATCGATGTTGTATCCTCCTTTTCATCTGCAACTGCATCTGGCTTCGTTGTGTCCTCTTCGTCTCACAATATCACCATTCGTCAATTAAAGAATGGTGTCGTTTAAGTTGGCCGCCGGTGCCCTGATCGGGGCCGGAGCTGCGACGGCGTAAGTTCATGTTATGATTGAGCGGGGGTTGTCGTTGAGGAGAGAGAGAGAGAGAGAGAGAGAGTTCCTTGGTTCGGTGTGTTTCCAAAACGCATGGAGGAGTGTTCCCTGTCCGTCCTGTTATTCAGGACTGTCGGATGGCATCCTTCGGCATTTGGTGGTCGGCTCCGCGCCCAATCAGCATTGTACGTCTGACACTCTTATACATATTTCCGGTTGCCACGACAGAAGCTCACAATCCAATCCCCCCTCCATCGGTTTATCTCTTTTGCACTCCAATCCAACAGTTGGCAAATAGCCCCTTCGTTCGTCAGTAACCAAAACGCCAACACCTTCCACCAGAGATCAGCTCTCGCAACTGGCGCCTTCTACCAGCAGAATGGCGCTGTTCAGAGCCGTTCCGCTATGAATATGGTTCTCCAAGATCCCACTGACACTGCTGTCGGTGGGGGCGGAGGTATGTTCACTGCCTCGAACTCCGAGAACCGACGAGTTGTTCCTGAGGATGTCCGCGACCGTCCTGTGATGAAGGTTGTATACGTCGTGCTTGAGTCGCAGTACCAGTCTTCCATGACTGGTGCCGTGAAGCGTATCAACGCTGGCTCGGAGAATATGGCTGTTGAATGCGTTGGTTACCTCCTCGAGGAGCTCCGCGACGACGCTACCTTTGAGCAGTTCAAGAAGGACGTTGGTGAGGCCAACATCTTCATTGGCTCTCTCATCTTCGTGCAGGAGCTCGCCGAGAAGGTAAACGAGGTGGTGGCACCTCTCCGCGACCAGCTCGATGCCGTGCTCGTCTTCCCCTCCATGCCTGAGGTCATGCGCCTCAACAAGGTTGGAAGCTTTACCATGAAGAACCTTGGCCAATCCAAGTCGGTCGTTGCTGATTTCATGAAGAAGAAGAAGCAAGATGATGGATCCTCATTTGAGGAAGGCATGCTCAAGCTTCTCAGGACCCTACCCAAGGTGCTAAAGTTTCTCCCCAGTGACAAGGCCGCAGACGCTCGCACCTTCATGATGTCCTTCCAGTACTGGCTTGGAGGTTCGCCAGAGAACCTTGAGTCGCTCATGCTCATGGTCGGACAGGACTACGTTGATCCCATCAAGAAGGCTATGGAGGGCAAAGAGAAGATTGTTACCGAGGAGCCCGTCCTTCTCCCCGACAAAGCCATCTGGCACCCTGTCGCCCCTGACATTGTCTTTGAAAGCAACCAGAAGTATTTCGACTGGTACAACAACGAGTTTTGCCCTGACGCCGGAATCGACACGAAGACGGCCCCCACTGTCGGCATCATCCTGCAGAAGTCCCACATCAACACCAAGGATGATACTCACTATGTCTCTCTTATCTCCGAAATCGAAGGGCGTGGTGGCCGCGTCGTTCCAATCTACTCTGGTGGACTCGATTTCTCTGGACCCCTTGAGGAATACTTTTACGACTCTACTGGCAAGCCCATCGTTGACACCATAATCAACCTCACAGGCTTCGCCCTCGTTGGAGGACCAGCTTCGCAGGACCACAAGAAGGCTGCCCAGGTGCTTAAAAGGCTCAACAAGCCCTACATCTGCGCTGTTCCTCTCGTGTTCCAGAGCTTTGAGGAGTGGCAAGCTTCCGAGCTCGGACTCCACCCCATCCAGGTTGCCCTTCAGGTGTCTCTTCCCGAGATTGATGGCGCTATCGAGCCTATCATTTATGCCGGACGTGAGGGTGCCACTGGCCGCAGCGTACCACTCGCTGACCGTGTCAACCTTCTCGCCGACCGCGCCCTCAAGTGGTCCAACCTCAATAACAAGCCCAAGCAGGACAAGAAGATCGCTATCACTATCTTCTCCTTCCCTCCTGACAAGGGCAATGTCGGAACTGCCGCATACCTTGACGTCTTTGACTCGATCAAGGCAGTCCTTGGGGAGCTCAAAGAGCAGGGCTACGACATCGGCGATGCAGCCGGCCTTGAAACCAAGGAGGAAATCATGGCCCAGATCCTCGACGATCCTGAGGCCAAGATCTCTTCTCCTGACCTTAACATTGCTTACCGCATGAACACTGAAGAGTACTATGAGCTTACCCCGTATGCCGAGGATCTTGAGGAGAACTGGGGACCCGCTCCTGGAAACCTCAACTCTGATGGTCAGAATTTGCTTGTTTATGGAAAGGAGTTTGGTAACGTCTTTATCGGAGTCCAGCCATCGTTCGGTTACGAGGGAGATCCTATGCGTCTTCTCTTTGCCAAGTCCGCTAGCCCCCACCATGGGTTCGCTGCTTACTACACCTTCCTGGAGAAAATTTTCGAGGCCGATGCTGTCCTTCATTTCGGTACCCACGGAAGTCTGGAGTTCATGCCCGGAAAGCAGGTTGGTATGTCTGGCACCTGCTACCCTGATCGCCTCATTAACTCCCTGCCCTCGGCCTACCTCTATGCTGCCAACAACCCGTCCGAGGCTACCATTGCCAAGAGACGCTCTTACTCTGCCACCGTGTCGTATCTGACCCCCCCCGCTGAGAACGCCGGCCTCTACAAGGGATTGAAAGAGCTTAAGGAACTTATTTCCTCGTACCAGGGCCTCCGCGAAAGCGGGAACCGTGGACCTGCCATCATCAACTCAATTGTCTCTACTGCCTACACCTGCAATCTTGATAAGGACGTTGATCTTCCTAATTTGGAGACCTACGACGCTGTCGCCGACACCTTGGAGAACCGCGACGCCATCGCTGGTGCCATCTACTCCCAGATCATGCAGATCGAGAGCCGACTTCTACCTTGTGGTCTTCACACCGTTGGTGTCCCTCCCACAGCTGAGGAGGCCGTCGCCACCCTCGTCAACATTGCTCAGCTCGATCGTCCTGAGGATGATATCGAAGGACTTCCCCGTGTGATTGCCTCTTCGATCGGGCGTGAAATCAACGAAATCTACCGTAACAACAATCAAGGTGTTCTCGAGGATGTTGAGCTCAACACCAAGATCACCGAGGCTTCCCGCGCTGCGGTCCGCGCCCTCGTCAATCAGTCGACTGATGGCGATGGTCGCGTCAAGGAGGTGAAAGGATTTTTTGATGAGGCTGGTTCCTTCTTTGATAATCTTAGTGGAAAGAAGAAGCCCTGGACTGAGGCCATCATAGCCGCCGGATTCCCCGATATCTCTGAGGAACGTCTTTCCCCCGTCTTCACATACCTTGAGTTCTGCCTGAAGCAAGTTGTTGCCGATAACGAGCTTGGAGGCATCATGGAGCTTCTGAACGGGGAATTCCTCATGCCTGCGCCTGGCGGAGATCCTATTCGCAATCCCGATGTCCTCCCCACTGGTCGCAACATGCACGCTCTTGACCCTTCTTCCATTCCCACTCAGGCTGCCGTCGAAGTCTCCGAGGGTGTCGTTCGCAAGCTTCTTGAGAAGCTCAAGGACGAGAACGACGGCGCGTTCCCTGAGAGCATTGCTTTCACCCTCTGGGGAACCGACAACATCAAGACGTACGGCGAGTCCCTCGCCCAGGTTCTGGCTTTAGTCGGCGTCCGCCCTGTTTCTGATTCCCTTGGCCGCGTGAACAAGGTCGAGCTTATCCCCCTTGAGGAGCTCGGTCGCCCCCGTGTCGACGTCGTCGTCTCTTGCTCTGGAGTTTTCCGCGATCTCTTTATCAATCAAATGAATCTTATGGACCGTGGTATCAAAATGGCTGCCGAGGCTGATGAGCCCCTCGACCAGAATTTCGTTCGTAAGCACGCCATTGAACAAGCTGAGGAGCTCAATGTCAGTCTGCGTGAGGCTGCCTGCCGTGTCTTCTCTAACTCTGCTGGATCCTACAGTGCCAATGTTGGCCTTGCAATTGAGAACGGAGGTTGGGAGGACGAGGGTCAGCTCCAGGACCAGTTCCTCACTCGTAAGGGATTCGCCTTTAACGCTGACAAGCCCGGCATGATGGAGCAGCAGGCCGATCTCTTCAAGTCCGCCCTGAAGACTGTCGACGTGACATTCCAGAACTTGGACTCGTCAGAGATTTCTATCACTGATGTCTCTCACTACTACGATTCTGACCCCACCAAGGTTGTTCAGGGTCTCCGTGATGACAAGAAGAAGCCCATGTCTCTCATGGCTGACACGACCACGGCCAATGCCCAGGTGCGCACTCTCTCTGAGACCGTTCGTCTCGATGCCCGTACTAAGCTTCTCAACCCCAAGTTCTACGAGGGTATGCTTTCCACCGGCTACGAGGGTGTTCGTGAGATCCAGAAGCGCCTCCGCAATACCATGGGATGGTCTGCCACTGCTGGTGAGGTTGACAACTTTGTCTTCGAAGATGCCAACGATACATTCATCAATGATCCGGAGATGCAGGCACGTCTTCTCGAACAGAACCCCAACGCTTTCCGCGATATGGTAACCACTTTCCTTGAGGCTAACGGCCGAGGATACTGGGACACCTCTGAGGAGAACATCGAGCGACTGCAGGAGCTGTACGCAGAGGTCGAGGACCGCATTGAGGGAGTCTAAATTCCGATGTCGCTTTGGGGATGCACATTTTTCACTAATAGAGATTCTGACATTGGATATTTAACGTGCCACGAAGGCAGAGTGGAGGGGGTTGTGTCGACCGGTAGAGAATAAATCGCGCAGGACTCGGTCGCTCCTTCACTCTTATAGAAGCAAAACGCCTATTTTGCTACGAGTATACAGACAGTAAATTAGTCCATATGCTATTCCTGCGAAATACACAAAACAAAAGTCTAACCTGATGACACATTGAAGACACCTATTTTTAACGTTCTTATATTTGGCGTGAATTGATGATTAGTGTTCTTTCTAGATCAAAAGATACTCGCGATGCTTCCCGCCTTTCATCTTTCTCTTCTTGCCTTCAACGATGTTCTTCTTCCTGAGCGCCTTGCGATTCGCCAATTTGCGATCTGCCATGCTCTGAATTCTATCGGTAATGAGGCTACCCTTGGGTCGAACTGTCCTCAGCGTCCCCCCACCCTGCTCAGCGAGTTCTGAAGTAAGTGCAACTGCGAGGGATGGTGCATTTATCGGATCTTCGCTCGACAGCTTTGTAATCATGTCCGTGCCCAGAGGCTCCACCTTCTTTTCGGCCTTGAGACGCGAGAGCTTTTCCCTTCGCTCAGCCTTATCAGCCTCCTCTCTCGCAATAGCCTTACCGTACTTCTTCACCTCGGATACTGACGCCAAGAGGCGCTTCTCCTCCCTGCGCTTCTCCAGTGCCACCCGTTCTGCCTTTACGCGCTTCTGCTTGTTCCGTTGGGCGCGGGTTAGCTTCTCTTTCTTCAGTTTAGGGCGGTATTCCTCGCCACGCATTTCCTCATCCGAGTCGTCTTCGTCACTGCTAATTTCGTCGTCGCTGTGAACGAGGAGGGCCAAGGTCTCCTCACTTAGACCCTGGCTAATGGGCATCGTCTTGTATTCGATAGCATCATTTCTTCGGATTTCGACCGCAAGCGCCTCACCGATGACGTCCTGGTGCGCCTCGGGATCGGGGCGGTACGACTGTCCGGCATGCGCTAGTTCCACAGCGACAGCAGGACGCGCCGTCATCATGTGCACCTCCCTCGTCTTCTTGAGCTTGTTGGAGAGTGCGGCCTGTTCCGGCATGGCAACCCCAACCTCGGCTGGTACGCCCTTCTTGTCAAAAGTCCTTTCCCTTACAACGACCTGTACCGGTGCCATGCCAGCCATGGCTGCAACGCCAGTGCTAGATACCATGGCCTTCTTCTTGCGCCGCTCGCTGCAGGTTTTTCCATCGCCCCACAGGTCGAAGTTGGCCCTTGCAGTCCCGGCAACGCGCTTATTTCCTCGCCTGCGGGCGAGAATTTCCCGCCCCTCACTGGCAAGGCTTACGGCTCCCTCCTCCCCCTGCACCTCCAAGATTCGCTTCACCATGCGCTTGTCCTTCTCCGACAGCCTGTTCTTCGGCCGCTTCTCCTTCTCCTCGAAACGCTGCTTCTTCGGAACATGGGTGAGAGCCGATTTGTCGCCTGAAGTGTCGAGGACGAATAGGTCGGCATCTGTCTTGGATTTTATCCCCTTTGTCGAAACCTGGACGGCTATATCCTCAGCCAGCTCCGTGGCCGCCTCGTTGGCCCTCTTCCTAGCCCTGGTGTTGACGCCCTTCTTGCTCTTGCTCTTCTTTCCCATGGTGATAGGAAGTGTGGGATGATCTAAGGATTGGTCTGGGGATGAAGGGGCATGAAGCCGCCTTTCCACATTCAGCGTTCCGCGGCAGACTTCGGTGGCAGGTTGACGGCGGCGGCAGCTGGGAGCTGGGAGAGGAGAAAACGAAAAAGAGAAATCGATTGGCCCGCTTCTGGCTTCGCGATCAAGGTCTGCATTCAATATATAAAATATGTATGTGTTGACGGCCAGACGAAAATATTAAAACTGCTACTAGCTAGAGTAGTATGCATACTACTGGAGTATGCATACTACTAGCTAGTACTATGCATATCTAGTACGAGCGCGTACGAGCAGTTTGAATACTACTCTAGAGTATGCATACGAGCTCGTACTACTCCTAGTAGCTAGTAGTACGAGCGTACTGGTGCTAGCTATTGCTCGTACTCGTTGTGTCCATATTTTGCATACAGTATGCATACTGTAGTATTGTGCTTTGGAACACCGTATGCATACGAGAGTAGTATTCATACTACACGCGTGTATGAATACTCTAGTAAATATGCATAAACTGATTCTACAGACCCGCTGGCTGGTACATTTGAGCGCACGCGCAAAAGAATTCAACATGCGTTTTTACTAGAGTAGTACGAGTAGTACAGAACAAAATGCAGCTATGCATATTATGCATACAGTATGCAGCAGTATGGATATTAGCATGAATGCACGTTAGTAAAAAAATACGAGCGAGCATCATGTTTATTCCTCCCCCCCCCCCCAACCCCAGGGCACTTCGACCGCGTCCTCTCCACAGCCTTTACCGCCAAACACCACTGACCATGCCACCTATTCTCGCCTATCTAAAATGATTTAGCTGCCAAGAATGCTATCCAGGTCTTCCTCGCTCAATTCCAGTCTTAGCGGAACCGCAATAAGAGGGGAGGTGCCCGGCCTTGGTTTCTTATTTGTCTCACTGAGCTGCAGCAGAACGGAATCTAATTGCTCGTATCGCTGCAAAATTTCGACTATCGCCTGCAAATGACAGAGGTAATCAAATTCAGATGCGTGCCTAAACTTCCTTGATCCCAAATGGAATGGGAGAATGTTGAGGTACAATTCTCGGAAGCCAAAGCTCTCTACTCTGTTGAAATCAACATCGAAGCATTTGCCATATTTCTCGTATATTGCATCTCGGAGAGAGTAGCCATTGAATTCCTCGTCCTCCTCGTCTCCTTCATTGGTCCTCACAGCTACCGAAGATGATTTGGCTCCTGCTTCATCTACTGACGCAGCAGTTTCTCTCCTCTCAATTTCGGCTCTGAGCCCACTGGCATCCCAGTCGTCATTCCCACCATCTTCGCTACCTTTACCTGCATCTGATGGGCGATCGTCATTATTTTTTCCCTTGTTGTCGCCGGATTTTCCGAACAGATCGTCCAAGAACGATCCGCAAATGCAAGTCGCTGCTACTGAGGCTGATGGACCCGTCGGCGCTCTCAATGCTGCATGATCCTTCTGCCTGACTTCAGCACTTCGCGTTGGATACGGGCGAATGGACGTGCGGGGCGAGAATGACGACGCTGTCAGTGTCGTGTTGGCGGCAAGGATCAATGCGAGCGCAATTCTCATAGCTGGTATCTATTTGTGAGCTGAGCTGGGCCGGGTTGGAGGAGGGAGGGACGATGGTTGCACAAACAGAAACCAGATTCGAACTCAGCGCGTTCAAGAAGAGGTCCTACTACTCTAGAGTACTAAGTACATTACTACGAGCTCGAACAGTAGCACTACCCTTTTAAGCGTACTATTAGAGTATAGGGCCGAGGGGGCTTACATAATAAATAATAATGGTTTTTCCCAGCAGGAGAAATTTTGCCACTATTCCCAGGTGCGGAGAAGCAATTCCCAGGTGCGGAGAAATACTATTAGGGTTCAGGTATAACGCATTTTTTGAGACCTACTACTTGGTAGTATATATCATACTATAATATACTAAGTATATACTCTCCTATTTTATACATAGTACTATACCGTAATATTATTACGTATGCATACTAGCTAGATTATGCATACTAGCTAGTACTAGAGTAGTAGTATGAAAACGAAAAACCCATCGCTTTGAAGAAAGGGCAACAAAATCATAAAGGATACGACTCAGATACTCTAGACTAGAGTATCTTGACGGCTTCGACACGACGGTTTGAACTGGTGTAAATGTTACATTCGGTCTTTTGATAACGAGCTGTTGAACCAGCGACCGCCCCAGAACCATGCCGGCGCAGCGGACACAGCGGGAGCACTCTATACAGCGGGAGAGCGCCGACATAGGCGCACGGCGGGGAACCAGCGGCCGCGACCGCGGCGGCGCCGTCTCCCGCCTCGTCGGCGCCGTCCCTGCAGTGGCCCTAATCACCGCCCTTGCCCTGGCCTCCACCTTGGTCCACAGGCTCACTGGCGACCAGCTGCTGGCCGAGGCCACCCTCCTGGTCCGATCGGGGGAGGTCATGCCATTGCACGGCCAACTGACTGGCCTGCGTGGCGGCGGCGGCCCACGCGCGCCCGCCACAATCCCAGCCATCCGATCGGAGCTCTCAGATCGTGATCCCCTTTCGGTGTGGAACAGCATCGTTGAGGCGGCTGCCGCGGATGCCGCCGCCGCCGAGGCCGCGGGTCGCCCCCTCGTGGCGGTGGAGGTGGGGGTCCACTCTCCCCGCCACTGCCTCCACGCCGCGGAGCAGGGCTTCCTCACTCACTGCTTCGAGCCCAGCCCCTTGAGCTACGCCAGGCTCGTGGGCTCACCTATTGTGAAGGACGCCTCACCGGAGGTCAAGGCGAGGGTGGTGCCGCACCGGGAGGCAGCCGGGCCCTCGTCGGGCGGCACGGTTCCCTTCCACTCCACCGGGGGGACGGGCGACCACGTCGGGGAGTACGACATGTGGAAGATGGAGAGGCGGAGGCAGGATCCTCCCTCATCCGGGGAGAGCCAACTCGACCGGAAGAAGAGGGGAGAAATAATCGAGGTTCCGACCACGAAACTTGATGACTTTATCAGGGACGACGTTGAGGAAGGGGAGGTGTATCTGCTCAAGGTGGACACGCAGGGGTTCGAGCCGTCCATATTCTCCGGGCTCAGGGAATCTATACGGTCAGGAGCGATTCGGTACGTGATTTTCGAGTTCTGGCCCCGGGGAATGGATCTCATGGCCGACACGCCGGGGCAGTGTTCGGGACGGCAGGTGCCGGATATGCTCGTCGAGGCCGGGTACGAGCTGTACGCACTCGGGGTGGAGGCCCATCCAAAGGCTCCGCTCAAGGGCGGGGGTAACATCAGAAGGGAGGCGATGACGAGGCCCCTGAACCAGGGCACGGAGGCGTACTGCCGGTGGTTCTTCGACCTGGAAGGGCGCCACCCCAGCGAGAAGGGGGAGGAGGAATATAAGTTCGGGTACTGGGCCGACTTCGTGGCGGTGGCTCCCGGGGTGAAGTTGCCCGACGAGGTTTTCAGGGCTGTTTAACTTTCCTCCCAACTGCGTCACACATATTTGAAAAATAAGACGTTTGGCAAGCAGACCACACGCAGGAGGAGCATCGTAAGTATCCTCATCCTCTGTACTTGATCTTTGGTTAAGTGATAGGTCTAATCACTTGGATCTGACCTCCATCATTTATCCTTCATGATTTTGTTGCAAGCTGGGTTTTCGTTTTCACATGCGGTGCATCATACTTCTACTCTGGTCTAGTATGCATAGTATGCATACTAGCTAGTAGATCTATCTGCATACTTCGTACAACAAGTAGTAGGTATGCAAATGCATAGATCTATCCCCCCAACCCGCCCGAACTATATTAATAATTAGGGCCCACCTACGTAGGTACTATGCATAAGAAATAATAATGCCTATTATTACTCCTCTAGTATGTAAATAAATAAATAAAATAATGTTAGTCAATCTCCAATCGCGGCCGGCGCAAATCGCGCGAACTCCTCATATTCTGATTCAAACGAGCAGCTCCTTTATTCAATGCCGCAATTCGCGCTAATGGCTGCAGTATCATGTTGCCTCTGATGGTCCTTTTCGTAAGCCTCGCATTGATGCCGACTGTCTTCGCCATGTATATAGCCCCCAATAGGTTATCGATGCGGAAGCTGGGGCCGACACAGTCTCCAACGCTGGGCGGACCCGTCTTGCGCCGCATCAAGGCCAACAGGTCGCGGCCCCGGGCGATGGTCAGCCCATACCAGAGTGGGGTCGACTATCCGTCGTCGGCAACACAGATCCTTCACATTGCCGATGGAGTGGAATGCCGGGAGGTGGCCATCGATGTCGACGGCATCGGGCCGGTTACTGTGCTCGAGGCGACGGCTGAGTCACAGGAGGCGCTAGTTGACGCTGCCCTGGTCCTAGAAGACGAGTCGCTAGAGGCGGGAAGCGTCTCGTTGGACGTCGGCGACCCGTACGGTAGCGTGCTTTGGCCTGCCGCATCGGCCGTGGCCAACCATCTGATGAGAAATTTTGATGTGGAGGAGAGGAGGACGACGAAATTGTTGGAGCTCGGGAGTGGGACGGGTTTGGTGGCGCTCGCGGCGGCAAGGGGCGGCTACCAGCATGTGGTGGCGACCGACTACGAGTCGGTACCCCTGTCCCTTCTGGGATATGCCGCCTGCCACCTGAACGGGGATGTCGACCTTTCATCCATTATCGCCAGGGAAATGCTGAACATCTGTGACTTTTCCGTTCCTCTGCCCGAGGCCGACCTCGTCGTGGCGGCCGATATAATGTACGAGCCCGCGACTGGGAGGGCGGTTGCACGTCGGGTCGTCGAGGCTCTCAGTAGGGGGAGCCGCGTTGTAATCGGCTGCAGCCCGGGCCGGCCCGGCAGGCCCGCCTTCCTCGAGGAGCTGCGGGAGATCGTCCCTGGAATCCAGGCCGATTTTGTCGACGCCGAGGGCACCACATGCTCCGGGGAGAGGCATAATCTAATATGTGGGGAGGGATCCACGTCGGTCAGTGCACAGCCCAAGCTGCTGATGGTTAAGGTGATGGATCTGTGTCCGTCCTGCCTCCCCTCTCCGAAGTAGATCTAGTAGATCTAGAGGGAGGAAGGCACACGAGCAAGGACGGCGCGGACCAATGCTATCCACTCAGTTTGCCCAACAGTCTTACAACCTGAACTAGAATTACGCTACACCGGTACTATATCTTTGTGGGAAATCTGCCTTGCCTTCCTCATTTCAATTTTCCTCACAGCACTCATCGTCAATGGATCGCTGCACTCTCCCGTAATATCCCTTCACGTCTTGGTCGATTCTGTTGGCTGGTCCCCTGCTTGCTTGAGCCAGGCGCTGGGCTGGTGCGTTTCGTGGAGGCTGGATGATTGTAGATTGGAGTGGTTGCATCTTTGGAACAAACATACTACGAGAGAGTAGTATGAAGAAAATCGCTAGTATGCATATGCATACTAGCTAGTACAGCTGTACTCCTATGCATACTCGCTCTTATGCATATACTAGCTAGTAGTAGTATTAGTAAGCATACTCTAGTAGTAGTTCCCAGACTACATACTAGCTAGTACATACATACATGATGTACTACTACTAGCTAGAGTATACATACAATAGCACAAAGTAACATTATTATTTATTTGAAATCCAACCGTTGACGACATTGCTCTTGGACGGATACCTCCCACGAACCCATCATGAGCGACGACGGGCTCTCGGCCCAGTTCTGCGCCTTCACGGGCCTGGAGGACGTCGAGCAGGCCAAGACCTGGCTGGAGATGGCGGGGGGGAATGTGGAGATGGCGGTGGGCCTCTTCTTCGAAAGCGGGGGGGCGATGGGCGGCGGCGACGGCGGCTTTGGCAGCGACGGTGGCTTTGGCGGGTCCTCCTCGGCCTCGGCGTCGTCCAACGCCGCCGCCGCCGGGCCGCCGGTGCCCGACTGGTTCCGCTCCGTCTGGCCGCCCTCGGTGCGGGGATTCTCGGACGTCCCCGAGGCCTGGGCCGGCCAGTCCCTCAGGTTCGAGGGGGGCGGGGGGATCGGCCTCCCCCAGCCCCGGAACGGGCCATGCGGAGTCCTGGCGGCCGTCCAGGCCGCGGCGCTCGCCGACCTCTGCAGGAGGAGGAACGCCGGGGCGGGTTCCGCGGGCGGCGGCTCGGACCAGCTGCGCCCCGCCGTGACCGACGACGTCCTCGCCTCCGTCCTGGCCGACATGGTCTGGCAGGCGAGGCCGGGGGACGGCGACGGGGCCACCCTCGTCACCGGGGCAGGGGCCGATGCGGTACAGTCCGCGGCCCATGCCGACAGGGACTCCCTCCTGGCGGCGGCCACATCCTCCCTGGGCGCGTTCAAGTCCCCGGGAGGGGCCAACCTGCTCGTGTACTCGCTGGTCCTCACCCGAACAGTCGAGGGGGTGCGGCGGGATGTCCGGGGGGCCGGGGGAGATCTGCCCCTGGTGAACGAGCTCTCCCTCTGCACGTCCGATCTGGTCGCCCTGTGCCTCAGGGGGAGGGCCGACGGCAACTTCGGGGCCTATCCGGCGGTTCCAGGGGGGGAGTATACAAGGTTACGGGGGCGAGGATGAGGACGGCGTCCAGAAGCTGGACAGGGCCCCGGGCGGGCTGGGTGTGGGGCTCCTCAGCATGGATGTGTACCAGACCAAGATCCCCGTCGCCGACGAGCTGCTCTCCCCTAGGCATCCAGTGTGGCTCCTGCACGGGGGGGACCACTTCACGGTCGCCTTCGCCGAGGACCTGCGGCTCCCTTCTCCGCCGGTCCCGGGGGCGGCGACGAGCATCGCCCTGCTGCACTGGAACGGCCTCCCCCCCAGCGGGCCCCGCCTGGCGAGGCTAGTGGTACGGGCCGAAAGGGAGGCCGGCCCCGCCCCCAAGCGGAGGAAGAGCCCCGTCCAGTACGCCCCCGTGATCGGCGAGGTCGAGTCCATCGTGCAGGCCGATCCTGCCATGAAGCGGTCCAGTCCCAACGGCTGGACCGGTTGGAGGTACGAGGTGCAGGTGGCGGGGAAGGAAACGGTGGAGGAGGGGACCAAGTACGAGCCCAGGCCGGAGTCCGTCCCTCTCCCTCCCGCCTTCGATCTGAAGAACTATACGCCGGCTGGGAACGACGGGGGGTGGCGCTGCGCGGCCTGCTACTCGACGAGGTTCCAGACCATGTGCTTTGGCATGAACGATGCCAAGGCGGATGGGGGCAATGATCCCAAATGCGACAACTGCGCCCGGCCGCGCTCGGTGGTGGGATTCACCATCTGGCTTCGGTACGACGAGCTTCCCGACAAGTGGAAGCAGAGCGCCGACAGGCAGTTCGCTCCAAAGGTGGTGTCGGTCCTTCGTACCAAGTGGCCGGGGGCGAGGATCGAGGTGGCGGAGGATGGCAGCTATGGCAAGGACGATTGGCCTTCCGTCTAGCTGCCTGCGAGGCGGTCCAGGTTCGTACTGGGTACAGTGGCTAGCTAGGCCTGACTGAGGAGCAAATCGGAAGGACCAAATCGCAGCGATGGCGCGTGTGTGGATATTTTAATGACGAACTTATAAAGTAGATAATGCAGAGAAAAACTCAGCAGGGCGTGCGTTGATGCATACCTTCAGCCATCCCGCCCCGCTTCCGTATTTCTGCTTCCATATTTCTTTTTCATTGATTCAAAGAAATCAAACCAAGGCGAAGGCTTCCAAGGGCGTTGCCTCGGTATTGGCGGAGGCGCTAATTTCGGGATCCACCGCACTCAGGATCGTCCTCTCGGTCTTGGGCGAGTTGAGGGCTTTGATTACAAGGGCTGCCACGTCCTCCCGGTGGATGGATCCTATAGCCATTTTGTTCTCGGTCAGAATGGCCGTGCCTGTCGCCGGCTCTGACTTGAGCCCTCCGGGGCGGATGATGGTCCAGTTCATGTTGGTGTAGTACTTGATGAGGATGTTCTCCGCCCGCTCCTTGGCTGCCAAGACGTCCTTCAGCCCCTCGAAGACAGGGGGGGGCGCAGCCCCCTTGGACGAGCCACACCCGATGCTGGTAACGAGGATGCAGCGCGTGACGCCCAGGATCCCCGCTGCCTCGATGACGTTAGAGTTGCCCGCGTAGTCCACGCGCTGGTCGTTCTCGTCGGGAACGGTGCCCTGACCCATGGTAGTGATGGCGGCGTCGCACCCGTCCATGGCACCCTCGACGGACTTGTAGTCGAAGGCATCACCCCGCGCGACCGTGACCCCATCGATGGCCCCCAGTTCCTCCGCCGCCTCGTCGGATCGGACCAGGGCGACGACCTCCGACCCCGCCCCAACCAGCTGGTCGACAATGTGCCGCCCCACTCCCTTCGTGCCGCCGGCGACAAATACTTTCTTGTACGTGGCCCCATCGGCCGCCATTCGGAGAAGGGACGAGGCGTCCGACGCTGGGTAGCTCGACCGGGTACCGACGAAGAACCGGTTCGACGGCGCCGGGGCGAACGCCGCGGCCGTCGTCGCTAGGAAGACCAGGATGGCCGCCGACAGCGGGGCAAGGGGCGGCATGATTGACCTGTGTAGATGCAGGTGGACGACGGGTGCGTAGGTGGAGCAGAGAAGAAGACAGTGGTGTTTCTAAGTTGTTGCATTCACATTGTGTGCACCAACCAGATCAGATCAGATCAGATCAGATCAGATCAGATCAGATGATACAGAAGATGGATTTTACGAGCTCGTGGATAGTGTATGCAACGCGACTGTTCAGATGCTGCACTACTCTAGAGTTTGCATACTCGATTAAAGACATACGTGTTGTAATAGCTAGAGTAGTACTAGTCTAGTAGGAGTACATCGACGAGCTCTCGCGTACGAGCGTATCCATAATAGTATATTATTATACAGCTGTATACTATACACGAGCTCGTAAGTAATGTATAAAGTAATAATTCCTTGCTACTCTAGAGTAGGAATTCATACAGCTGAATCTAGCTACGTATAGTAGGAGTACGCTCGAGGCCTTGAAGCGAGTAAGGTGGCGAGTGGGAATGCATACTAAGTACTACTACTAGAGAGTACTACTAGTAGGAGTAATATTATGCGAAGATGTACATGCATGCATAATACATAATACATGCGTGTCCAGTGGTACTTATCCATTGTGTCGAGCGATAGTTGACACCTGAAGATAAACTGCAACCTGCTGTGTCCATGCCACATACGTACGCGTTTACCGTTCTTCGCGCGCGCGCTGTAGAAGAGTACGCTGACCTAATCCGACTACTAGAGTACTAGCAAGCTACGACTCGTATGGATAGTATTCATACATTCATACTAGAGCTACTCTAGTACTAGCTAGCTCGTAGTACTATTAGTACTACCTACTAGCTAGTATTCATACAAACGCGCTTGTTGGCATTTTGCGATGCATACGCGGCGGCTCATTTGTCACCAACAGAAAACGCAAATCGTCGCCGTCCGCCACCGTTCTACTGTCTCGCCATCTTCGAGTTAGCACAAAGTCCTGCTACTATTACTAACATGGGTCTCTCAACGAAAGACCTGTACCTGATCGGCTATAACTTGGCGTGCTGCGCGGGATGGGCGACCATCCTCTACACGGCCCTGCCGTCTGTGTTTGAGGGTCTCCTCACGGGATTCGATACGTTGCCCAGCTCCCTGGCCGCTGTTTACGCTCTCCCCAACCTTGAGAAGATCCTCATCTACACCCAGTCGGCCGCCTTGCTTGAGATTTTCCATGCCGCTCTTGGGCTGGTCCGAAGCCCCGTCTTGGTGACGGCCATGCAGGTTGGCAGCCGCATTGCCGCCCTCTTGTCCGTCACCCACTCGCAGCAGGCTCAGGTCCAATTCGGCGCCGGCCTCATGGTCTTGTCCTGGGCCTTCGTCGAGGTTCCCCGCTATCTGTTCTATGTTGTGGCCATCATTACCGGAGACGCCACCAAGAAGACCCCCTACCCCCTCTTCTGGCTCCGCTACTCTCTCTTCGCCGTTCTCTACCCCACCGGCATCACTGGGGAGCTCACTGTGTTCCTTGCAGCCGCGGCCGAGACAGAGTCAACCGCGCTGTACTACCTCCTCATGAGTTTCCCTGTCATCTATGCACCGGGTAGTCCCGTTATGATTATGAACATGGTCGGAAACCGCAAGTCGGCCTTCAAGAAGCGCTTTGCAAAGCCGGCCCCTCCCCCGAGGGGCATTGTCTGGCCCGTCACGGGCAGCAAAAAGGGACAGGAGGTCCGGTCCTCGACCCCGACTGCAAAGGAGATTGTCGCCGCTGCGGTGGGGGCATCCGACACCGCCAAGGCCGAGAAGTGCCTAAAGGAGCGCAACTGGCGGTTCGGTTACCTTAAGCACCTGATCGGTCTCGTTGAAGAGCAGTGCAAGTCTCCTGATTCCGCGCTCAAGGTAGCCAATGCCGGCATGGAAAAGGCGTACGATACCTTTCAGTTCGTTGAAGCGGACGGATCCACCGTCACCCTTCGCCAGGCCATGTCCAAGCCCGCCGCCGAACAGTTTTCCACCGGCTTTGTTCAGGGGCTCGCCAGCGCCCCCAGCAAGGTCCTTGAGGTCCCCTATAAGGGTAAGACGCTGTCCGGGGAGGCCCTCAAGTCCCAGGTTCGCAAATGGGTTGAGTACGGGACCATCGAACAAAGCGCTGGCGATGCCATCATTGCCTGCTCCGATAACCCATCCTACCTTGACCTGTCAAAGCATCACTTCGTCCTCCTTGGAGCGGGATCGGCGATGGGACCCCTCCTCGTTCTCATGGCCCTCGGTGCCAATGTCGTGGCCATCGATCTGGACCGTCCCAATATCTGGAAACGCCTCATTGGCATCGCCCGCAAATCCCCAGGCACCCTCACCTTCCCCATGCGCAAGGAGCAGAAAGACTGCCTCGATGACGATGATCTGTACGCTAACTCTGGCTGCAATCTCTTTACCCAGACCCCCATGATCCGTGATTGGCTTCTCGATCTTTATCCCAAGTCCAAATTCACAGTTGGCTCGTATGCATACCTCAATGGGGCCCTCCATGTGCAGGTCTCCCTCGCCATGGACGCCATCACTCGCGACCTAACCGAAAAGCGCAAGGGTACCAGCCTCGCCTATCTCTGCACCACCACCGACTGCCATCTCATTCCCAAAGCGGCACACGATGCCGCCGTTGAGAACTACGGGTCATTCTCCAAGAAGGCCTACTGCATCGTCATGCGCCTCCTCGGCCGCGGCAAGCTGCTTCGCAAGAACTTCCGCGACCCTATCGAGGGCCAGGGCGGACCTTTCTACCTCGTCAACGGCGTCTCTATTGCTCAGGGCCCTAACTACATTCTCGCCAAGCGAATCCAGCATTGGCGCGCCATCATTGCCCGGTCAAAGGGCTGCACTGTCTCGTCCAACATCGCCCCTTCCACCTCGACTGCGTCCGTGGTGCAAAACCGCACCTTTGCATGGGCCTATGAGGGTATGCCCTACTTCACCCCCTACGAAATCTTTGCCCCCGAGACTTCAAACTCGGTCATGAGCGCAATTCTCTTCTCTGACTTGAGCGATCCCAAGAGCGGCGGCAATCCCAAGACGAAGCTCGCCAATCCCAACCAGCTTTTCTCGAGCGGGGGTTTCCACGGCGGGACGTGGCGATGCGCGTACGAGGTGGATAGCATCGGGGAGGCGAGCGTCTTCCTTTACTTTGGCCGCGTCGCGTTTCCCTACGTCGCTGGAGTTGCCGCTGTCGGCGCCGCATTCGTTGCCAAGGCCTACATGGGCTAGGGATGAAGCATCTTTTTTGCGTCGTGGTAACTCTTATTTAGCTAGGATACTAATTCTAGTGATGTGTTCTTCCTGTCACAGCTAGACTGGCAGACACTTTGGCCTAGTAGACGTTGGGAGCGGGAACCTCGAGGACCGCAGCCGCGCCCATGCCGGTGCCGATGCACATGGAAACGACGCCATACTTGCTCCCTCCCCGCCTCTTGACCTGCCTCCGGCGAAGCTCCTGGATTATCCCTGCAACTTGCCTGGCGCCGGTGCAGCCCAGGGGATGGCCGAGGGCGATGGCGCCGCCGTTCGGGTTGACCCGGGCCATATCCAGTCCCAGCTCCTCGACGGACCAGCTCGCCTGGCTAGCGAAGGCCTCGTTGATCTCGTAGACCTCGACGTCCTCCTTGGCAAGGCCGGCCCTGGAGAGGGCCTCGGGGATGGCATAAGCTGGCCCCACGCCCATGATGCTGGGGGGCACACCTACGACGCTGAACGATCTCCAGACGGCAAGGACGGGCAAGTTGCGCCGCATGGCCTCGGTCCTCGTCATGAGAAGGACGGCCGAGGCCCCGTCGGTCATCTGGCTGGCATTGCCTGCCGTGGTTGAGCCGTTTGGGTCGAAGACGGGCCGGAGCTTGGCCAAGGACTCGACGGTCGTGCCCTCCCTGATTCCGTCATCCTCCGTCACAACCGTGCCGTCGGGTAGTGTGACGGGAATGATCTCGTCCCGGAACCTTCCCGCCTTCTGCGCCGCGGCCGCGCGGCGGTGGCTCTCGGCCGCGAAGGCGTCCAGCCTCTTCCGGCCGAGGCCGTACTTCTTCGAGACGTTCTCCGACGTAATCCCCATGGACACGAGGCAGTCCATGGCATCCTCGTTCCCCAGCTCCTCCTGCGCCCTCTTGACGGCGTCGAAGTCGACGTCGGGGGGGGAGCCGAGTGCCGCGTGCATGGAGTGGGTGCTCATGGACTCGACGCCGGACGCGATGCCTATCTCGATCTGGCCGGAGAGGATGGCGTTGGCGATGTGCGCGCAGGCCTGCAGGCCGGAGGAGCACTGGCGGTTGAGCGTGGACATAGGAACGGTGTGCGGGATGCCCGCGGCGAGCTGGGCCATCCGCATCGTCACACAGCCGGTGGCGGGGGCGAGCACATTGCCCACCGCGATATCTTGCACGGCCGCGGGCTCGACCAGGGGATTGCTGCCTGGGCCGCCGGGGCACAGCACGCCCTCGAAGGCGGCCGTAAGGAGGCTCGACGGCGGGAGGGAGGCCAGGGCTCCCTTGCGGGCCCGGCAGAGCGGGGTGCGGACGGCTGACACGATCACGGCCTCCCGGGGGGCGGACGAGTGAGGAGGAGGGTCCATGGAAAAAAAATGGATTTATGGGCGGCGGAGGAGGAGGAGGAGGGACCAGACCAGACCAGACGGCTTGGGCGCCTTGCTTCCTCCGAGGCTGATGGGTGGAGGCGGGACCGTGCGCGTCTGGACTAAGAGGTCGGGCGCGGGCCTGGGGGCAGGAGATGGGAGAAGGGAGATGTGAACTGGGTGTGGGGTGTGGATGTGTGGATTGACACACACGAGCTTCGCAAAAAGTGCGAGTATCCACGCGCAAATGGGAAAAGATTATTACGGCTTATAATACTAGATTAGTACGAGCTCCTACTAGCTAGTATAGTATGAATATTATGCATACTAGCTATTACTGTGTACGCTCGTATTATTTATTAATAATTTTACTAATACTACGAGCGTACTCCTACTACTAGTTAGCTACTATTAAGTCTGAAGGGGGCCGTGGCGTGGCTTCTTTTAGCGTGAACTAAAAAGTATGGCACTTTATTTTGATAAGACCTTCTACGAGTACTCGTTATCCCCCCAACCTCTCCAGCAGCTCATGCTTCTTCTTATCCAATATGACTTGCGCCACAATATCTTGAGTAGGCACCGCCACGTGCGCGGCAATGGCATCTGCGGCCCCCGTTACTCCCCCAAGTCCCTCGTCCTCCTCCTCGCTCTCCCAGTCAAACGGGGTAAGTGCGTCCAGGGCCTCCTCGTCTCCGGTCGCCCGCGCCTTTTCTCGCTCCTCCTCCACAGTGCGGTGGTACTCCTGCCTTACCTTCTGCAATTTCGCCCTGCGCCTGGCGGCGACCTCCTCCTCCAGCTCGATCAGCACCCCATCCTCCTCATCTCGAAGGCCGTAGTAGTCGGGAGTAATATACTTGTAAACGTCACCGCGCTTTCGCTTGGTCAACTTTGCGGCATGTCGCGCGAACAGCTCCTTGACGCCGGGAAGGTCCTTAGCTGCGCCGAAATAGCGATAACCGCCGCTACCCTTGAGTCCCAGCCCGGAACCTCCCTGGGAGTCCCCTTCCTCTATTTGCTGCCTGCGTTCCAACTGGTGGTAGTCTGGCCCACCCAACTCTTTTATCCGCCTGTTCCAATGCCACTTCTCCCGGATCAACTTGTTGATCTGATCGTTCAGATCGCGCACCGCGTGCTCCCCCATCCCGGGATTCTGGATCTTCATGATGCCGTCGGAGATCTCCCGAACAATCTGTCTCCTCCACTTCTCGGCGTCGTGCAGGTGCTCACACAGAGAGGCCAGGTGGGGACGGCGCTGCTGGCGCGGCTCCATGCCTTCTCCTTCCCTCATCTTAACCCACTTGTTCATCATATTCTGCGCCTTCTCCTCGGGGCGCGCC
>Ga0099799_10130_pt1 | contig 22714 bp, 21 predicted proteins | sample Uncmet6_SortLC_1_FD_89033 | JGI IMG/M metagenome (GOLD analysis project Ga0099799, IMG submission 89033) | Marine eukaryotic communities from CALCOFI LINE 67, Pacific Ocean - CN11_C50_N6_SortLC_1 | ecosystem: Environmental > Aquatic > Marine > Oceanic | place: Pacific Ocean: Monterey Bay...
GTGTCGCGTCGAGTGTACGGATGTGCGAGGGGCGGCGCGGCTGCGCGCTTCGCTTAGGGCCGTCGGTATATTAGTCGACGGCGGCGGCGACGACGGCGACGCGGCCTTTGATGATGTGTCGGACGGCGACGCCCCTCTACCGCCGTGGCTCGAGAGCGCTGCGCGCGAGGCGACTGCGCCGCCGGAGCGCCGCAACTGCCTGCGGGAGCGGTGCAAGGACGCGCCGTGGCGGCGGCACCCGGCTATTGATGATGATGATGCTGATATTCCCTCGCCTGGGTCTACGCCGCGTTTGTTGTAGTAACTTGTATTTGTAACATCATTACGACGAAGACCCCTCGAGCGCGCGGAGAACGGAATCAGCTCTCCGCGCACCACTCTCACCGGTTTCTGTCCGCCGCAACGTCTTGGACTCGTCCAGAAACGCAAAATGAGGAATCGGCCCCACGTTGTATTTTTCCACGAGTGAACGCGACTCCGGCTTTTGGCAGTCGACCATCACCCAGTCCGTGCCCGGATGCGCGGCGGCGGTCTCAGCCAGCGACGCCGCCGCGTGCCGGCAATGCCGGCAATCGTTGCTGTAGAACTCAAGCACCACGGGGTGGTTCGATCGCATCGCATCGGCGTACAGCGCCGAGTGCGCCGCCTGGTCCATGAGCGCCTCGGGACCGGATTGCAGGGCTAATGCGCCCGAGAGGCCTAGAGCGGCGATCGGATAAGCGAGCTGTGACAGCAGGCCCGCGCCGGCGGTTCCCGCCGCGGCGCCAGCAGTTCCCGTAGCTGCCGCCGTCGCCGCGGCGCCCGCCGCGGTGCACGCGCCGGTGGCGCAGACGGTGCCGGCTGCAGTGACGACTGTGCTTGCGACCGTCGCGCCGGCGGCAGCCGCGGCGATATCGCTGGTGGATGGTGTCTCGCTCGTGGGAACGAGCGCATCGTCACCGACCGCGTCGGCCGGTTCGGAACTAATGCCGTACTGACATACACTTCTTGCGGTCGGACAGAAGCTGTGGCTGGAGCCAATAATCACCGCGCACAGGAGAACGCGTTGTAGCATCGCGATCTTTTGCAGCCTGAGAGCCTTTGTGTTTTGACGCGGATTGCGGAAGCTCCCCAACTCGGAGCGCTTTCCCAGATTTTAGAGCAGTGCCGGTGAGGCTGCTGGTGTATCTTTTAGCTTCCTACGCGCCCCAGATGGCACCGCAGCGGTAAGATTGGTGCTGGCTAGTGTCTTACTGGCCGCTAGCGCGATTCACAGAGGCCAAGCGGTCGTATGCGTTGTGTAAAGCAGCTCAGCACTACTCTTAAGTCTGATCTATGATAAAATATGCTCGTCTTGCTGTCAAGACGCTTGAACGCGCTGGCGTAGACGCCGTCTAGCAGGATGCACTCAAGCCTGTAAGCTCTGAAGCATTTGCCGTCGCATAAATGCCATTCCGTATCGTCTGCATTGCTGTTTTGGCCCGCGCGATTGAGGAGGACTGCGCTTCGTCAGCCTCGGCGCTCTCAGATACGGACGTGGATCGATATCACAAAGACGGCTACGTCATCATCCGAAACCTCTTCTCGGCGGCCGAGGCCGACGTACTGCGACAAGCGATCGAGACCGACCCGCTGGTCGCGTCGAATGATATGCCGATGGTCGATGCCGCAGGATCGCGGTCGAAGTTAACGCTTTGGAACTATGCGGGCAACGATACGTTCGGATATTTCGCTCGTGGCAAACGCTGGGTGAACGCGGCGAGGCGTTTGATTGAATCTCCAATCTATCACTTTCATACGAAAGTGATGCTCAAGGAACCGCGAGTGGGTGGGACCTGGGAATGGCACCAAGACTTCGGTTACTGGTACCAAGTGGGTTGCCTCGAGCCCGACAAAATGCTGTCGGCGATTCTCGCGGTCGACAACCATACTGTTGAGAACGGCTGCATGCAACTCTTGAGCGGATCGCATCGGCTGGGCCGTTTAGCGCACGGCGTGACCGGAGAGCAAGCGGGCGTCGACAAAGAGGCTCTGGGAAAAGCAGTGAAGAGATTTTCCCTGGTCCACGCGACGATGCGCCCCGGGGACGTCCTGTTCACGCACTCGAATCTCCTCCACAGCTCGGCGCCGAACGAGTCGCCGAGCTGGCGACGATCGCTCATCGTAGCCTACAACGCGGTCGACAATCCGCCACGCGCGGGCACGATCTGCCCCCTGCCAGCGGAAGCACCGCTCGAGCCGCTCTTCGATGACGCCGAGATTCTGACGCGCGGCGTCGTGCGGATAGACCCGGGGCGAGACTTCCTCGACCATGCGCGGAATGCGGCGCAATTTAGCGCCGGGAGTAATTAACATATCCTTACTAATAGTACAAACCATCACGCCGTCCCAACACCCCCAACCACAATCCCCGCGAAGACCACCACCAACGCAACGAGCTCGGCCACCGAGAGCCAATACAACTCTCCGAATCGCACCCAGAACGAGAACGCGTAGAAAACGAGGAAGATCGCGCCAAAGCTGGCGTACGTCAGGCCTTCGTAGGCGCCCCGGAGCGGCTTCGACGACAGCGTCTTTGGTACCGTGGCGACGACGAGCGCTGTGTAGGCCGCGAGCATCAACAGAAACGCGAGCGTGGAGAGCGCGTGCTCGCCGCGCATCTTCGACATGGGCGTCGCTGCTACCGTCACGATGCCATGCACCGTAAAGCACGCGACGATGACCCGGGCGAGTCGCGCCGGCGCCGGGCGCGCGAGCTCCAGCAACGGCAGTAGGTCGAGACTCAGCGCGAGCCCGATCGTGGCGAGCTCCGTCGCCGGCGGCCGGTCCCACGCAGCTGAAAGGCGGTAGTCGTCGTCGGTAAACCCTGGTAAGTGGCCGTAATAGTAACTGACCGCGTACGTGAGCGCGATGACCGCGACGGCGCCGCCGACGGCCGCGAGGCTCAGCCAGCGCGTCCACGACGCGGGCGGGCCTTTCGAGACGCCTTCGACCACCTCGCACGCGTACCAGATCAATCCCACCAAAGCGACCGCGTTCAGCCGGTACGCGAAGACGACCGTCGACGAGAGCGGCGGGCTCTCCATGGCGTACTTGTAGGTGCGCTCGAAGGACGCACGGAAGGCATCAGTCTCTTGCGCTGTGCCCATGGTTGGGCTCAGAAGTGCAGTCGTGTCAGTCGTGTTGGCCTGACTGTGCGCGCTTGTGCACGCGTCGATGGCGATTTTGGTGGCGTAGCACCAGTTCTCTTTGCTGAGGTTCAGTTCCTTGGCCGCACCCAGCACTATGCTGCAGACAAGCCGAGTAAGCATGAATCTGAGGTGGATCGAGAGCTAGCTAGTGTGTCAATGAACGCTATCGTTTCTTGCGCAAGCGCTTCAACCTGCGGCTATACATGTATATTGTTTGCGCAGCATAGCTTATGACAGCATCGATCGCAACGGCAGCGCTGCGCGATCCCTTCGCACGCGTCTGAAGCCATGCAGCCATGAGCGCCGCCGAGCAGCCTCCACGGCGCCTGTGCTTAGTCGGCGAGGGCGATTTCACGCTCGCCCTATCCTTGGCGACGCAACTGAAACACGTCGCAATCACCGCGACCGGTTTCGACCAACACGCAGACCTGATACAAAAATACCGCGACGCGCCGGCCACCCTCCGACGGCTGCGGAACAATGGCGCCGTGGTGCAACACGGCGTCGACGCGTGCGCGCTGAGCGGGGGTCCGTACGATGAAGTGCACTTCGGCCACCCGCATCTTGGGGTGGAAAACGCCGCCGCGCACCACCGGCTCCTCGCGCACTACTTCCACAGCGCGAAGCACGTCGCGCCCGTCGTCCGCGTCACGCTCGCGGGCGACCAGGCCGAGCGCTGGCGCTGCGACGCCGCCGCGGCGCGCGCGGGCCTCTCCCTGAAAAACGTCGCGCCGTTCCACGACGACGCCTTCCCGGGCTACACGCGGCGGCGGTCGTTGTCTGGAGGCAGCTTCCGCGCGCGGACGGCCGAGGCGTCGGAGACGCGGACCTACGCTGCTGTTGGTGTGGAGGTTGCGCCGGTCGCGTGGGCGGCGCTGCCGCGGCGCTCCGAACAAGTATATTGTCCGACGTGCGGCAAGCCCTGCCGCGACGCGCGGGGCCTCGCGATGCACCGCCGCGACGCGACCTGCGCCTACGCGCCGCCGCCGCGGCCGCCGTCGCCGCCGCCGCTGCCGGCCGACGACCCGGCGGGGTGTGGGATTTGCGGGGCGTCGCTTCCGCATCCGCCCCTCGTACCGGTCGCGCCGGCGGGCCTCGCCTGCGCCGTCTGCGCGCGGACGTTCAAGGACGACCGCGCCCTGCGCCAGCACGCGGCGACGTGCTCGCGCGGGCAACGGCGCATGAAAATCCACTACGTCCACGGCTTGGAGGCGGGGCCGAAGGCCTTCAAGGCCCGATGCCTCGCCGAGGTCGGCGCCGTCACGGCTCCGGCCATGGCCACGTCGCTCTGGAACCCGTTCTGCGCAAACGCGTTCCTCGGGCGGTTTTTGTCTCATTTCTCGTGGGGCGCCGCGGCGCGGGACGTGCTGGACCGGTGTGTCGTTATACAGAAAGACGCGCTGAGCGAGCCGGATGTGCTGGTCGCGTCGTCGTGGGGCGCCGCCGTCGCTCTGAAGTTGCTGGTCGACCGGGCCTGGACGGGGCCGACGGTATTGCTCTGCCCCGGCCACCGGCGGCTCCTCTCCTCGCAAGACGCCGACGCGCTCGTGACCGCGTTCCGGGCGCTGCCGAAGAAGACCTTGAGGCGCGTCGTCCTGGTCCACGGCACGGCCGACGCCACCGTGCCGATCGCGGACTCGCGCGAACTCGCTACCGATAGGGCGCGGCTGGTCGAGGTCCCGGGCGGATCGCACGGCCTCGGCGAAGCCGCGGCGGACGGCCTCCTTTCGTCTGTGGTGCTTGACGCGCTGGCGAAGAAGTATGGGGCTGAGCGGGTGGGGGAGGTTTTTTTGCTCGATAGTTAGTTGTGTAAGAATGTAATCTTAGTAGTCGCGCGGGGAAGGAAAGAATAGGATATTGATCATGGCACCTAGTAAGCCAATTCGTACTTCGGGTACATCGTGAAGAGCACGTCGCCCTCGACGAAGGAATCGCCGCCGCAATTCACGCCCACGAGCTCGAACTTGCCCTCTTCCAGTTTTTCGTCGTAAGTGCGCTTAGTACCCATGCACAAGTCTTCTAAGTTATCGTCGTCGCCCTTGGGGTCCATCGGAATCGTAGAGCGCGGCGGAGTTCGTGCGCGCGGGCGCCCCGCTCACGACGGCCGCGGCGAGCGCGCCGAGGACAAACGACGCGACGGCGGCGCCGCCGATGACGGTCTTGAGGTTGACGCGAAGGTCACGGTTCAGTAGCGGCTTCTCGGCCTCGGCCTCGGCCGGAATGGTAGCGTAAGAGGCCATAGTTGCGATGTTTGTGCCTGAGAGCCAGCAAAGGTGAGCGCGCGTCCGCGCGCTCGAGTCGCGCGCGCGCGCGCGTGGTGCGGGCGAGTTGTGAGAGGTGTTTCGCGACGCCGTATGCGCACGAGTTGTGTCGCGTGTGATGCGATGGGTTGGAAAGCTGAGAGAGCAGGCTGAAAGAGAGAGCCAGGACCGCGCTTTTGGGCGAAATCAAAAATACGCCTAGGCATCAGCGCAGGACGCCTAGGACAGGTCCCGGATGGGTGCTAGCGCCCCAAGGGCGGCAGATACGCGTAGGCCGCTGCGCGTTCCCGGAGCGCGCCGCAACGTAGCATAAAAAAAGAATTACTCACCAAGGCCGCGTCGACGCCACCGCACGCGAAGCAGCAGTAGCCTCCGTCCGCATCGACCCGCGCGACGCGACAGAGCCACGAGACATCAGCGACCGGTCGTCGCGCCATTGGGCCATGACCGCGTTGCCCTCCTCCGCGTCCTCAGCCACGGAGTACTTCGAGAGCGTCGCCTCGAGCAGCTCCTCGTCGCCCGCGCCGCTCAGGACCGACCGCAGCTCCGGCTCCCTTAAACCAACACGACTGGACCGCTTCCCGGCGGCGCGCTTCTGCGCGCGTCTATCCCTTGATAAATCGGTAGACCGCGCGAAGAGCTTGGGCTTGCCCCCTTTCCTACCCTTCTTCGCCATCGCCGCCTCTTGAGCTCTCGTCGCGGCGTTCACCTGCGCCCTATAGGGCCCCAGGTCGGCCCACTCCTTCTTGTGCGGAATAGGAAAGGGGTTCGTCATCTCGTTCGCGCAGTGGTACTTCCCCTGGATCGACGTCTGGGCCATGTAATCCGTATGAGCGTCGTAGGCGGGCCGCCCGGCGTAGGCGCCCTGCGTGTGCTTCGTGTCCCACTGGAGGTGACTGGAGCCGAGCAGCGACTTCATCGTGTTCCCGCTCTCGTTCTGCCGGAAGAGCTGCGACTGGCGCACGCAGGGGCGGCTGCCGAGCTGGTTGCCCTGGTTCTGGGTCGCCGCCGTCGGGTCGTGCCAGTGGCCGGCCATCTGTTGCTCGACGGCGTGCGGTGGGCAGTCTGTACCCGTGGAGCGACCCGCAAAAGTGGTTCGACGACGGGTTCGTGGCGACGAGAGCGTGGTGGGACTGCCGGGCAGTCGTGTCGGTCGCGGGAGAGGGCAGCGCCTGGGGCTGCCTGCAGCGCCTGCCCTGCTCCACCGAATTGTTTTTTAGGGACGCGCGTCGTAAACCTTCGACGCGGCGCGAAGAAAGAAACAACAATAACTTACAGCTCCCCCGCGTCGAGGTCGATGACGTCCTCCTCGCCGCCCTCCTCCTCGACCGCGTCCTCGGCGGCCTCCTCTTCCTCAACAACTTCCTCCTCTTCCGGCGGCGGCGGCGGCTTCGGAGCCTTCTTCTTCTTCGGCTCCGGCGGGGGCCTCCTGTCACTGAGTAGCGTGGGAAACTTCGCCGACAGCCGCAGCACCAACTGCGCGAACTTCGAAGGAGTGTCCGCCTTTATGAGCAACTCGTCGACCTTCGACACGTCACCGCCGTACCGCTTATAGATATGCGCCAGGGTCTGCCGCCGCCGCTCCTCGGCCTCCTTCCGACCTTGACACATACACGCCTTCTTCTGCTCGTCCGCGTGCCAGGAGCACCCGCCGCGCCAGGGCCAGTCCGAGCCGATCTTCCCGTCTTTCAAACATTGTTCGTGTTCGTCGAAGTCGTCTACTAGTTCACACTCTCGCACATAACACTCGTCGAAGGCTTTCTTACAAAGTTGTTCCGTGATGCCGCAAATGGTGGCGCAGGCGTCCCGCTCGGCGCAGCACTTCGCTAGGTGTGGCGACGCGCCCTCCGGGCAATTTCCATTTCCTCGAGGCGCGAAGTACGGCGACCGCGGCGCTGGATCTTTTCTTCCGTAACATTTGAACTTCTTGCAGGGCTTGGGCTTCGTCTCGACTTTCACTTCTGCTGCCGCGAGCGTCAAGACGAGGGCGAGGCGCAGCGTTGACACCCTGCCGCGTGGAGGCTGCATGCTGCAGCTGGTTTGCCGCTGCAGAGGTTATAACTTGCACCGCTCTGGCGGCGGCGTCGTTCGCGACACGCGAGACGATAAATGCGTCTGTTACTTGCAATTGCAAGCGCTCGACGGCGGCGCTTGTCTGCATGCACAGCAAGCAGAGCAACTTGTTGCAATCGACCGCATGGATGGAAAGAACTTAATCCAAGCTGCCGGAGGAGTCCTCGGAGCGAGCTAGAGCTCTGCTACATGCAAAATGAATTAAAAGTTTTAGCCAGTGGTCTGCAAAAAACAAATTGAGCAGCGGCTGCATTTGGCCGCCGGACACAGCAGGGATTGCAGCGCGGCTCGCCAGAGCTCGCGACAGTATCCAGAGCCCAGCTGCACCCGCAATTGCTCCGCGCAACGAGCTGTAATCAGTCCAAACTCAAGGCAGCCACAAAGAGCAGCAGAGCTCGCAGCGCTCGTAAAGCGCCGTAGCCATGTCGCGCCCGGCCGCTAGAAGCCCAGCGTCGCTCGGCGCCGGCGCGCGGCGCGCGCCGCCGCCGTCCACAGCGTGGAGCCCCAATACCATAGTAAACGCTGTCAAAAGAATGGCGTCGCGCGACGAGCGCGAAATGCTGCCGCTCATCGAGACGGAGCGGGCGTCGTCGTTCGACGAGCGACGGCGGACGGACCGGCCCGTGATGTCGCCGGCGTCGCTCCGGAAACACCTCGAGATCCGGCAGCCCAAGCCGAAGCGGAAGGAATCGGGTCGGTTTGGCTTGTACGCCCAGTACTTCGCTGTTGGCGTGGTCTACGGCGGCCTCCCTCAGACGATGTACGGTTTTTTTCTAGGATACTTAAACGTCGATGCGTACGCCTATGCCGCAGCGACGACGGTCGTCGCGCTGCCGTGGTCCTTCAAGTTCGTCTTCGGCGCTGTGAATGACGTGTGCCCCATCAACGGCGAGCGGCGACGACCGTACATCGCGCTGGGCTGGGCGTTCTGCGCCGTAGCTTTGTGGTTTTTAGCAATGATGCCTCTACCTCAACCGTACTGGTGCATCGACGAGCAATCAGGACGGTACATCACGACCGCGAGGCACCGGCACGACGGCGTGAAAGTGGCCGCGGAGCCCTGCAACAGTAACGCACCTCTAGCAGGGGGGCCGTTCGCGTTGGCCATGATGGTCGCGTCGTTCGGCTACTGCGTGTCGGACGTCGCGGCGGACGGTTTGACCGTGCAGCTCGCCAAGAAGGAGGAGGAGGCTCGACGAGGGCAGACGCAGACGTCCGTGTATCTGGTGCGAACCTGTGTGGAAATCAACCACTGCGTCGGGTGCGTTCTCGGCGATGACGCGGCCGTGGAGCGGTGGGAAATTGGCACCGCCACGCCGTCGAGCAGGTGTCGCGTCGATGGCGTGGAGGTCGACGCGACGATTCAGCAGCCGCGCCGTAAAATTTTGTTTTCCACACAGGTACGAACCATAGGCAACATCTTCGCGGTGGCCTTTGTCGGCTTAGGCATGAATTCCAGGGAATACAACGGTTCATTTAACAAAGGTTTGTCTTTCTCGTGGGTCATGGGCGCCTTCGCTCTGTTGTCCACGGTGATGGTGCCCATATCGTTGTTGTTCGTGAAGGAGCCCTCTATCTCATTACAACCGTTGACAATGACGGACGCGACGCCGAACCTAAGAGCTAGGATATCAAGAAGAGTGACGTGCGAGCAGTACCGGAAGTCCGTCTGGCAACTTTTACGAAGTAAAGCTATGTTCTACTGCGTCTGCTACCAGTTCCTGACGCCGGTGATCGGCGCCGTGTATACGACAGCTTCACCAGAGGTAAAACAACACTGGGCCCACGTGCGCTCTCTACAAAATTCATTATTTTCATTGGTTGGGTTAGTCGTTTTTTCCTGCGGGTTGTGGCTCGTGAAGAAACGGCTCTTACATCGTAGTTGGAGGGAGCTTACTCTCGTCACGACCATATTCTTGAACGTCATAGATATGCCCTTCAGTTTCTGTACGATCTACGACATCGTGAGAGACCCGTACTTCTATCTGGGAGAGACTGTATTACAAGGCATTCCCGACGCCGTGAACTTTGTGGTGTCGACGTTCGTCATCGTCGAGATGGCCGAGGGCGGCGACGAGGGCATCGTCTATGGTTTGTTGACGACGACCTACAATGTGGGCGGGCCCTTCGCCTCGGCCATCTCGAACCAGCTGTTCGGGTTATTTGAACCCAAACTAAGTGACCCGAAAAACTATGTTGAAGACCGCCCGACGTTCCGGAACACGGTGGCGTTATCTTTCGTCGTGACCTATGCTGCCGCATTCTTGTCGTTGTTGACCTTGCCGTTGTTACCTCGACAAAAGGCTCAGGTCCAGCAGTGGAAGCGCGACTGGCCGCGACGGGACATTTACGCGTGGGCGTCTCTGACCATCCTCGTCGTTGGTTTGGTCTACTCGTGCGCGCTGAACGTGCTGGCCGTGCTTCCTTCCACAATGTGCCTGGAGATTGTTGGCGGGGAGGAGTGCTGACTCTGTTTTGTTGTTTATTATTAATTCGCTCGTTTAGTTATCTCTCGCGTCGATGGCGTAGGGGGCGTCCTCCGAGCGCTGCACGAAGTCCTCGACGACCTCGATCAATCCAAGGTTGAGGAACGTCGTCGGCACGAGTGCCAGTTCGAAAATATTCAGCAGACAGAAGAGCCCAAATATGCCCATCTCGAGCGGGACCCGGTCTAGGGCGCCCGCGGTTCCCGCCGAGAGCGCCGCCGCGTCGCGCAGGAGGATCTGCGAGCCGAAGCTGACGAGCGACGACACGCTGAGCCACATCTGGAACTTGATCGACGCGGCGAAGTAATCGGGTCCATCGGCGCCGAGCGGTCCGAAGAGCTCCTGGACGCGATTCGTCGTAGGTCGGTCGCTGCCGAACGTTCGAGTAAATAGTGCCTCGACAAACCGCGTCGGCGGCGCTCTATTGATCCGGAATTTCTCGCGCAGCTCGGTGACTTCGACGTCAGGGCGCACGACCCGCGGCTCGCCACTCACGGAGTCCGTGACGAGGCGTGGAATCAGCATGCCCTTCACTCGCGCCATGGCCGCAGCGTTATAACAAGCCCAAGTAAACGCCAAAAGCTGCGACGCGGCGACCACCACGATTACGTAGGGCTCTTGCGGCGAGAAAACGAAGAAGCCCGACCACAAAGCCTCGCACAGGAAGCAATGCAAAGGCCAGGAGTGCCTGCCTCATTTTTGATCGCTCCGGCTCGACCTAAGGCCTCGATCAGGATCTCAGATTGACCATCAACTGATCGGGATAATGAGCAAAACGCCGAGCAAAAAAGCGGGCCATAAAACGCGAGCTAGCGGCCTGTAACACACTAGGATGCCTGCAGGAAAGGAGCTTGGAAGCTGCCGCTTGGCTGCAGTGAAGAGCAACTGAGGCTGCCAGGTTATCCATAGCGCTCTTCGACAATCCAGCTCGAGCCCCGGCTGCGTGCTCCAGCCGTCGTGCGCCACACTCCTCAAAAGCAGCACCTGCTCCACAGCAGCCTCTCTTTGGCCACCAAAGCCGTGCGGAATATACAGACATCATGCTCACAACAAACACGAGCTACGAGAACGAAACGAGCCCGAAGCCGCCCGCGTCACAGAGAGGCGCCGCGCAGCTGCGGGATGGGTGGCACCACTCGCGCTTTCAACCTTACCTGAAAATGCTCGCGCCGGCCATCGCGCCCGAGGCGACTCTATTAGGCACGGTAGCACCTAGAACATGTGCGGAGATCGACGTCGGGGCCTTGATCAACAACGCCAAAGCTTGCAGAGAAGCCGCGGCCAAGAGTGGCACGCGGGTCATGGCCGTGGTGAAGGCCGACGCCTACGGCCACGGCGCCGCGGTCGTCGCGCGCGTGCTGCACCGGCACTGCGGGATTGACTTCTTCGCGGTCGCGACGCTGCCCGAAGCTTTGGAACTGCGGGCCGCGGGACTCGACTGCCGCGTCTTGGTTTTGGGCGCCTCCGTGCCCTCGGAGTGGCCCGTCTACGCGCGCTTCGACTTGGAATTAGTGGTGGAGTCGAAGGTGACCGCCGACCGCCTCGCGGCTCTACAACCGCCACCGAAGCCCATCAAGGCGCATGTGATGCTGAACACGGGCATGAATAGGATCGGGCTGTCCACATTTGATAGTACGACGGAGACGCACGGCGTGAAGAAGATCGAGGAGTCGCGCTCGATCGGCAAGCAAGGGCTCCAGGACCTCTTCAACGACCTGCCACCATTGCCAGAAAGTGAGACGCCGCCAACGCCACCACAAAGGCCGCCCTTGAAGCGGAGCGGCTCGGGGTCCTCACTAGGATCGACGGGGCGCCTCCAGGAGTACCACGGCATACTAGTCGATCAAGCGGTAGATATTGTCGCCATGGTCGCGGCGGCGCCGGCCGTAGAATTTGCCGGTTTATGTACGCACATGGCCGACGCGCAGGCCAACGTGCATCGGTATACGCAGCGCCAGTTCAAGCGGTTCCGGGATGTGGTGGACGCGTTGCGGGCGAAGAATGTGCCCGTGCCTTGTGTTCATGTGGAGAACTCCCAAACGTTACTAGATGCGCACGTCGGTCCCGAGAGGATGCGGAGACTCGTCGGCGACGGTGCTGGATTTTGTAGGGTCGGAGGGGCTCTCTACGGCCAGCGGCACCACGACGTGCTGAAGCCCGTGCTATCCTTGAAAGCGCAGGTGCGGCATGTGCACCGACTGGAAGCGGGCATGACTGTGGGCTACGATCGAAGCTGGATCGCACCGAGGGATTCCGTCGTAGCCACGCTGTCGATAGGCTTCGCCGACGGCTACCCTCGATCTTTATCAAACCAAGGAGTAGTATACATACGAGGTAATAAATTCGTCGTGGCGGGCAAGGTCTGCATGGACATGGTGATGGTCGACTTGGGCGCCAAGGGCGGGCCCGGCGAATCGGTAAGGGTCGGCGACTACGCGACGCTGTGGGGCGACGGTGGGGCTACCTTGAGTGAGACGGCCGATGGTTTGGGGACGGCGCAGTCGGATTTGACCTGTGACTTATCTAGGAGGGTCGCGCGGCGCTACGTCAACCTGCCGCCGGACTGGCGGGCGCCCGAGGACCACTACGTGATCGCGTAGGCGGCCGCGGGGGCGCCATCGACACGCACGTGGTCGCGGCGGCCTCCAGGATGATTCGTTCTCTCGCATTTGTATCGCCCCACTCCGGAGACTATCGTTCGCCCTTTCTAATTATTGTTGTAGTACTCGTGTTATTCAGGGAAGGACTCCATTCGATCGTGAACAGTATCTTGCCGCCCGACGTCCGGGGCTGGCGTGTTGGAGGACAGGAGCGCCCTAGTAGTCGCCGGTCTCGAAGCGCGCGAGGTGGTCCCCGGAGCCCGTGCTCGTGCGCTGTCCCGGGAGGCTCATGCGCCCGGGGATGAGGTCGGACCGCGACGCGAAAATCGACGTCGAGCTCGGCGTGGAAGACCGTAGTCGCGTCGCGCTCGGCCTGCGTCTCCTCCTCGTCCTCGGCCCAGCTCACCTTCTTCTCTACACTACCACCGGAGCGCGGCGTCGGCGGCTGGTCGTCCTGCCTGCGTTGGAGCGCCGCCCGCGCCGACGGGAACGGCTCCTCGTCGTCAGCGACCTGCCGCGCGGTGCGGAAGGCCGCGCGCGCGTTCGGACCATGTGTTGCTGGTTGCGGTGCCTCATCACCAAGCTCGGAGAAGCGGCTGCGGCGCGGGCTGCCCGCGTAGCCGTCGTCGTCCTGAAAATCGTCGACGGCGTCGTACTCCGCATCTAAATCAACGTCGTCGTCGTGGCGCATGGCCGCGAGCGGGTCCGCGGCGAACTCGGCCAGCGGCGACGCCGCGCGCCGCGGCTTGTCCCTACTCACGGCGTAGGGCGGCGCCGGCGTTCGTTGAGGCGCGGGCGGCCCTTGCACGGAGATGGACATGTCCGACGTGCGGCGGGAGCCGAGGGAGGCGGGGCGCGGCCGCACGCGGTGCACGTAGCCCTCGTTGCGGTCGGTCGAGTCGCGGCCGGCCAGGTCGTAGTCGCCGTCAAGTTCGTCGTAATCGCCGCTGTTCGCCTGGATGGGCTCGGCGTAGTGGCGGCTCGTCGCCGATTGCGGCGGGCGGGCTCTCATTTTGTTTCGATTTGGGAGAGCTCCTTGTAATTATACCACTGTCTCGGTTATACCCGAGGCGGCGGCCGCGGCTCCAAATTTTACACAAGCGAACCACTACAAGAGCGCCAACGCGCGTGAGCGTGCTTTTTTTTGCACCCAAGGCAATTGCAAGCAAATGCTGGCATGCTAGTCTTACAGGCCGCTAGAGATCGCAGACGTCGAGAAACGATACCGCAGAAACAAAGAGAGGATCCGACGCCTTCCTATCGTGCGGGGTATCAAAGGAAAGAGAGTCTTTCATCATCATCTCACGCCATCGAAGGCATCCAATATCGACGCCAGCGCAGCACCGGGCTGCGCCTGCTGCATCGAAGAAGACAGTGAAAAGCAGCGGTCGGATTCGAACGCTGCGACGCCAGCGCTGCGACACAACATGGCTAGCTGGACATCGAGACTGCTGGGCGCGCCGCGGTCCAAATACGACGAGCCCGCCGTCGATGACCTGATAGAGGACGCCCCGGCAGCCAACATAGGCTACAACCTGCAGTTGATTAGGGGCATCCCCCAGAACCCGCTCTTCGACCGAAGTCAATTCGAAGATATAATAGACAATTTCGCGACGAGGGACACGGACACGTACGTGTGCACCTACGTCAAGGCGGGCACGACCTGGTGCCAGCAAATTGTGACACTGTTATTAAACAACGGTGAACAAGGAGCGAAGTCGTACGGCGAGACCGTGCCTTGGTTGGAAGCGCTCTGTGCGCCGCCGTCGACGCCCTTGGCGTCGCGGGAAGCGCCTGGGTTTGCTGATGTGAAAGCGATCGATAGATGGCAGGGTCCGAGGTTCTTCAAGACCCATGCTACTGTGAGTGACTTACCTCGAGGCAAAGCACAAGTGAAGGTAATAGCGGTCGCGAGGAACCCCAAGGACACTGTTGTGAGTTTATTCCACCACGCGTCGTCGAAGCCGGAGTTCGGGTTTGACGGGAGCTTTGACGAGTTCCTACGAGTATTTTTAGCGGGAAACGCCGAGAACGGGTCCTGGTTTGCGCACGTCAACGACTGGTACAGAGAATCAAGAAAATCGGATCGGGTGTTGTGGCTGACCTACGAGGGGATGATTTGCGATCATGAAGGGGCGGTGCGGAAAATCGCGTCCTTCTTGGGTTTACAAGTGTCCGATGAAATGGTGATGCGGACCGTAGCTCATAGTACCATTGATAGCATGCGCTCCAATAAAAAGGCGAACATCGGATTGAACCATCTGCGGAAGGGCGGCATCGGGGGCTGGCGGGACACGTTCACGGTGTCGCAGTCCGAATTGTTCGACAAGGTGTACGCGAGGAAGATGGCAGATTCCGGGTTGGTCTTCGACTTCGGGGAGGGGTTGGTTATGTAACTACAGTTTATCACACACTAGTAGTAGACGCCGCGATGGCGTGGAGGGCAACGGACCTAGTCGGAATAGTCGTCCCCATCCGCGGGAGCGTCGCCCGGGATCACGCCCAATTCAACGAGCTTCTCCACGAGCAGTTCTGGTGACGGCGCCTCGCCGTTGCTGTCGAGGAGCTCCCTCCCGATAAGCCGCGCTCGCAACTCGCCTCCAAAATAACCGAAGATTGCAGGTAGAGAACCAAGCTTGGACTCGGGCACGCAAAACTTCGCCTCGACGCGCCGCAGCTCGCAGCCGCCCCTTCTACTGATGGGTATGTTTTCTAAAGCTTCTAGAGTCGCTTCACATTTCGGGTTTGGGGGATGGTCCAAATGTACCAAAATCCACCGGTCGCTCGACGCGTCGACGACGAGTCGCCGCCAGGCCGTCGGATCCACCAATACAGCGCCGGGCGGCTTATTCCTTCGTTCCTGTTGTTTTCGTAGTTCCGCCATGCGCGCCTGGCCGTAGCTCTCCATGGGGGCGCCTGCTAATAAAGCCTCGTCGTCGCTCGAGTCTTGCTCTTCTTCCATCTTCGCCTGCATAAAGTCGGCGCCGGCGTGGAAGGCTGCCAGGGTGTTGGGGCCCATCTTCTCGCCCATCTTTTTGCAGCGCTGCGATGTGTGCGCGTGTGCCAGGTGGCAGTGCGGTGCCTGACACTTGCTATTCGTGCCGATTGGTGGGACAACGATGCGCGCTGCAGTGCTGCGATGCACTATCGTTGCTGTGTACCGCTCGGAGGTGCCACAACCGGCAGTACAGCCGACCTTGGTCCAGCAAAAATGAATTAGCTAGCGGCCAGCTAAACACTAGCATGCACGAAAGAGAGAGTAAGTCGCGAATCAGTTGCGTCATAAACGGCAAACAATTCGTATTCAGGAATGCGTTTCAAATCAACCCCGTACGAAGACTACGCTTGATGGACCAGCGTACGAGAGAGCCTCATTGTGCTGGCATCAATGATGAGCCTCGCGCTAGCATGGGCGCGATAGCGTGACAAACGGGGCAGCCACCCCATCCAGGGGCGCGCACGTTGGCTGGGGCAGTGTCCTCTTGGGGCCCGTCAAAGATGGCCAACAAGACGCCCGACAAGACGGCCAAGGTGAGCCCCGGGCAGACCCAGGGCAAGGCCACGCGCAGCCGGAGGGAACTGAAAAAAAAACTAAAAAAGGCCGGCCACGTCGCCGTCGCCGCGACGGAACTCGAAAAGGGCGCCAGGGAGGTCAAGGACCGGTACGGCAAGACGAAGGGCGAGACGCTGCGAGGGGCCCAGGGCCGCGACAAGAAGCGGCAGATGCCCCCACCGAAAGCCATCACGCAGCGCGCCGCTTCCAACAAAACTAACTTGATTATGGCGGCCAAGATGTGCAAGGACCCGGTCCAGATGTCGATGCGGGACGTCTGTACGGATTACTTGGATCCCTTCCACCAGTGGTCGTCGCAGAAGGTCGGGGATGCCTACCTGAAGAGGATGCAGCCTGTGGATTGGTTTTCTAGAGATACGGGCTGTCGCGGGGCTTGGTGCTTTACGTCGGCTTGGCGCTGTGCCTCACGATTGGGTTCGGCAGGTACTGATAGTGCGGGCTACGCCGTGGCCTGGAGCGCGCTAGGTTTCATCGGGGAAGGTTTGCACCGAAACACATACATCGGCTCGTACGTCGCAGGACCAAAACGAGGTCGACGATGTGTTGTAAAACGACTCAAAGGAGAGAAGGGCGCCTGGACCGGCGACCAGATGCCCGACTTTTTAAGGCAGGACATTGGTGTAAGTGACGTCTGTATCTGCCTCGCGGGCGAGTTCAACAAGCTCCAGCAAAATAACCGGACGCGTACCCTACGCTTCAACAAGTACCTTGCTTTAAGGGTAGGAAGCGCGGGTCGATTGTCAGGCTTCGCGCCGGGCGAGTGGGTCACAATCGAAGATTACTACCCCGGTGCGATCTCCGCGTTTTGAAGGGTGGAGGCGCCTTCACGCCGTCGACGCGACTCGTCTCCAGGAGAGAAGGCGCTGGGTGGTTTCTTTGTCGATTTTGGGGCCATTCGGACCGAGTCGATGCACCCCGCAGGTGGCTTCGAGAAACTCGTGGCGAATAGCGGTGTCGTGGCCTACGAGAACAATCGAGGGTCATTAGCGACGTTCTCGCATTGGACCTACCACAGAACCCAAGGGAAATTCTTAGTGACGGATATACAGGGTGTGAGGCCAAAACTCGAGGAAATTTATTTACTCACGGACCCGGCCATACACTCCGTAGACGAGCGGGGCGGGTGTTTAGATCATGGAGAGAGCGGTATACTGAACTTCTTCGCGACGCACGAATGTACATCTAGATGCAAGGACTTGTTGAGGCCGCGCGTCTCCGAGGAGGAATTGAGGAAAAGGCGCGATAGAGTCGCGAAACGGCCGGGCGGCTGGCGCATGGAGAAGGGCGATTCTGATGACGAAGAGAAGGATCCGGCGTCGAAGCCTCCGTCGTTCGCGCACGCGCAGCGCGAAACGCGGCTCATCTTCCAGGCGCCCAAGACCAAGTAACTTATTTATTGTTTTACGCATCGGGGGGGTTCCGGAAGGCCCGCACGAGCTCCCAGCACCGCTCCTCCATGCCCTTCAATTCCGCATGCCACGTCTCGTACCTAGCCTTCTCGAGGACGCCGTCTCTCCCATCTTGAATCTCGCGGAGCTTCTTCGCGACGGGTTCCGATTCCGGTTCCGGTTCCAAGGACGCCAGCGCCTCGTTCGCCCGTCGCAATCTCATAGCTAATTCCCGGATCTCCCCGTCCAGCGCGTCCTCATCAATATCGTCGGGGGCGTCGGTCGGGACGTCCCCTAGGGGCCGCGCCTCCCTTGCATTCGATTCAAGCTCGGGCGCTCTTCTAGGAGCTAGGATATTTGTCTGCACATATAATTCGAAGAGGTCGGCCTCGATGTCAAAAAATTCTTGAAAGCGCGCGAGCATGCGCTGCGTGCCGAGGCGCACGGCGACCTTGAGTTCGATCTCCGTCGGTTCTTGTGCTTGGTCGGCCATGGCTCGTGCGCTGCGCGCGCAGAGCTTCCCGCCTTGGCAGTGCTTTGAGCGCACGGATCACCCGGCGGCGCCGCAGGACTGCGCGAACGTCTCTTTGGGCTGGAATAGAGCTTCGGCAACTCTTAATCTATGCTTAATGCGTCGCGCGCTTGCCTGGGCCCGAGCCGGACTTGGAAGTGGCTAGCGTGATGTAAGACACTAGCACCATCACGAGATTTCCATTTCGAGCGCTGTGCGGCGCTGTGTGTGTGCAAAATCGACGAACCAGGGCACGGGGCAGCCGCGTGCACAGCAAAGAAGCAGCCCGCAACATGTCCGAGCTCCAGCAGCAAATCAGCAAGAGCCAAGCCCAGCTCGATCGATCAGAGGGTACGACCAAAGCGCTCATCTCGGCCTGCTACGCCGGCGATTTAGAACGCGTAGTAGCGTTACTCGGCGACGGCGCGGACCCCAGCGCCACGGACGTAGTGGGTTGGTTTCCGCTCTACCAAGCTGCCTGCGGCGGCGACTCGCACTCCGAAGGCCACGCCAAAGTGATCGCGACGTTAATTGATCATGGGGTCCATCCCGACCAGCGGACGCCGAACGGCGAGACGGCGTTGATGGCCGCGGCGTACCGGGGCCACGCGCCGTGTGTCGCGATTCTCGTGATGAAGGGTGCCGACGCCAAAACAACAGCGTCATCAGGCCCATGGGAAGGCCGGGACTGCTTCTGGATCGCCCGCGCGGGCGTGGAGCAGAAGGTCATCAAACAGGAGGAGCTCGACGTGGTCCTGGCGGCTTTGAAGCTGGAACGCGGCGCCGTGGCTCCACAGGCGCCTCCACCGCCGGCTCCCGTAAAAGAACCACCAAAAGAGGAAGCCTGCGCCTACTGCGGCGACGCCGCGAATCGCAGATGTTCGCGCTGCAAGAAAGTGTGGTACTGCAGCGTCCTCTGCCAGCAGGAGCACTACAAGAAGGGTCATCGTAGTAAATGCTGGGCGGCGAAGGGCGTGAAGGCGGCGCCGTTGCTGAAGCCGCAGAAGCCAGCGCCGCCGCCGCCGCCGGCCGCGGAGGACGACTTCTCCGCGTTGCCGCCGACCGAGGCCGCGGCGCGGGCCGGCGCGCGCGCCGCGCAAAAGGTTTTTGATAAAGGTGGCAGTGTCCAAACTGCGGCGACGGAGGCCGGCCGCGCCGCGTCGCTGACGGCGATGGCTCGGGGTCTCTCCATCGTCGAATCTGCAGAAGCCTCTCGAAACGCCTGCGCCGCGGTGACCGGCGACTAACACTATGTAGTTTACTCCCTGGGGGAGGTATGTACACTAAGCCAGCGCCCTGACCACGGCGCCCGTCTCGGCCGTCCAGCCCACGATGCCGCCCTGCGACACGATCATCGCCAGCGTCGCTTCTTTGAACGCGGGGATGTACGACTCCGTCGCGTCGCTCACCACTAAAACTTCGAAGCCCCGGTCGTTCGCCTCGCGGGCTGTCGATTGGACGCAGACCTCCGTCGTCACGCCCGTCATTATTATATGGGTGCAGCCGGCGGATCGCAATTGCGTCTCTAAATCCGTGGCGTAGAAGGCGCCCTTGCCCGGCTTATGTATTATAATTTCACTGGCGAGCGGCTTCAATTCATCAATGATAGCATTGCCCGCCTCGCCCTTCACCAGCACTCGTCCTAACTCGCCCTTTTCTCCAATTTTGGGACACCTACGTTTCTTCGCGGGATGCACGTCCGACAGATCGCGCGCGTGCGCCTCGAGCGTGTGGGCGATCGTCAAGTTCTTGGATCTGAATAACTCAAGCAATCGCTTCGCGTTATCCACACCTCGTCTTAATGAAGTAACATCGTTGCCCAGCGACGCGCCGAAGCCGCGCGGGTCCAGGAAATCGTTCTGCCAGTCTATCATCAGCAAAGCGACCGACGTTGGCAAGAATGAGTAGGGAAAGGGCTTCGCCTCGGCAATGGTGTTCGTTAAAAGATTCCCCTGTGGGGCTAGGACGAGGGGCCGGAAGGGCCGTTGCGGCCACGCCGGTCTCAACTTCATAGGATTAGTAGGCAATCCATCCAAGACTGACAGAATAGCTTCTGAAGACGCAATACATCCAAACACTCCATGCTGCATCGTGACCATCTTATGCGCTGCACTATGATTTCCGGGATCAGTGGCGCCCGTGCCATCAGTAATTAAACAACACTCGAAGCCTCTATCATTGCCTTCGCGCATCGTCGTATGCACACAAACGTCCGTCGTGATGCCTCCCAACAGCAACGTAGTAGTACCGGTCGTCCGCAACACCATTTCCAAATCAGTCGCATGAAAACTACCTTTGCCGCATTTATCAATTACATCTTCGTGAGGTAAAGGTAGTAGTTCTGGTATGATATCCCAGCCCGGCTCTCCCCTTACTAGCACGCGACCACAGGGCCCCGGCGTGCCGATGCCTCCCGACCCGCCGCAGATCTGGGCCGATCGCCAGCGCTTGTTTTGTGGCAGATCAGCTAATGATGGCCGATGGCCCTCGCGCGTGTGAATGATTCTACAGCCCGTTCTACGCGCCGCTTTGAGAATGCGCTGGAGCGGTTCGATGGGCGCCCGCGTCGCGTTGACGTCGTAGCCCATCTGGTGCACATAACCACCATGGCCACAAAAGTCGACCTGCATGTCAATCAAAAGGACTGCGGTCTTCGCTGGGTCCAAGTCGCCATCAAACGGGAAGGCGTAGGGCTGGGCCTCGACCTGGGGCATGGTGCCGCTGCTTTGCGGCGCTCGGGCAGCTCTCTCACAAAGCAGAGCTTGTCTCTGGCAGGCACCCGCACGTATTCATGGCGTTTGTTGCCTTCGGATGGTGTAAGGGAATGTCTCGTTCGAGGGTTCCTCGACCTTTCCCGGACGAAGACGATCCTGGCCTCGAGCAAAAATCTCTCCCGTGCCATTTGGAGCAATTTTGCATTGCATTTAGTCAAGGGTAAAGCCCCATTCCTGCGGCAGAGCAGCGTTGCGATACCTTTGGATAGCTCACGTATCGCTGCAACCAACTCGCGACTCCGGGGACGAGCACAAAGAGAGCAACAAGGCAGTGTGCTTGAGACACAAGCAAGACCAGGCGGCAGCGCTCGCCCCAAGCCCAGCCAGGCACAGGCAGCGCTCGCCCCAAGCCTGGAAAAGCCCAGAAGGCATCATGATGAAAGTGCTCACACTGCTCGCGGCGACGGCTGCAGCCTGGACAGTAGACAAGATGCACCGCCCCCAGGGCCGCGTCGCCGACCCCGACGGTCTCCTGAAAAACCCGGACGCCATCGAGGATGCGCTCGCGCGGCTCGCGACGAAGCACGTCGAGTGGCCGCCAAATTCGCCCTGCGCGACGACGACCGTCGACGGCGTCGAGGCCGTCGTCGTCGTCGTCACGCACTTAAGAGGCGTGCACCTCAAGCAAGAGGACGACGAAAAGCGGAGGCGCACGGGGGAGTTCGCGCGCGGCCTCCACGACAAGTGGGGCGTCGGAAGTAAGAAGTGCTCGAACGGTATACTGATAACGATCGACTACGGCGACCGCGCCTTCTACCTGAGCACCGGCGAGGGGCTGCGCGGCGGAGGTTTGCTGTCCGACGCGCGCGCGACGCGGGCCCTCGAGGCGAGCGCGCCGTATTTGAGGAGCGGCGCCATCGACGAGGGCGTCCTGAAAACCATCAAGAAGGTCGCCGCGTTTTTGGATCGGGGCCCGCCCACCTGGAGCGAGTGGCTCGCGTCGAATGAGACACTGCGATTGATCTTATTCCTATTCTTCTACTGTTTTGCCTTCGGCCCCCTGCGACGCTGCCTGGACTGGTGCTGCCGTCCACTAGAATGGTGCATCAACAAACTATGTTGTTGTTGTGGGTGGGAGTGCGTGCTTCCGTGGCGGCGGGACGACCGGCGGCGCCGCGAGTACGCGGCCGCGACGCGCCATCTAAAAAACGTCGAGAAATTTAGGGATGCGACCGAGGGCGAGACGTCGGCGGCGGAGAGCTGTCCTGTGTGTCTGGAGGATTTCAAGACGACACCGAAGGCTTTGGGCTGCGGCCACGTCTTCTGCGCGCCGTGCCTGAGCCAGTGGACGCGGGAGCACGCGACGTGTCCTATTTGTAGAGCGCCCGTCTCCGGTTCGGACTACGGCACGTCGACAACACCCCTGAGCTACACGCCGACGCAGCGCCGCGACGACGAAGTTGTTTATAGATTGCGGCGCATCCAACGCATGTACCCGTTTGCGTTCGACAGGACAAGGAGCGATGAACTGTTCGACGGCGGCTACCGGTCCGGCAGCCTGTCGCGCTACGCGCGCGCGCCACCGCCGCCGCCGCCGCCGCGCTCGTACTCGCGGTCGTCGCGCCGCTCCGGCGGGCACTCCTACTCGTCGTCGTCGACGTACGGCGGCGGCCGCAGCTCGGGCGGCGGGGGCGGCGGGGGGGTGGTGAGGCTCCTCCCATGCCTTTTCGACCACTTTGACTTCTAATCGTTTTTATCCCCCAAAGAAGTAGCGGTTTTGAGGAAATCCGCGCTAGCGGCCTGTATCACACTAGCAAGCCTGAGCCGGAGCCTGCCAAGCGCGCTGGGCAAGGCTAAAACGAACGTAGGCGTGGACGACCGCTTTCGATATTCGTTCACTGGATCCTTTTGCGACGAATTTCGACACTGAACGAGCG
>Ga0099799_10131_pt1 | contig 22543 bp, 21 predicted proteins | sample Uncmet6_SortLC_1_FD_89033 | JGI IMG/M metagenome (GOLD analysis project Ga0099799, IMG submission 89033) | Marine eukaryotic communities from CALCOFI LINE 67, Pacific Ocean - CN11_C50_N6_SortLC_1 | ecosystem: Environmental > Aquatic > Marine > Oceanic | place: Pacific Ocean: Monterey Bay...
TAGCTGTGGCTCATGAAAGGATTAGACTCCGGCTAGAGTGGCAACCAAGCTATGTTCTACATTACCATCAAAAATTTCAGGTAGCGATATGCTTGCACAACAGCGTCGAATTATTTCATTCGAAATTTTTCTCGATAGATTCGCAAGGTGCTCCGGGTATTTGTGGCTGTAGTATCCTAGGAAAGGCGAGGCAGTCACGCGACTCACAGAACATAGATCAAGTACCAGATAATATCCACATGACACGAATATGACTGAGAATTTCAGGGAAGATGTGACACATACCTGAGGATTACACAAGCTCAAAGAAACGGGTTGTTTAGCCATTCAAGTTACCAAATGGGCCTGAGTTCGAGAGGGTGGTGCAAGGCGAGACTAAATGCTCAAGGAAACGAATATTGTCATTTGCCTCGATGGAATTGTCATGAATCTTCTTGGCAAGTGACATGAAACGTGTCAGATATGACGACTTTGACACGTCAAGCACATGGATCACCTGGCGCACATCACCTCTCTGAAGCTGCTGCAAGATTCCAAAGAGATCTTCCCTACGTGATCGCCAAAACAGAATTTCTTCGAGAGGCCCCGGCACTTCGGTTTGATGCGCATTGTCGTAGCTATTCACCACCTCCTTTATTTGACGAGTCCAATTGATCACAATGGATTCCAATTGTTGTACTAGCTCCTTGTTTCTTGCTGCGAGTGCTATGTCAGGGAGAAACTCGCCTGATGGCAGATAAAGCATTGTTTTCCTGGTGGCTTCAAAAGCAGATTCAGTAAGTGAGGCCATAAACTTATGCACTTGCCCTGATAAATCTTTCTTCATACTTTCAGGCCATGTGCAGGATTCAATTATTTGCGGGGTGAATATTTGCCCCATGACCTCCAGAAGGGATCGCATATCGGCCCCACACGACAATATTCCATGTTGGATGGATAGGCCAATGTTTGTGATGCTTAGCTTGGCTTCAGGATGAACGAAGTAGTATAGTTTTTTGCAGGATGATGCAATCGCATCGAATGTGGTAGCAAGCTGCAGCTTGTCGTCCAACATATAACACAGAAGTCGACACAATCTTGGGCTACTAAGGAATGCTATGGCTTTTTCATTGTGCTCGGCTACCCACAAGTTTACGTCGTAGCCATCAAGCTGTATGCGCTCTTGAAGCCATAGAATTGCCTGAGAATCGCAAGCGTGGCGACCCAAGCAAAGTTTATGACCAACCTTCTCGTAATTCATAACTGTGTCATAGGCGCCGCAGCGCGGCGCTATACCAGTACACGTTGCACGTATACCTACGGTACCGTACCGTAGGTACCTACGGTAGGTACCTACGGTACGGTAGGTACCGTAGGTACCTACGGTAGGCATTGATTGAGTTGCCCAACAGCTGTTCCAATAACATGCTAAAAAAGTTATTGAAAGCTCTACGAAAGCAACAAGTTCGAATTCTTGTTCTAGGATTGGATAACAGTGGGAAGTCAACGATCATTCAACGCATGGAACTGACTAAAAAGGTTGGTAGAAAAACAAGCCGAAGCAAGTATAAATTCGAGCTCGAATAGTCACAAGATACTTCATCTGAAATCACTCCGACTGTTGGCTTTCGCACTGAGGAATTACAGGCGAGCTTTACCATGTTTCACCACAAAGTGAAAGGGAATCAAATTGCCAGGTTAAAAATCTGATTATCACATGCTACGACATGTCTGGTCAATCACAATACCGGTCACTCTGGGAACGATACTATGCTAAAGCTGAAGCAATTATCTTTGTCATCGACTCTTCAGACAGGTATGTCAAGTCAGCCTCCACCCAGCTTCAATTAAACTGGTGGCGTAGGATTCGCACGTGTATTGCAAAAAGTGAGCTAGACGAGCTTCTAAAACATCCGGATCTTATTTATAAGCCGATTCCACTTCTTTTCTTTGCAAATAAGATGGACGTAGCTGGGGCGCTCACGCCAATTGAATGCAGCCAGGAGCTTGAGCTTCAGCGCATCTCAGACCGTCCATGGCATATTGCGTGGGGTGCCAGCGCAGACGGAGCAGTGTAAAGTTTAAAGGCGACTACGATTGTTGCTGTAGGCCGAGTAATGCACTGACAGGAGGAGGCATTGACCAAGGCCTAGAGTGGCTAGCCCTACATGTTTCTAGCAAAGATCACAAGTGAAGGATGACACTGCAAATATTGTCCTGCTTTGTTCTTACCAAAGGCTGGATAATGTATCTGGTTGCATTGGTAGTTTACAATGTATGTTGACAATTTAGATTAGCTCATATTTTGCCGCCACTAAAACCCCTCGGGGTCTCTTCACTTTGATTTTAAGTTAAAGGAATTTTAGTTACAGTCGCAAGTGGCTTAACTAATTTTGTCGCCCAGCCCACAACGTTCATAAGTTTAGGGGACCGGGCCATGTAGACACTGCGACTGGCACGAAAAAAAGCCCGTATGTAGATGCCCCTTCGCATTCAAACTGCCTTAATCACCTGATGCAAAATGCATGGATGTCAAAGGCCACTCTGTGTATTTAAGTATACATGCCAGCTGGAGCACGAAGATCGACTCTAAGGTCCACTGGTCCCCTGGATCTGAGTCTACTCGAAGAGTCGCTAGTCGCTGTAGCTAAATCAGCTAACTCCGGCCCAGCGTGCCGCACTGAAATGATCCTCCGGTCACTACGGCCATACGCATGGTATCATCACTGAGCGCGCATTGCCTCCGACTCCTGACCAAAATGTGTTTATATTCCTGATGTTACTAAGTACAACGGAGAACACTACTTTGACCTACTTTGGCGCTGGGTTAGGAGTTAAATAGCGTCCGGGAAACCCCAACAGAAGTTAGAGTGCGCCCTGGTTTGTGGATGTCTGAGGCCCTGGCGGCTTTCTCAGGCTTGGCTACCTTTCTTAATTCAACTTGATGTTGACGCGGTGAAGTAGTATAGGAATTTTGTGTGCTTTTGATCCCATCTTGACGGATGGTACATGAAGGCCGCACACAAACTCGAAATCCGATTTTCGAAATCCGATATAGATATTATCCCTAGCCTGAGCCTGACTCGGAGGCCGCCGGCCGCGGGCCCGGGCCCCGGGCCGGGCCCCCCTTTTCAAGTTCTTTACAAGGCCCCGGGCCATAAAAACATAAAAAAAAAATTGACGCGAAAGTTGCCACGGTCAAATTATTTTATCCGTTGGAATTTATAGTTATTGGGGTAACCGCCTGAACCCCAGGGTACCGTCCTGCGGTAGGTACCGTAGGTTCTGATGAGAGTGGTGATACGAGCTTATTCAATTGTGCAGTGCCAGAGGCAGCAAACGGGTTCAAGGGCCCGCGATGTCACGCTGCGTGCTAGAAGATTTTAAGCGGTGCTCCGATAGCTTGCTTTGGAAGCTTATGATGTCTTTCTACGACCGCAGAGGTGTTGAATCTTGGAGTCGAGGAATAGTCCCTCATTTTATCACATGTAATGCTTTCATTGGGAGCGCGCTGCAAAGTCCATCACACACATAAAACCAATCGAATGTTTCTGTGGTGTGCAGGGGCATATGCACGTGTACTTCTTGGTTTTATTGACGACTGTTCTAAACCCAACTCAAAAGTTAAGCTTGATCGAAACCATTTCCTTTACATCATCGAGCTCGGAGCTGGTTCTGGAAAATTCTCATTCTTCATGCTGAAGGTGCACAGAACACGCCCTGTCACCTTAAACCATTAAAGGTTGTTACCTTCAGGCAATAAAAGAGTTATCTGAGCTCCTCCAGTTCCCTGCTGAAAAGCTGGTGTATGTAATGACAGATTTCACTTGGAACAATCTAAAGTTTTGGAATGACCATGCAAGTCTTGAATCATATTTCAACAGTGGACAATTAGATATCGCAATTTTTGATGCTGTAAGTGATGAATCAATCAAGTGCGACATTTTATGCACCAGTATATATTAACTCTAGAGGCTTGTGCAGACTCCATCATTCTCGTGCTACAATCAGCCAGGGCTCATTGCGAAATCCGATTTGCGTTGTCGCAAACTATCTCTTTGACACATTGTGTCATGATATATTTCAAGTACGATATTCTCTCGCGTCCAATTGCCACTTTGCCAAAACTAGATTGAAGCTGGGTGCTTAAAGGAAGGTCTCATTTCTGTTGGGTCGAGGAGAGAAGCGGAAGACGACCCCTTGAATCCGGAAATAATCAAACGATTTGATAATCACTTTGAATACCGTGCTGTTGATACAGACTATTATTCGTCATCTGAAATTCATGACGCACCCCATTATAGACATATTTTGCGGTACAAAGAAATATAGAGTCGTACACATAGATTCCATGATAATAGGTGGTACTGCGAGTTCTTTGGAGAATCCCCACATGGTGCATCCCTCCTGCTCCCAATCGGAGCTCTGCGTGCCCTTCGAAGACTTACATCATTTGCCAGTAATGCGCAGCGTGCATGGCTCTTTTGACTTGATTTCTTCATTTAATAGATGGTCGAGCACTAGTGCTTTCTGGAGACAAAGGAAACAATAACCACGAACAGTCATGCTGATATTCCTTCAACCTGACCATAATATGAAGAGCTTTACTCACAGGTTTCGAGGCTTAGCTGATCCTCACATTGCTGTTCATGGTTCTTTCTCGGTGATGGTTAATTATCATGCGATTGGTCTTTACTGCACCAGTCGCTTTGGTTTTGTACTGCATGATCCTCAAGAGGAGGCATCACTTAAGGTTTCGGCGCTGGTATTCACCGGAGATGATGTCTCCTCAGCTAAGGAGCTTGAAGTTAGCAATACCAAGAAGATATCCATCAAAAATACATCTCATACCAAAGATCATAGAACAAGTAACTGGACCGGTAATGAGGTTGAGCGACTTTCTGCGGTAGTCTCGGGGTATAGATGAGATATTGGGTCCATCGAGCCACCTAGGTCCGTTCCCTTGCATTTCCAAATCTATGCCGAGCCTTTTACGACTCGATAATATCATTCAGTCCCAACGACTTTTTCGTGATGCAAAAAAGTATGAAGGAGGACGCCTCTAGACCAACTTTGAAGGCAGTGATTGCCCTACTGAAGCAAGTACATAGCTTCCTCTTGCTGTGTACTATGTGCCTACATACCAGTTGTTTTAGGCTGAGCCATTGGGATCCTGATGTCTTTTACAAATTTCGAGATGTTATTTTACAGCAAGTCTCCGCATGTACACTAAAATTGCGCAACGATCTCTGTCGTAACCTGCCTTGGGTGTGGGCCCACCATTTTGCTCTGGATCATGAAAAAGATGTGGCTTTTGAGGTGGGAGTGCCATCCTAATATATAGAATGAATAATGAATACACCTCGTTGCAGGTTGGCCGTTTATACTACGGTCTTCGAATGTACAAAAATGCCATTCAATTCTATTGGACTTCAATTTTTTGCAGCGGTGAGCATCATGTCACATTTCACAACATGGGGTTGTGTTATTATTCGCTTGGTCAATTTGAGGCTGCTATGGAGAATTTTAACAGAGCACTTTGGCTCAAACATGATTACGCTAAGGCAAAAGCGTGGCAGCAGAAGTTACTAAGGGGGAGCAGAAGTTATTGAGGAAGTCCGCACTGCGCATCATAAAAAGGCCTCGACTGCAGAACCGCCAGTGTGTCGCCTTTAGAAAGCCAGAGGCTGCTGTTGTGCGCACCAGAGCCAAGGTCGCTGTGTCCCTCCACCACCCGTGGTCCCCGTCCTGCATAAGGAGTAGGGTCTCCTAATCTGAGACTCGAGTTTCCAGCCACTGGGCCGGCGGCGATTTTGGCTGCTGGGTCCCAAAGGGGCCCTATGCTTGTACGCCCCGAGACGACCGGGCTAGGGGGTGGGTTTACTTTTGCGCCCAGTTGGGGCCTAGCGTGAATTTGTATGTCCTTTCCTTTAGGATATTCCTTCTTTAATTATTTTTATTTATCTTAACTCGCGGGTTTTCAGGAAGCGAAAATCAAAACTCGCTTCTATGCTGGTATTTTGGTCTCGCAGGGGGGCTCGGGTACCTATGGCGTGGGGTGGATGCGTAGGCTCGGCCAGGTACCCGATGGGCTGCCAGATAGGTCGCCTGACGTGGCACGAAACGCCACCGTCACGGTGACTGGCGCGACTCTGAGTCGGACTTAAAATTTCCACTATAATTCTACCAACCTAATCTTTTCGCCCCCCCCCCCCGTCGACGGGCAACATATCCCGTCGACGGGATATGTTATGGGTCCCTCTATTCTCGATTTGCCCCCGGCCAAGACGTCTAGTCATAGAGATACTATAGTGTCGCCCCCGTCGTCCCTGCGTGGTTGCCCGTAACTTACTTTGAATGAGCGCGGGCGGGGGGTTCACGGTGTCCCGAATTACTAAGTTAAAAATCACTATGCGCATGAATCACCCGCCTCAAGTTATCTATCATGGAAGAAGCATATTGGAGACCTACCTGAGCACGCATAGCGTCCGATCCTTGCACATGATTCTGCTCTCATTTGGGGCGGCTTGCCCTAATTTCTTTCTCGAGTAATCAAACTTATTCATTGGCTCAGCGAATCAGTTCGTCCCGCTTTATTTGGGCCCACTGGGCGACCTCATGAACGCCACCCATGTTTAACCCTGCAGAGAGCAAATCGTCAACAAAGCGTTGCTGAAAATAGGGAGCAGCCTACATGTGAGTTGCGAATCTACAAAAAGTGGTATCTGAACACAGATTTGCTACTTCAGCAGTGTGATGTACAAATGCAACTGCCAGATCACCAATGAGGCCCACACAATTCTTGCTTACAGATTCTCCCACAGTCTCCCTGGACACCACCTCGAGGAATCGAAATATATTGTTAAGCTGGGGTAGCAAAAGGCCGGAATTACAACCATCATTTAGCCTGGGGATCAGTCTTGTTCGGCGAAAAACACAAGTTGAGTACTCTGGTATATAAGACCCTTGGGTGATGCCAATATAGGCCTCCAAAATACCTTCATATAGCATGCTAAGGTATTCAATCATCTCATCGTCATCATCTGATAACTTAGTGCAAGCAGCCTGGTCTAGCATTTGTAGAGTGGGGGTCAGATATTTCACAAAGTTACCACCAATAGCAAGCGCAATATCACCAAAACATGAGAGTACCGCAGGCTTCACTTGCCGATTCAGTGCTGGATTTTGCAAATCTTCCAGAAGGCAACAGACAACTTCGTCGCAATATGGCAAGATTTGCATTTCAAGTGCACGACAAATGTCTCCCGTAGTTCCGACAGCTGCAAAGCAAACTTGCCATTCTGCATAATTACGGAGGCCTTTCACAAGGAAAGGGAATACACCAGCCACGTACTTCTCAAATCCGCTATCTATCGTTGCTGCAACTGCACCAACTGTCATCAGAGCTTCCTCGTAGGCAACAGCATTCTGATTATTGAGTACTTGAAGTAATAGGGCAATTATGTGGTCGCAATAAGGCACGATTTCCTTGTCGATGCCGCGCGTAATGACTTGCATAACACTGCATAAGAGGCTTTGTAGTTGGTCTCGCTCTTCTTTGTCATCTTGCGAAACAATTGCCATAGAGAAGGTCCCATGAAGACGTTGCAAAACAACTTGCATAACCTTAATCACAACAGGCCGTGTATCTAGAGCATGATTTTGCAAAAGCATATTTACAGCCTCATAGGCATGGCCACGAAGATTGTTTTCCTTCCAATCGTGGCGTTCGGTCACCGCAAGCAACCCTTTGATAAGTGGTTCAAAGAAGGGGGAAAGAGCATTTGTGTCACCCTGTCGGGGTGCTCGCTCAAAGGCCTGGGCTAAGTTGTGCACGGCAAAACAAGCTTGTGATGCAACTCGGGGCGTGTCTTGCAGTGCATTGCTAAGCTGCTCTATAAGCGGCTGGAGGTAGCCCTGAGGGATACGCTGAGAGTGAAGTTCACATATTCGTGCCAGAGTCCAAGCGGTTGTATCTTTCACAAGAACATTGTCGTCACTGAGTGCGCGGATGAGGACGGGCATGGCTGTCTGCACTGGCCCAGCGAGCGTTTCTGGTTTGGGACCTTCAAGAATTTGACCAAATGCCATGATACTTGCCTCACGGTGTCTCCAATTGGCATCGAGTATATGTGCTTCTACATAGGCTAGGACATCAGCTACTATTCCATCGCCCACTGTCTGAGCCACAAGACCCAAACAAATAGCTCCTGCTGCACTGATGTTCCAAGCATCCTCATCACTATCTTCGTCCTGCTTGATTAAAGTTGATTGTAGCAAAACAGGTGTAATGTGCGCAGCTGCTGCATGCACATAGTGGGCGCAGACACGGCGAGGCGACTCTGGTATATGGGCATTCCCACCTGCGTCAAGAATCTCTAGCTCTTCTTCACACAAGGCAGACCAAAACTCAATTGCCATCATAGAGACTTGCTCTTCGTTTCCTTGTTGAATCGCGGTCAGGGTCAAGGTGAAAATTGCCTCAATGTACTGAGGTAGCCTTTCGTAGTACAGAGAAGCAACCCGCGCCAGCGACTCGAAAGCGATTACTTGTAGACGCGCATTTGGACTCTTTGTCGCACCACAGAGGACTTGCATTATCATGGTGCGTTCCGCCTCATTGTCGAAATTATGTCGGGTGAAGACCAGACTGTTCAGCAAAGCACTAGCGGCTGCAACTCGCACTGCATCTACGTGGTCTTCGCGCATCCCGTCAACAATCGCTGTCAGTATTTGATTTGTCTCGAGTTGATCCACAGATTCTTCTTGCAATTCTTCGCAAATATACCCCAAAGCCTCCAAAGTCACTGTTTTCACAAGGTTGCAATCAGTGGCATCGGTTGCTGCCATATTGCTTAGGAGTTGTTCCAATAGACCCGGCCACTGCTTCGTCTGTAATTCCATGGCCCCAATTCTTGCGACAACTTGTGCGCCTGCATGAGCCGCTTGTGCGGTAGGTGATCGCAAGACAGTCAGTGAAACTGCTTTGATCTGAGCCCTGGAGTCTGCATCAACGACCGAAAACCATCTTTTTTGCTTTTCAGCGGCAACCAGAGAATCTCGAGCAAACAGCAAATTTTTAAGATGCAAACCAGCCAGTTGCCGCCTGTGAAATTTTGAGTTAAAAATGTTTTTTATCGGGTAGCCTCACGAATTCGCATCCAGAGCCTCTCCTGCGAGCTCTTCGGCTAGGGCTAACATGAATCGCGCCTGCGCGGCCAGCTGATCCTCATGCTAAATTGCGGTAATGTGCCCACCAGCGACTGCGTTTCCCATTGTTTTAGCTGCTCCTCGGCTGACGCTCTCGCCGTAGAATCTATAAAGTCCACTGACATAGCGAAATCAACTTGAGTGTTGCTTACCTTGGCTTTGAGCATCGCGCAAAACGACACTCAAGCTCCGGGCCATTGTGTTTTCAGCTGTGCGCGGCCACAGCTGTACATGTACACGGTACGGGGTGACCGGGTCCAGTATATTTTAAACCGCATGTCGCTGCGCCCAACTGAGCTTTTCGCGCACAAGGAAGGGATAGTTCGTACAGGAAAGGCCGTGAATTTGCGGCTTGCGGTTGAATCCCCGTCTGGCCGCCGCGCCGGCCGGCCGCGACGCGAAGTTAATAGTTCAAGTTTCCCAAGGGCGTTCCAATTTACTCGTAGGCGAGTTCTTTCCTGGGGGGTGGCCGGCCACGGCCGCGCGGGTGACGTCGCCGCGCGCCGCCGAGTCTAAATTCGAGCTTTCAAGGCACCCGCGGCCGGGAAAGCAGTCTTCGTGCGCGGCAAGCCTCGACGCACAGGTTACTTTGCGCTCGAGGCCCCAAACCTTCTTCGCGCCCGGCCACCGCCAATAGGACTTGTTTCCCGCGCCCGGCAGCTCACTTACTCACTCGATCACGATTCCCGCCAGTCAAGGAAGACGAGAACACTTTTGGAAGCCATGCGGGCGGCGCCACAAAACGGCGTCCGCGTTTCGGCGACGTGTGACCTCACGCATTGCAGCTAAATTTATAGGCCCACGCGGCGAGATATGGCCGATCGCGACCACTTTTAACGCTTGCGCACGCGTGTGCCTGTCAAAAAAAAGCCAGTAGGGCATCATCCTTGGGCTACAGTGAAGACGCCTGCGCGTGCGCTGCGGAAATGACGCCACTATGTCCGTCTTCGCGGCGCCTTCGGCAACCAAGCCGTTGACGGGAACTACAACGAAGCGACCGGGGCGAGGGCTACCGCCCCTCGTCTCGCTGAGACACAATTCTAGGTGAGTCAACGATGGGGGCTCGGCGACGCAGAGCCTGCGAACATCATGCATGCATGCCCCACCTGTCCAGACCGTCCTCGGAGGGTTCGGATTCTTCCTGTCAATGCCGGTGCCCTGCTTAGGGGCTCCAGGGGTGCACTAATTTGAGTTTTAGAAACGCGCAGTAGCATCTAACCTTCTAGATGAAAAGACCGTGCGAGCTTTGAGAGTGGGTCCAGGGCCTCCGACGCCAGAGATCGTGCCTCTTCTTAATGACTTGCCGTTTTTAGCTCTCCAGCAGTAAAGAACGCGATGATTGTGATTCATGGATAATAAAGAAGCGTTGAAAGAGGTCGAACTCGCGAAACGAGGTGTGGACGCCTTCGTCGATCGGGCTAATGAATTACATCACCAGGGTCGTCATAGTGATGCCCTGAAGCAGCTAGAGGTAATAATAAGATTCAATAGATAACAATGAGTTCCCTTCTAGCGTGCGCGCAGGATTTGCGAAAGAAAACTTGGGCCTTTGCACAATAGTACTGTTAAGGTTCTGTTCATACTCAGCTCCATGCGAGACGCTGATGGATTGATGCGTGGACCTGCTGACACAAACCTGCATTTCGTTTACTTCGAGGGAAATTCTGGAAACATGCACCACGGGAATTTCGAGTTGGCTCGAATTTTGCGGCGTAGGATCTTCATAGAGGAGTTAGGTGTTACAATGCAAGCTGAATTTGATAGCTTTGATGTGTCCTCACGTCATGTGTTGGGCCTTTTGGGGGATGCACCTGTAAGCTATGCACGCTGGCGGCTTGATGGTAACATAGCTGTTATCGACCGTGTATGCACTTTAAATGAATATCGCCAACGACATATGGCACGCAAATGCCTTGAGAATATGGTTCAAGATATTTCTGCTTTCTCGGGGCAGCTGAACTTGGTTGTGCGGGGATTAATTGTCATGGTGCCAAAGCACGAGAGAGCATTACAAGTTAAGCTCCTACATGCAAAGTTTGTGCCTTTAACTGAGTTCGTGACTGCTCATATACCGTCAGTTCAGATGTGGCTACCAGCTAACAATGGACCGGGCTGATCTTGTCCATCTTTATAGAAGGCAACTAACCTCGTCCACCGTTTTCCGGCTCGCTGGTACCCTTCTACAGGGCCCCCATTGTGGATCCATCATGGCGCCGGTCAGGACTGCCCACTATACTAAACAAACAAACAAATGACACACAACAAAAGCCCAAAAAACAATTAATCTCGCCGCGGGAGGCGTACTTGGAGGAAATATCTCGAAAGCCAGGCGGTCAATTTTCTCGGGCAACACTTACGCCTAGACTGTACGCCGAGTGACCAGTAGTGAATGTGTAGTGGCGCAAAATTAAGCTTACAAAAATTTCTAAGCTGGAAACGCCGGGGGTAGCAGCCACCCAGTCCGAAACGCCAGGACGTGTGCGTGTGCTGCGTTCGACCCCTCAGTCCGCCCCAGTGGATGGTTCGCCCACTTCTCCCTGGACCGCCGGGGCTGGGACCCTTGCACTTACACCTGCCATCTTTCTCGAGCTCGGGGGATGCCCGTGGCCCGCGCAGGGAGACGCTGTGAGCAACTGCCAGTGTGAATCGCGCTATAGAGGGCTAGCGCTATACCAGGGGCTATCATGATGACGGGTAGATGCATCTCCGAGACATCTCCCAAGGCAGCTGGCAAGGCGACCTGTAGACATCATGATGCACTAGCCTCAACTCCAAAACTAGCGCCACTATCCCCCGAGACCGGCACTGGAGACGATCCAACACACGTTGTTTGAGTGCAAGGCCTCCGAGAAAGAACGTGAAGTATTTCTTCCGATATTATACTCGGCTTGCCCCCTCGCACGGCAATTGACTGATGAACTTGAATATCGCTGTCGTTTGGTCATGGGAGACAAGTTACCCCGGGAGATTAAGAATTCTTTGTACTGTAATCTTATTGTAATCAGAAGCTCCGGTTGGGTATCCTGACTGAGCAGGGAGAAGGCCCTTAGGAGCTTGTTCCTTTTTTTAGGCCCGGCCGGGTTCCTTAACCTAGTAAGTAATTTATCATGATTTGTTATTAAGCCCCCTGAGGAAGTGTTGCACACTGCAAGGGCGCGTTGGCTCTGAGTCGAGGGAGTCGAGCCTGAGGGAGAGGCCCTGCTGCAGCCGCGCTCTTGGGCCAAAATTCCTTGCTTGCTCGTATACTGGGAAATCACTTTTTACAAAGGTCGATTTGGCGACCCTCTTGAAATATAAATCCCAGTTCAGAAGCGGTGGAATAAGATGGAAAGAGAGAGCGAGGCCTAGCTAGCTCTACTGGTGGTACTATCTGTTTCAACTTTTTGGGTTTGACTGTGAAACCAAGCCCAGAGTTTCGACACCAACTAGAGCTATATTGCATGTTGCACAGACCTCACCTTTTGCATCTATTGAGTGAGTGGATGTGCAATAGGGACATGGCGATGATGGTGATCCGCGGTATATGGGGACCAAATTCTTGCAGTCAATGTTGAAAGGATTGCGCTCGTCGTAGTTCAAAATATGCGCATTGCGTGCCTTTTGTTCACTGTTTTTTAGTACTAGTTGGGCTTTCTTGCGCATGTCATTATGATGTCCTGCCGCGTCGGGCAATTCAAGCACACGACGTGCAAACGCCGCTGCATTTATGAAGTTGCCACCCTTATAAGATTGCGTCATTGCTAAGTTTAATGCAAGTGCAAGATGACCAGGTTGTAAATTGCAGTGGGTGAAATAAGCAGAAAGCTCCAATTGTCGCTGTCCAACAGAAGTCACGTTTGCATTCTTTATTCTGATTGCCGTGGTGTATTCTCGGCATATTTCGAGGAGCTCGGCTACCTACTCACAAATAAATCACCGAGGTTAATCACCTGCGATGACTCACCTCATTTGAAGCAATTCTTGTCTCAGTAATTACAAAGGGAATAGACATCAATATGGAGGTAAATAGGCATCGCGCGCGAGTGAACTCTCCTTTGTGAAATGTCTTGTATGCGACTTTGAGAGACTGAATCAAACAAGGCATTGAAATTGCTATGTCAGGTAATTTCACACTCTTTGTTGTGCGATAGAGTGGAACGTGCACAGTGTTGGCCAGAGGAAGACCGGGCAGCGAGTTCAAGGAGCTTAGATACACAAGCATGAAACGAGCCTTCATCGGTTTGAAGTTCACTGTGGCTATTTGGCGATGTAAAAGTTGCATTGCTGACTCCAAAGACCCCGCTGCAACGTGATCAGCAGCATGAGAAGAATTTAGTCGCCAGGACTGTGTTAATGATACCCCTGAAGTTGGTACGACAAAATGTGCATTGTGAGTGTCGCTTACTGGTAGGCTCTTGTCATGATGTGACATAATATTCGAGTTGGGATCAGTAGAGGGGAAGTCATCTCCCAAATCTAGTTCATCAGCCCAGCCACCAGCATCTCCCTCGTCATTGTGCTCGTGAGGGTCACCTGAAGTATCTTCCAGGTCGAGCCCAGTCTCCCATTCCCCGCCAACTGGCTCGTAGTCCTCCCCTTCATCATATGAAGAAGGCAATTCTGATTTTTCGTAGATGTTTCGTTTAGGAATGCTTAGTAGCGGCCAATTGTCTGCATGCATGATTGGTGTTGGAGGCTGTATCAAGCAGGCATTGGTCTTAAATTGCATTAATTTATCTGACAATTCCTCTGTTTGGAGCCTTTCTTCTTCCTCTGTGAGTCCATGAGTGAGGCTTGTCAAGTAGGCCAGTGATACCTGACCAGCTTCTTCCAGAACTCTCACACGGTGCTGCACATCGCCCAGGAATAGGGCATTATGAAATCGTGCCATGATATCTTGGCGCATCTCCGCAATTTTCAACATCTTCCGCAATTTGTCAGTATTTCCAGTCAACAAATATAAAAATGATAGTCTCTCAAAGTTCTTAGTGCGCTGATAAGCCATTTCTACCACCTGATGATTTCCTTGGCGGAGAGCCTCGATTCCCAGTCTATGCCAAGAATGATCGTCTCCCATCTCGTAGGCAGTGTTCATGGCAACTTCAATATTTCCACAGGCAAGCGACAGCTTAAACCGCGTTTTTAGATCATCCACAAAATGAAGAGCAACTTCAGGGAAACCCTTATCTTGTAAGTATCCAATGATTGCTTTGCCACAAAGCTGCGAATGGCGTACCAAGCGCATGGCGTCGTGATAGTTCTTATCCTCCAGAGCAAGTTTAAATAATGCCTCTGAAAGATCTATGGATATAGTGCGCACTTTACACTCCCTGTCTATGCCAACTAATTGATTGTTGTGAACTCGAGTTGTGTAAATAGGCACATCAAGTGTACGAATGATACCGGTGTCACCATTTACTAAGCAGTATTTGATGTGATTGAGAGTAGTATACACAAAAATACGATTGTTTGTGTCCCAGGCACCACTTTTGATGCGCACTGATTCTGTGAAGCTGCACAACTGTTCTAACTCTCTAGTAGCGATTGTGATACCTGTGTGGGTAGACTCAGACTTGCACGCACTTCAAGGTCGGGCTAACCGTGCTTGCTTAAAAGGGCAAGTGATGTGCAATCATTGTTCCACATTACATACTTTACTCTGGGAATCTGTAACTCAGCAAGGACGCGACGAGACTGTGGCTCAAACAAGGTAATACGATCATCAGAGCGCAGCAAAAGTCGACCGGATATCCCAGCAAAAAAAAGTTTGTCTGTGCTGGGATTAGGAGGAGATAGACTTTTCCGTTTTTCATTTGCTAGGTCTTTGATGACAATCTATCAAAACACGGGTTAGCAGATATTCACAACAGCGAGTGCTCACCTGACGATTTTTGTCCAGAATCGCGAAGCGATTTCGTGCGAGAAAAGCAGCAGAAAGAGCATGACCGCGTTTTATATCAGTGCTTTCCATGGTAGATGCAGATGAGTCAACGCAAAACGAAGTCAGTTCATATGAGCCACCCTCTAGGCTTGAAGAGAGCAGAATATTATTTTCTGAGGAATTGAATGCATTCAAATCTAAGGACCTTGGGTTGCTGTTCGAATTATTTCCAGGGGAGGCTCTACGAAGCGACAATGATGGCGTGTCGCGGCCAGAGGAATATTCCAATATCCTGAGGTATTTGTCCTTGACATAAAACATGCGCTCGGCATGAGATGCACAAGCAGGACGTTCGCGTTCAAGTTTGAATACAATCATTCCGGAGTCATGACCAGCTGCCAGAAGATTCTGGTCGGGGTGAGCAGCAAGTATCCAAAACCTGTCATTTTCTCGGCGAAATGTTTGAACGCCCAAGCGCTTTGATATGTCCCAAACACGAATGGACCTGTCTTCAGAATTTGAAATAATCAATTCGTGTTTAGGATGAAAGACAACACAAGATACGTTATTTGTATGGCCCCGCATAGTGTCAACTTCCCACGCTTTGGTCTCGTTCATGCGCCAAAGTTTGACCTGGCGATCATCAGCTCCACTAATGATCAGTGGTAGTGTTGGATGGAATGATGCCCAATTGACACCTCGGTCGTGGCCTTCGAGGACATACTTGACCACAGCATCGTTTCCGCCAAACAGGTCAGCATTCACTCGGGAAACAACACTTGAAGTCCCCGTGCTGCCTGATACGCTCAGTTCGTGTAGAGATGTGACAGAGGGGCCAATACTGGAAGCTGGGGTTCCTCTAACGGTCTTTTTTCTCAGTCCGGTGATGTCCCACACACGCACTGTCTGGTCTAAAGAAGCAGAAACAATGAGGTCATCTCTGGGATGGAACGATGCACACATGACGTAATGATTGTGCCCAGTAAGCACACTGACGCAAGAGCGGCTCTGCCAATTCCAGATACGAATTGTTTGATCATCACTGGCTGATACGAGCCAAGGATAATCTCCATGAAAACACACCGTGCGTATGTAGTCCAGGTGGCCTAAAAGGGTGAACAGGCACCGACGAAGCTTATAGTCCCACACTTTGATGCGATAATCATCTCCACCGCTGACTATCAAAGGTTGCGCGTGATGGAAATCCACGCCTCTAACTGGGCCGTCGTGCTCGTCAAAACGATCCAGCAGTGTGCCCATGCGATAATCCCATAACTGAATAATGCCGTTATGCAAGCTAGTTAAGATCCATGGACGGTGGGGATGGAATGCTAGGCCTTTAACGCGATTGCTCTTAGATTCAAATTTGGTCAACATCGGGTTATTGTCGCCGTCACCCAAGGCAGGGCCGGGACGTTTTTCCTGTGTACAAGTATGAGGCAAGGAAGGGAGGGGGGGGGGATAGCCAAGCGGATCTGCGTTGGCTCGGTTGGCTCGGTTGGCTCGGTTGACTCGTGATTTAAGTCGGGGAGCAACAGCCTGCCACTGAGCCCGCCAGCGGGCAGCATGTATCTTGCGTCATCCCAAAGGTTGTACTGTACGCGCCTTTTAAGTTGGGACTCGGACTCGGAGAGCTCCCCTTACGAATACGCTATCCAGTCTTAGTGCACGGTGTCTTATTACGCGTTGCGTGTGGTATATGTGAATATAAGTAGGAAGGTATAGTGATAGGGCCCGGGGGGTCACTGTATTTCGCCCTGCCAGTGTAAATCGCACTCCCCCTTTTTATGAACTTGTTTGTTGGCCTCATAGAAACATTGAGGGTAGAAAGTAGTCGTCTATCCTGCTCCTTCACCCTTCATCGAAACGTGCATCATTAGGGACCAGCTGCGTCGGACCATCGTGGTTCTTTCATCTACTTGAATCTCTGCCGTTTTTGTTTGGAAACATCGACCCCTCACCTATTCCTCTATTTGTCGATAATCTTGCTGCTCTGAGTGTGACAAATCACCCAAACAGCGGAGCTAAAAGTCGACATGTGGCCCTGCGAGAATTTAGAATTAGGGATCATCATGAGGCAAATAAAATTCGTCCTTACTGGTGCCCCAGACCGCTCAATGTGGCCAATTTCTTTTCGAAGACACTTCAGAAGAATTTATTCAATATTAATCTCAAAAGACTTGGAATGGTTGGGTCATTCCGCGATGAAGTGGAAGTACGCGCATTAACGGCCTATGATCACAGCGATTGGGTCAACGCTCCATCAGCTAAGAGTTGGCGCCTATACCATGTGTTTCATGGTCAAATTGATTTTGGGGGTGCAGAAACCGCATACTATTCATCCGAAACTATGTGATGGCACTACTATTTGATACCATCCATTTTCAGGCTCGTTTAGACTAGCTAGTCACTAGGGATACACCCAATATTGGTCTCTGTAACGTTGAGTACGTCAAGGAGACGTCAATGGCATGCCCTAGATGTGCAATTCACTTTATGAGAAGGATTTATCGCTATGGATCAGCCTTTGGTTCAGGGGGAGTACAGCGATTGTGCTATGATCCTGTAGTTGCCTTTATCTAGAGCTCCTCTCAGGTTCTAGTAGATATCAGAGGCTAGTGGCCTGTATCTTAGGATACTTCCTTCTCCCTCCTAATCTCCTTTATTCCAACTCTGTCTTCTCAGGGTGGAGGGGGTCACGGTTCCCACACTCTCACGTTTCAGTGAGAGTCCTTTCTGTTGGTATCTCCGTGTCACATAGACACCCGAAGAGACCTAGCTGCAACAGCTGCATTGTGCACTTGCTGCACCCAGCTCATTAGACTCAAGCACATACCAAAGCTAATATCGCTATAGGGTCGGCTTTCTTTACAATCTGTGCATCATGATTGCAGCATATGACATAAATGCGATATAGGTAAAACATTGCAAGTATGGTTGGCGTCATGCTTATGCACTGGACAGACACAGCCTGAGAAATCAAAAAATTTGTCAAAATGAATTATAGACCCTACTCGAGGACTATTTTTTTAAGTCACACGTTGTGGATAAGTAATTATATATGGGCAACTGGGGTCTTCATTTTTATCCCACAAATGGCTAAGATCATCTCTGCTCCAACGACACTAGATCCGTTTGTATACCTACAATGCATATTCTGCGCTCCAAATTCATGGAATGAACTACACGTGTGCAGATATAGATTTGTCATAACATTAAATCTTAACGCCCGCTTAATTATTTTGAAGGGGCGCAGGGCACATGGCATTTCCAAGCATGAATGCCAGAAAAACAGCAAACAGTAGCTGCAGTTGACACCAAATCGGTGAGTTTTTGGCTTGCTCTCGTATAGGGACTTCATTTGAGAGTTGACGATGCTCAGATTTATCTAAGTTATGGAGTCGATGTACCTTCTTTGTAGCCTGCAACTCAGCGGAGAAAGAGTCACGTTCTGCAGTAAGCCTCACTGCAAATGCAACGAGATCATCATATTTTTTCCGAAGAGCGATAATCTCGGTGAACGTGGCCTCTGGTGTACCGGGGATTACGGAGTTGATTTCAGGAGTCAATGTTTTCACGGACTCGGTGAAGCCGGTGGAGGGGCCTAAGCTGGCTTGGTACCGATCTGTAGTTTCTTCCAGGTATCTGAACTGTACAAGCAGCTTTTTAGCACTGGGTGTCTTCTGCTCCTTGAAAATGTGAGTGATTGCGCCAGCAAGCTCACTAGACGTTCTACCCACAAGTTCTTTCATCAATGCTTTGTTTACAACCAAGCTTTGGACCAGGAATTTATCTGTGCACATAATGCCTCCACCCGATTTTGCCTCCGAAACTATATCTCTTTGTTTTGCTTTGACAATCACAATCGAAAGCTCAGTAACCGCGTTCTGGTGGATAAGCCCGTGGTTCGGCTTGACGAGATATCGATCTGGTGTTGTAGTTTTTACCTTGAAGGCACATGGGGAGTCCCCATGATTTTTTATGTGCAACTTTGTCTCGGCTACCGCATGATCCGAAATCGTGAAAGTGAGTTCCTCGGGTGAAAAAGAAAGATGTTGGTTCATGCTCAATTACTCGAAGTTGATTAAAGACGTTTCATAATATTGTTCGCTATAAATATACCGCAGTACCGTGGTACCTACGGTACCCCGTACGACCATCAAATAATTTAAGGGTAATTTAATAAACTACCGCAGTACGCGCCTCGTTATACGTAATTATAACTACAGTAAAAGCTTATTACGAGATACCGCAGTACCTGCTAAAAGCAATGGCCGGCATTTCATCTTGCACGGTTTCAGGAATAATCTCGGCTCTTGGTGAAGGAAATGATACACTACGTGTGCGCGCGTTGGCAAAGTTGTATGATGTTGTTGACCAGTATTGGGCGGAGATGGCTGAAATTGTCTCACAAGTTGAGGGACTGAGCGAAAACGCTGAGTTTTCAGGACATAGACTTGCGGCAGCTGTTGCAAGTAAAATCTTTTTCCATCTTGAGGAGTATGACGAAGCTCTGCGGCTCGCTCTAGGCGCGGGACATTACTTTGATGTGAGCATCCGATCAGAGTACGTCGAAACTTTAGTCTCACGGTGCATAGACAAGTACGTTGCCATACATGGGCTTTGGGACAGCTGTCAACCTGAGGCTGATTCAGATCTAGTTGTCAACCTTGATCCACGGCTCGAAGCTATAGTTGAGCGCATGTTCCTGCGATGCTATGACGACGGAGAATTCGAGCATGCAATGGGAATTGCTCTTGAGGCACAACAAATTGAAAAAATCAAAGAAATAGTCATCCGTTGTCCCAATCCTGAGCGTACTGCACTTATGAGTTATGTGACAGAAATAAGCTGTATTCTGTTGAAAAGTAACACTTTTCGAATTAACGTCATGCGCCTATTGATTGACCTGCATGAAACTCTGGATCGACCGAACTACTTGTTCCTTTGCCACGCATGGCAGGACATCGGGGATGCGAGCGAAGTCAGCAAGCTGCTTCTACACCTCGTATGTGGTAGTGAAGCAGATGTGCTACTCAGCTACCAGCTGGCCTTCAATCTGGTTGACTCTGGAAATCAGATCTTTGTCTACGACGTGTCTAGATGTGTGACCACTCAATCAGCTAAGATGACAGAATGTGAATCAAACGCTGAATTCACCATCTCTGACTGTAAAGGTCGCATCCAGAAGCTGGAAATGATTTTGTCTATTGAAGGAATCTTTGGGGAAATACAGGTAAACTTCCTCATCTCAAAATGTGCAACAGATATTTTGATACTAAGAAGCATCAAAGACGCAATCGGTGGGACTAGAAGCTCCGTATTGCACAACGCTCTCGTAATAGCCCACAGCGTTATGAATGCCGGTACAACCAACACAACATTCTTACGCGAAAATCTTGACTGGATGGGGAAAGCCACAAATTGGGCTAAGTTTAATGCAACTGCATCAATCGGCGTGATTCATATGGGGCATATTAGCAAGTCTTTGGAAATACTGCAACCCTACTTGCCTGCGAGTCATGGTCGATCCAATTCGCCATATTCAGAAGGTGGAGCATTGTATGCGCTCGGTCTGGTTCATGTAAATAGAGGTGAAAGTTCCAAATCAACTATCGTGGAGCTACTTAGAGGTGCAATACATGTCAGAAATGCAGCCGAGCCTTTGCAGCATGGCGCTTGCCTGGGAATTGGGCTTGCAGCTATGGCTACTGCGGATATCCAGCTATATGATCAGTTAAAGGCTGTTCTTTTTTTCGATGCTGCCGTAGCTGGAGAAGCTGCCGCATATGGAATTGGGCTTCTTTTCGCTGGACATGGTACGCAAACTAAGCTATCGCGATTAGCCACCTCTGAGTTACTTTCCTATGCCCACGAGACGGCGCACGAAAAGATTATTCGTAGTATTGTACTTTCATTGGCACTTATCGTATTTGGCCAGGAGAACCTTGCAGAGCCTATCATCGAGCAATTGTGTCGTGATCGTGACGCTATTATTCGTTATGGCGGCATGTATGCAATCGGTTTGGCATATGCTGGCACAGCACACTATGCAGCAGTCAAGCGTCTATTACATGTCGCTGTCTCTGATGTTTCTGATGACGTCCGCAGAGCTGCAGTGATGTGCCTTGGGATTGTTTTGTTCCGTACCCCTCTTAGAGTACCCACACTCGTTGCATTGCTGGCAGAAAGCTTCAACCCTCACGTGCGCTATGGCGCTTGCTTAGCTATCGGGATTGCTTGTGCTGGAACTGGAAGCTCCGATTCGCTTCTCTTACTAGAACCAATGCTGTCCGACCCAGTGGATTTTGTGAGACAAGGTTGCTTGTTGGCCTTGTCCCTCATCTTCATGCAGCAGTCCGAGTTCAGTGCCCCCTTGGTAAAATGGTTTCGTGAAAAGATAGCAGGCATTGTTAAAGACAACTACCCTTCTACATTAACAAAGCTGGGTGCAATTATGGCTGCTGGGATTGTTGATGCGGGAGGACGTAACTGTTCCATCTCCTTGAGCTCGCGTGATGGTTTTATCCGCCCAAGTGCATGTATTGGCATCGCCTTGTGGACCCAGCATTGGTACTGGTACCCAATGTTACATTTTCTTGCCTTAGCATTCGCCCCGTCAATGCTAATTGGCTTAAATGGAGACTTCCAACTACCACGTTCATTTTCTGTATTTTGTGCCGCACCTGCATCCAATTTTGCCTATCCACCAAGGATCCAAGAAAAACGAGAAACAAAAAAAGAAAGAGTGACAACAGCAGTCTTATCGACTACTTTGAAACAACAGGCTAGAGAAAAAGCAAGAGAAAGAGTAAAGGATGGGGCATCTTTGCAGGCGCTGGGAGGAAGCCGAGCGCACGTTCCGAATACTGCAGTAAAATGGGAACAGCTGCGGAAAGAGAATCAAGGTGTGCTTGGTCGCGACATGGATGAGTTCAGCGATGGGTATCATTTTTTACACAATCCATCTCGTATCATCAATGCCCAACGACCATTTTGCTCATTTCTTCTCGACAGGCGCTACCTTCCAGCTGCTAAGATGAGGCCCGCTGGAATTGTGATGCTTATTGATCAGGAACCTACTGGAGATTCCGATACATTTGAGATCAGCAGGCTTTCCCTTGGTATCACACGGGAATCTGAGTCACCATTGCCCTTCTCTTGGCCTGGCTAGCACCGGTTTTGATTTGGATGTATTTTTCAACGTCTCATGACGCAGGGACTCATACTAGGGCCGTGTTAATATTAACCGCACACACTGCGATTCGGATTCTCTGCAGTCAGCGCTAAGAATTACAATACATGCAACAGCTCGCTTTCCCGGTAGCGTGAGAGCGCTCAGTGTGCCTCATCAGGACGTTGGACAGCCCACTCATCACTTGATTACAAATATAGATATGATGCGCAGCTTAAGGTCCAAGCAGCCTTAATGATATACGACCAATATGAGGAGAGGACGGTAGCACAAATAATTGTGAATGAGGTTTGTCCCTT
>Ga0099799_10132_pt1 | contig 22521 bp, 15 predicted proteins | sample Uncmet6_SortLC_1_FD_89033 | JGI IMG/M metagenome (GOLD analysis project Ga0099799, IMG submission 89033) | Marine eukaryotic communities from CALCOFI LINE 67, Pacific Ocean - CN11_C50_N6_SortLC_1 | ecosystem: Environmental > Aquatic > Marine > Oceanic | place: Pacific Ocean: Monterey Bay...
CTGCCCGCGGCCCCGTCCGTGATCCTGAGCTGCGGCGCCGCGTCCCGGGTGGACAGGTGCACGTAGGGGGGATGGTCCAGCACGGCCTTGGCTGCCGCGGCCCGGACGGCCTCGGGGGGGGGGCAGGTGCCCCCTCCTGGCCAGGTCCGCCCCGGGGCCGCCGCCCGCGGCGGAGGGGGCCGCCCCGGACGAGGACGAGGACGGGGCGGGCGCCGCAGCCCCTCCGGCCGCCGCCGCCGCCGCCGCCGAGGAGGAGGAGGAGGACGGCGTCGGAGGAGGAGGAGGAGGACCCCCCGAGGACGCTCCCGTGGGGGGCGGCCTCGATCCGGTCCGCTCGGCGTCGACGGCGGAGAGGGCCACCCCGAGCGCCGCGGTCAGCCCCGGCAGGGAGCGGGAGGCGGCGACCCTGGCCGCCTCGACGAGGCTCTCGGTGGCGGCGCTCCTCTGGGCCGCGCGACGGGAGGCCGCCTCGTACAGCGACGCCGCCTGCTGCGCTGCGATCAGCTGGGCCTGGGCCGCCACGGACCGGGGAGTCTCGGCGGCGGCGGCGGCGGCGGCGGCGGAGCGGGAGCGGGACCGCTTGGCGGGAGGGGGGGCGCCGGATGCCTCCCCTCCTCCGGGGGCGGCCCAGGCCCCTCCGTCGGCGGGATCCTCGGCGGGGCCATCTGGGGCCGGGGCCGGGGCCTCCGCCGCCGCAGCGGGCGGTGACGGTTCCGCCATGGCAGCTCCTTCAGCGCCCGTGGCCTGCGCGGGGGTCGACGGCGTCGGCGTCGGCTCCGACGAGGGCGGAGGCGGAGGCGGAGGCTGCTGTGGCACCCGGTCGTCCTCCATGATGATGTCCAGGCGGCGTCCAGTGATGTGGGATGATTTATGTAATCAATCAGTACGGGACGGGCAGTGGTGGTATTCCTGTCCCGCTGGTGCTGCTCTTCGCAACAAGTACTACTGTATGCAGACGCTACTACTCCTAGTAAACCACTACAGACTGTAGTGGTGGTATTCCTGTCCTGGACACAGCAAGCAGTCAGTCCTGATGGCACATGGCGGTCTTTGTGTAGATTTGTAAATAAGACCAAGTCTTCTTCTTTCCTCCACATTGCTGTCCGGACAGGACAGGACAGGACAGGACTACCACCACTAAAGCCTGTCCTGGTTTAGCGCAGAACTTGTGTGGAACAGTACCAGAGCAGGACGGGCCCCTACCACCACTAAAGCCTGGCCTGATTTACCGTAGAACTTGTGTGGAACAGTACAGTACCCAGGACGGGCGGCCTACCATTTGGAGATCATAAAAATAGCACCCTATTTATGATACGCTTCAAAGAACTCGTAGAATCAATAGAACTACTAACATAATAATACGTCCGGCTCAATCCAGAGCTCGTCTATTGAACTTCGCGTAGAGCAGTCAGTACCCCCCCGGGAAATCATCAGAGGTTCTGTCTGTCTGGTGTCACGGGAGGGTTATGCATACAATTGCATGTGCTACGAGCTCGTAACTACTCTAGCTAGAGTATTCATACTACTAGCTTAGCTAGTACTACTTAGAAGTAGCTAGTACTAGAGTAGTACGAGCTCTTCGTTGGAAATATCCTAGCCCTCTGATAGCTCCAGACGTCATGCATACAAAAATATGCACATACTACTCTACTAGTAGTATCATACTATGCATACTAGAGAGGAGTAGAGTATGTCCCCCAGCCCCGTAGCCGCCACGGCGCGCCGCTCGGCGCCAGCGCGCCGCTCCCAGCCGCCCGGCGCCCGCCGCCCCATGCCTCATTCCTCATTCCCGTTACCTCATTTTCGTCCGCAACGACTTGTATTCTTTCTCTCTCCCCCGCCTTCCGCCTCGACCCCAGCCCGCTCCAATGGAGGGGGCCAAGGCAGCGATGGAAAGCCTCTGGGAGGCGGGGGCCAAGGCAGCGATGGAAAGCCTCTGGGAGGCGCTCGACGTCATGATGCCAGGGCTGCTGGGGACGGCGATGGACACGCCCCCTGCCTGCCTCCCCGAACCCCTGACGTCCGTCCCGGCCAGCATGGCGCTCCTCTCGGCCTCAGCCACGGTCCTGGTCCTGGCACTCGCCGCCTCCACGGCCCTGTCCGGCCGGCCCCTCTCCCACCTCGGCCTCCGTCCCATGGGCAGGGGACTGGGATCCTACCTGTCCGGGTACCTCCTGTTCCAGCGTGTGGGGGTGCGGGGCTACGACTCCTCCCTCGGCTCCCATCCTCCCCCCCTCCGCGTTCTGTTCCACCTCGCCGCCTACCTGGCCCTCTGGGCCGGGATGGTGTACGCTTCGGCAGTACTGGATCTGTACGAGCTCTGGGCCGGCGCCGGAGCTGCCGGCCTCGGCGGCTTCGGCTTCTGCGGGGCCTGGTCTCCGCTCCTGTCCCTCTTCTCCTCCCCCGTCCTCGCAGACGGCATCCTGGTGGCGGCGGTGTACTTCGGCGGGATCCTGCTGGTCCACTCCCTCCTCCCCGGGGTAAGCCATCCCGGGGGGCCCAGGGCGCACCGGATCCGCCGCCAGCCCCGCTGGGACGATCGGACCAGCCACGCGGCCGGCGGCGCCTCCGAATCCGCCGCAGGAGGGGATGGGGATGAGGTCGAGTGGAGGTGCGCCGTGGCAGAGGACTCGCACGGGGTGACGCTGAGGCGGTTCGGGACGGGCGGCGGAGGCGGCGCGGACTCTGTCGCGCGGGGCCTGACCGGGGAGCCCGCTGGCCGCCAGATGTGGACGTGGACGTCCTCCACGTCCAGGGCGAGGGGGGGCAAGAAGAGGTTCGATCTCGACCTTGACGAGCTCCGAGGCAGCCTCATTGGGGCAGCCCAGGACGCCGTGGCGGTTTTCAGCCCCAAGAAGGGAGCCAAGGGCGGCGAGAGCGGCAGCACGCCTGGACGGAGGCGGACTGACAGAGAGGAGATCATCGCCGAGATGGCCAACGGAGGCAGGCCGAGGGGGTTCAACCCGTCGAAGAATCCCAACAGGTGAGTCCAGAGCGCTATTTCCAAACATCCCGGTGCCATGGGGACCGTTCAATGGAGCACCATCTCAAATCTTTTTCGCTAACAAATGCCTTACCCCACCGACCTTCCGTCCCATTGGCTTCCAGCTGCGACCAAGTCTTCAGAGCGCAGCAGATTCGGTCTTACCTGGCCTCTGGCCAGGACGCCCCTGACACCTCCTCCACGCCCCAGACCGCCCTTGAGGCCGCGCGCAAGGCCGGTCATTTCTACTCCATGCTCCAGACTGAGGACGGGCACTGGGCGGGGGATTATGGCGGCCCGCACTTCCTCCTTCCCGGCCTCGTAGTGGCCTGGTACGTCATGGGCAGGCCTGACAAGATGATCGACGAGCAGCAGGGCACCATGATGCGGCGCTACCTTACTGTCCACCAGCAGTCCGACGGGGGATGGGGGACCCACATCGAGAGCCCGTCCACCATGTTTGGGGCCGTAGTTTCGTACGTGGCCCTCCGCCTTCTGGGGGAGCCGGCCGATTCGGACGTGTGCGCCTCAGGCCGGGCCTTCATCAAGGAGCACGGCGGTGCCACCATGACGAGCTCCTGGGCCAAGTTCTGGCTTTGCCTCGTTGGGTGTATGGAGTGGGAGGGGCATAACTCGGTCCCCCCGGAGATGTGGCTTTTGCCGAACTGGTTTCCGTTCCATCCTGGGCGGCTCTGGTGCCACTGCCGCATGGTCTACCTACCCATGGGCTACCTGTACGGATCTCGATTCGTGTATTCCAAGGCGGAGACCGACCCGCTCATTGCAGCCCTGCGGGAGGAGCTCTACTGCGACAAGTACAACTCCATCTCCTGGTCGAAGACTCGCCACCTCGTCGCCCCTATGGACAATTACTCGCCCATTCCACTCTTCATGAAGTTGGCGCAGGATTTTCTCGCCATCTACGAATCGTGGAGTATTTTCCAGCCGTTTAAGAACAGGTTTCGCAAGGTTGGGCTCGAGTTTTGCGTCGAATACATGGCGGCAGAAGACTTACAGACAAATTTCATTAATATTGGACCAGTGAACAAGGCGCTGAACCTTGTCTCGGCCTACCATGTCTCAGGGGAAGATATCAATGCTACAACTGTTCAGAATCACATGATGAGAATACCTGACTATCTTTGGGTCGCCGAGGATGGTATGAAAATGCAGGGCTACAACGGAAGCCAGTGCTGGGATACTTCATTTGCAATCCAGGCCTTTTCGGAGGCCAAGCTACTTGACGACTTCCCCGCTGTCAGCACAAAAGTTTGGACTTATCTGGAACGGACACAAATCCTTTCCACCGCAGTGTCGCAATCCTCTTCAGCTTACGCGTACGAGTCTGCCGAAAATAGAGACAGATTCTACCGTCATGTATCTGAGGGAGGGTGGCCGTTCAGCACGAGCGCTCACGGCTGGCCTATAAGTGACTGTACTGGAGAAGGCCTGAAGGCAGTTCTTGCGCTACTTCACAGCAAGACCATCACCAATGGCATCCGAGATGGCTCCCTTCCCACAATTGAAGACAAGAGACTGCAAAATGCTATAAATGTGATAATCACGTTGCAGAATGAGGATGGTGGCTGGGCTACTTATGAAAACAACCGTGGCTTTGGTTGGTACGAGCAGCTCAATCCGAGCGAGGTATTTGGCGACATCATGATCGATTACTCGTACGTAGAGTGCAGCATGGCCTCACTGACGGCGCTTGCCGACTTTCACGAAATGTTTCCCAATCATCGCTCGGAGGAGATCAAACACTGCTTACAGCGTGGATGCGAATTCATGAAGAGCATTCAGCGCGCGGACGGTTCATGGTATGGCTCGTGGGCGTGCTGCTTTTGCTATGGCTGCTGGTTTGGTATCGAGGGACTCATCCAGGCCGGCGAACCTCATTCTTCACCGTCGATACAGCGATGCTGTCAGTTCTTGCTATCTCAGCAGCGTCCAAATGGCGGTTGGGGCGAAGACTTCACGTCCTGCTACGACAAGGATTACGCAGAAAATGGTATGGCGGCATATGGAGATGATGGAAGTGGGGTGGTGAACACGGCATGGGCTCTTATGGCACTGGCTTCTGCCAAGTGCGATGATGTGAACGCGATCCAAAGAGGGGTAAAGTATCTAATTGATCGCCAGCTCCCGTGCGGTGATTGGCCGCAGGAGGGAATTGCAGGAGTATTCAACCGCGCTTGCGGCATTACCTACACCGCCTACAGAAATGTGTTTCCCATTTGGGCCCTCGGGCGATGTGCCGCCACTTATGGCCATGCCATTGATATGCTCGTAGATGATGTCGAGGAGTAAGAATACTCCCACTAGTGTATAGCTAGCTAGAGAGATATACGGCTGTACTAACTACGAGCTTAACAGGTTTTGGATCTCCAGGTGGTTTCCGGGTGCCTCACAACTTGGGAGTGACAAAAAAGACGGACACGTTCGAGCTCGCACTACACCATGTACGTAGGAGTAGGTCATGTAGCATTTAGCTAATATTACTACGAGAGTAGTATACGACTCGAATACACTATGCATACTTACTGTGCTTGTATCAAGCAGGATCAAGTCCCGCCTCGGCGTCGGGGCCCACTTACTATGCATACCTCCCACTTCCCAACCGCCCTACGGCATTCGTGGAACGGTTTCATACGTCAGTAGATGTCAACCACGGGCGCAACCGCCAAAAATGAAGCACCCAGGGCGCAGCCTAGCACTGCCGACCTGCCGAGGAAGTCGTCACCGTCGGACGACTTGTTTCTGGACGCTTTAGAATCAGAATTGGAGGTGGTACCAGAATCAGGACTAGACGGAGATTCCGAGTCTGACAAAACCCAGGATGTCCTTGCAAGTAATATAAAACCCAAGAAGGACCACGATGTGTCAGTTGGTGCAATATCAGTTCAGAACAAGGATTTCCTCGGCACGAACGACTCCGCCAATGTCGCCCTTTCCAATACTACCAGCAATGATCGGTCCGAACCGGAGCAAGCTCTCTCTACGGCTTCGCAGCAGAACACCGCCGAACAGCCAGTCCCCAAAGATCCGGCCGTGGAAAAAGCCATACCGCCGATGCAATCACTTCCAGCCGAACGCAGCGAACCGAAGCTTTTGTCATCGCAGCAGAAATCAGACTTCTCATTTGAGCGGCCATCAGCGCCTCTGACAGGCGGCATGCGCGTACCCCCCCTCCATGCTTTTCCGCAGAAACAACCGTCATTGAAGTATCCAGTGACATTGCCTGGTTCCAGCTTTGAAATTGATGGCGGCGAACATGCGAGCGACAAAATCGTCATCCAGTACGAGATACTACCGGGGCTCTTCGCGCAAATGAGTGACGACGCCGTAGTGTCCCTCCACGACGTCGATGGCTACACCCACCACGACGGAGAGCGCAAGCACTTTGATCTTCTGGTGAGCGCCAAAAAAGTGTCACTGGGACTTGGCTCATTTTTACTAGGCAAGGATGTCGCCGGTGATGGCTACTTTTTAACAGCGCAAGACGTGATGTTGCAGGGGCAGTTGATGAGACCGAACGAAGTCGGGGACCAGTGGGACATGACTGTACGCAATCTCGATATATCGACAAAGGGTCTGGTTTTAGATCCAAATCAAGACCAGAAAAAGATCCAAGACTTTCTCTCAAAATTTGGCTATACTTCTGCCGATTCAGATTTGTCTGGAGATGCCGGAGATACCCCGGAATCCCATCCAATGCCTCTTCCGACGCGACGGCTTAGCAGAGAGGAATGGGAGCACTTCCTGAAGAATGCGCGGGACGACAAGAGGGGAAACGCTTCGCCAGTAAAAACACATGCAGACGAAGGCGAATCGAGCTTGGACCAAAACCAATCACCTTCCTCTCAAGTAGACTTTATGATTCCCAACGTCCGCGTTCAGCCCGTGACGTGCAAAGTAACTACAGAAAATGCCCTGGAATTTCCTGAGTGCGAAGGAACCGCGGATTGCACCGTCCGAACGCTATTGGAGTACTATTGCCGATCGATCCTCCAATCAATGCGCGAAACATCTCCAAATGATGGAGATGGCAATGGATCGTCAACGACTTTGTCTGACATTACAAGCATCAAGGGCTCTCTGATGGGGGCGGCCGCTGGCGCTGCTGTCCTCGGTCCTGTCGGGTTTCTAGCTGGTTCCTATCTTGGAGGACAAATGGGACGCAAGCACAGTTCATCCGTACTGGGAGCCTCGGCTGGGGCAGCATTGTTTGGTCCAGTTGGGCTCATTGCTGGAGCCTGTTACGGCGAGTCAACGAGAAGCGTCAACTTGCTAGAGGGAACTATAGAAGGGCCGAAACCTTACTTTGGATCAGTGGCAATGGAAGAAGAGACTAAGAAAATAACTGAAAGGGCAGTTGAGCACTTGTCATCCAACAAGTACGAGTATGCGGGCACTACCGGAGTTACAGCTGGAGCCACCGCTGGCAGCGTTCTAGGCCCCGTTGGCATGATCGCTGGAGCTGTCATTGGATCTATATCGGCCCGAAATGCCGTGGAGAGTGTATCCGACCCATCTACATCTGCATCGGCCGCGCGTGGAAGCTATAGATTTGGGGACATTTCGCGATCAGTGGTTGCCAGGGGAAAAAAATCAAGGGGTTCCGACACGAAAGATGGATATCAGTTTGGTGACTTCACTAGAGGTTTATTAAACCGAGGAAACGGCAATTAAGGATAGGAAAGGTAAAATCAAACCAAATTTTCATACTCTAGTAATGAAATAGTGTAAGGTATCATTATGGCATTGGTTCCGTGAATACTAAAGATTTTGGTACGGAAAACTGTCTCCACCCATCTTTGCCAGAGTGATAGCCGAAGCCTGAACTCTTGTGTCCCACCCACGGACATCTCAGGTCGGCGTTATCGATGGAGTAGCAATTGATTCCCACCTGCCCAGCCTTGATCTTACGCGCCACTCTACGTGCCTTCTCGATATCGGTGGTGTAGACGGAGCTGGCAAGGCCGTATTCTGTGTCGTTGGCGAGCCGGACAGCCTCCTCCTCGGACCCGTCGAAGGTTGACAGGGACACAACCGGACCGAAGGTTTCAAGGTGCTGAATGTCCATCCCCTGCTTGATTTCACCGAGTACGGTGACGGGATAGAAAGAGGAGCAATCACTGCCCGAGTCAGGAACTGAACTTTGATAAAGAATCTTGGCCCCGCTTTTGACGGCAACGCCCACCTGCTCGGCAACTCGATCCCGCTGCATTCTGGATACGAGCGGGCCAACCTTGTTGGTCTCATCGCTCCCGTCCCCGACAGGATAGGTCTTGGCTATCTCCACAACTTTTTTTTCGAAGGCCTCCTTCAAATTTTTATCAACGTACACCCTTTCCACGGAGCAGCACACCTGACCCGTATTGGAAAGGGAGCATCTGACGGCGTCGGACGCGGCTAAATTGAGATCGGCGTCTCCGAATACCAACATTGGGTCCTTCCCGCCGAGTTCCAAAACCAACCTCTTGAGGCCTGGCGCTCAGCTGGACATGATACTCCTGCCCACGGCAGAGCTGCCCGTCATGGCCACCATGTCGACCTTGTCGGATCCGACCAGCCAGGCCCCAACCCCCCCATCGCCCTGAACGAGCTGCAGCACTCCAGGAGGGAGGGTAGACGCCACCGCCTCGACAGTCATTCGACCCACGACGGGCGCCACCTCGGATGGCTTGACGATGACGGTATTTCCCGCAGCCAGGGCTGGGAGGGCAAGAAGGAGGATCTCGTCCGAGGGATAGTTCCAGGGAGACAGGACAGCCACGACGCCAAGGGGATCCCTCACCACCACGCTCTGCCCCCCCCCCATGTAACTCGTCCCGGTTTGCGTCAGCAATGAGGTCAAGAAGCTCAGCCTTGTCAACGGCACCCTCAGCCTCCTCCTTGGCCTCTGCCAGGGGCTTGCCCATCTCCTCGGTGATTTTCCCAGCCAGGTCCTCGACGGAACCCGCGAGGACATCGATACCGGCAACCAGGAGGCGGATCCGCTCATCCAGCGGCTTATTTGACCAGACCCGGCGCTGGGCGTCCACCGCGCGTTCTAGGACGGACTCTACCTCTGGCCTGGTGGAGACAGGAACCCTCGCGATGACCTCCCCCGTTGCGGGGTTAAGATCGACAAGGCAGCCGTCTTGGATTTCGACGCCCTGCACCATGAAATTTTTGAAAGGATATTCGAGCTCGTAATGTATATTACGATACGTATCGTACTTACTTGTAGGTAGAGTTGGACCTCCTGCTTTTTCATGATTTCATGAGATCGCGCGACTGCAAATAATAATACTACTACGTACGAGCTAGTAGTATGCATACGTCGTAGCTAGGAAGAGTAAATTAGTACTCTAGAGTAGTATGCATATAGTTACAGTTCACACACCTGTACTTTTGTTCCAGATACCCAAATAATATTACTAGCTCGTACGTATACTACTGCTAATATTAATACTAGGCTAGAGTACTCTAGTAGTAGTATTATTTTTTGTTCTTGTGGCAATTAATTATTACTATATGTATATGCATAACCCTCACTCAGTACCCCAATACTTTCATTGATTATCAAGACAAAACAAAAGGAATGAGTTGATGATGTTGTTCTTACATGCCGTCACCATTTTTTCATCGCATAATTTTTGTTTTCTTCAGACTAAGATCGTATTTATTTACAATTACGAGCGTACCTTGTACTGACGGGGTTGGGGTCGGATTGTTCCGTAAGTTCATGCGAAAATGAATGGTTTGAGCCACTCAAAAGCGACGTATCAACTCGTACATTACAGCAGAGTAGTATTAATATCGTAATATCATAATTAAATATTAATACTACTCTCTAGTACAAGTAACCTTTAAAAAAATAGATGTCCCCATAGTTGAAGGAGTCATACTCCTAGTAGTAAACAATTTGAGCCTCTGTACTTAGTAGATCTACTACTAGCTATTACTACGTAGTGGTAGCTAGACTCTCTACAGAGCTTAAGCCAGAATTAGCTGAAATAGCAATTAATTAGAAATCGCTGCTTTTACTCTGGATTCAATCGGCAGAAATCGATGTGGGATACCTTCAGCACCCATCAGCCTAAAGAACCCTATCCAGTGCCTATAATAAGCACCTATTGTATTGATATGTCAGCGGATCAAAATTCCTTGGATGCTTTGCTAATATGTTTGCCACCCCAACCAAGAAACCAAGGTACTCACCATCGTTCTCAACCGGATCGCAGCAAATTTCCGCGGAGAACGATAGAACGAGGTGGGCTCAAGATGACCAGCAGCATGGCAGCGGAGACGACGACGAGATCGGATTTGACCCAGTAGCTGCAATGGCATCCCTTGATCTAGGAGGAGATGGTGAGGAACGCAAGAAGGGTGATGAAATGCAAGAGCTTGCGATATCCATTGCCGAGAGAGGCGAGAATCTATTCTTGACGGGAAGGGCCGGCACCGGAAAATCGTGGACCACTCAACAGATTGTCAAATCGTTACAAAGAGGCAAGAAAAATCACCTTGGAAAAAAGGTTCACGTCACGGCACCTACTGGAATTGCCGCCATCAACGTCGATGGCACTACCATCCATCGCTGGGGAGGCTTTGGCCTTGGGCACTATTACTCGGACTACGACAACATGCTGGCGAAAGAAGCTAAGAAGCGAATTCGAGAAACTGATGTGTTGGTGTTCGATGAAGTTTCTATGCTAAGTGGTCATATGTTTGACGTTTTGGAGTATATGACGACAATCATTAGGAACTACGATGATATTAAGCAACGCCTGAAGGATATACGCAACAACGCTCCGCGAACGCAACAGTTTCCAACGACAAAGGGTGGGGCTACAGCCGAAATAGCTCTCGAGCTTAGAGAAGCAGTGATAACTGGTAAACGGATTCACGAAGAGGAGGATCAAGGAGGAGATGCTGACGGAGGATGCGTTGACTTCCACATGTTGAAGATGAGGTGGAAAGCACCCGAATGTGGCGGATTGGGCGATTTACCTCCCTGGGGCGGGATGCAGATAGTTTTGGTCGGGGACTTTTTTCAATTGCCTCCAATTCCAAAGAATGAAAGCCATTCCAAAGAAACGACTCTTTTGGACGAGGAGTTGATTGATAATCAGGCTCATCTCAAAGTCGGTAGGCAAGGGACGTATGCCTTTCAGTCACGTTCCTGGTCCAGAAGCAATCTCCGCGTCGTGGACCTGGTCAAAGTACACCGTCAGGCACAGGATGGTGGCCTACTTGATTTGCTGAATGATATTAGGGAAGGCAAAGCAAACTTATGCGCTGAACACAAACCAGCAATAAATGCAATCCGATCGCCTTTACCCGAGAAGGATGATGGTATCGTTCCGACCGAGCTACACTCCAGAAATCGCGAGGTTGATAAAATCAACGAGTCGGAGCTTAATATGCTCCCCGGTGACAGCTATTCAATTACTTCAAAAGATACGATTGTATTAGACGATCGATACAAGACGAGGCTATTGAAAAAGTACACACTAAAAGCGGTGGAGTACATGCCGCATCTATGGGCTCCCGTCGAATCGCCCAATTATCCCGATCGTTGGGAAGACGCGAAGCATGAAGTTGAGGCTTTGAAGGAGAAGAAGAAAAAATTGCTGGCTGATGAGAAATATGAAGAGATCGGTCTTGTTCGTGACAAGCTGGACGCTGTTACTAAGGAGATCATCGATATCGATAGAGAAGTGAAGGAAAAGTCAATAATAACGATATCGACAATCACGGAGTGGCTGAAAGAAAACCCATTCTGTTCAGAGTCGGCCAACCAAATTTACGACAAAATCGTGCCATTCCAGACTCAATTAATCAGGGACTATGGGGAATATATGGACTTTGCCACTAAGCGCTTCTTCCGGGATGAATGTCGCGTCAGAAATAAATTGGAGCTCAAAGTAAACTCTCAAGTTATGCTCATATGGAATTTGTCCATGGAACGTAAGCTTGTCAATGGCAGCAGAGGCGTCGTACTTGGCTTCATTCATGTCTGCAAATATAAGGACATGCTCGAGCAAGAACTGCACAGGAGACAAAAGGAAGCAGGGCAGAGAGGAGAGAAAGAGATGAATAGCCAACATGCTTCTAACAGCAAAGATAAGGAATTCCTTCGCGATCTAAGTTCGGCAGACAAGACGACACCTGCAATCGAAAACAAGGAGACGCATCCTTCCAGTTCCGCTGTCAATGATGATGTTACATCTCAATTGAACGCAATAATTATTCAGTATGTCAGCAAGTTAGATGACGGACAGATACAATCTGAGCTTAGAGCCGTTGAAAATGCATCGTCGCATATGAATAAATTTCCACTTGTCAAATTTGCTACTGAATCGCGGCTTATACTACCGACACCGTTTGCGAAAGAGTTTCGAGGATTTTTCCAAGCGACTCGTTCCCAGTTACCGCTGGTGCACGCTTGGGCAATCAGCATTCACAAATCTCAGGGCATGACCATTGATCGCCTGAAAGTAGATCTTGGTGGATGCTTTTCTCCCGGACAAGCATATGTTGCTTGCAGTCGGGGTAGGAGCACGGCAACTATGCATATTGAAAATTTCAGCGAAAGCCAAATATTAACGAGTGATGCGGTTAAGACGTTTTACAGCTCCTTGGCCAGAGGAGAAGAATGGGAAGGCACTACTTGGGCCGATTCTCTAGGAGACTACTCAAACATGTGTCACCAGAAAGTTCGGATGCAACACCTCATGACAAGAAAGTTTGGGAGCAGAATTTGTCGCCTATGTAATTCTCCTTGTGTCGTCAAAATGATTACTAGCGACAAGAATGGCAATCGAGGAAAATGGTATGTTAAGTGCAGAAATGGATATGGCAGTGGTCATTGCTTTGAAATCCTCGACTAATATTTTTTTATCTAGTCACCTGTATTCTCATTATATAATAGTAATCCGTGTATGGTTTCTGTAAGCGTATGGTTCGAGTTTGAGACGTTTCAGCACCAGCGACTCACCAAAACCAATAAAGTGCGCCAAATCCCTCTCATATTCAAGAATTTGGTGCTGATGCCAGTTGTTGACACCTATGCACTTGGACCATTTGTTTTGCATTCAAGTGCCAAAATTTTGGGATTAGCTCTGCTTTAGTCCATTGATTGAGTTTCTAGGAGTTAATCTAAGAAGCCTAGAAGCCTAGCATTCGTTGCTTCGCAGCCTCAATAATATTTCTTGCATTAGGTCGGAAGATGTGAATGCTTCGTCTCGTCGTGACCAACAGTTCAATCAGACCATCTCCATCAACATCCGCAAAGGATATACCATGAATTGCGTAGTGAAGGTGACAGCTCCATAGCAGTTCATATCGGCGAGGCTGTCCCCCGCTCTCAGAGAATATTGGCTCGAACAGGAGCACCCGGCCAGATAATGTGCCGATCGCCACAGCATATCCCGCCTGCGCGCCATGGCAAGGAATGGTCCGGACGCAGAGGACCCCGTCCTCGGCCCCGAGACTTCCGCTCCATAGATCAGATACAATCTCGATGGGCCCCTCGAGGGGCTGCCCTTGGCCTCCCTCGCGATGTAACGCGCAAGCGAATCCGCAAAGTGATCCCACCAGGAGATCCATACCCAGACTAGGGGAATTCTGGTCCCGATGCGCGGAATACAGGCTCAGGCGTCGGGTTTGAAGGGCGACTGAGACGATGGGCCCGTCGACAACAACATTTGTCGCCCTCCCGGCAACCTCGAACTCATATCGCTCCGTCCCGGCGATGCGCACTCCGTGCTCCTCGTCGCATCCCAGTCGGCACTCGAACGAGACGGCGCGAATTATCCCGTCCTGGCAGCCAACCGCCAAATGATTGAGGTGCCGAGCCTTCCCCCCGTCCGATTCGGAAACGGCCGCTGTGAGGCAGTCGATCGCCATGACGGGACCGGTGAACGCGATAGCATCGCGATCGTTCTTCTCACTACCCTCCTCGTCTTCCTCCTCGTGGGAGGACACGCCCCCTTCCCAGTCCGCGTACCGCCTCACGGGCAGCGCCATGGGGATCTCCTCCAGGTGCAAGCCCCCCGCACCGTCCCTGTCGCTCACAACCCCCCGCCTCCGTTCCATGGGCGCGAACAGTCTCAGCCTCGAGTCCTCGGAGCTCCCAACGAATGCTCCGACTGAAAGCAGTGTCCCATCTGCACGAACGAGCGGGACGAGACGCAGTGCGAGCGGGAGGAAGGGGAGGGCAATCTCGCAGTCCACAACCGGATCGGAGGAGGCGGGATCCGCAGGCAAAGCCGATGCAACAGAGGGCCCCGGCGGGCGGAGGGCCGACTCCGGCCCCCGGACGATCAGGTACGCCGCCGCGGTCGGCGCCGGCGCCTCTGTCGCAGCGTCGTCTGCGGCGGGTGCGCCTGCATCGGCCGCGTCGTCGTGCGGGTCCACCGATCGGAGGAAGACGAGGGAGGCGTCGGGCCGGTCCGGCGCCCCTCCCCCCCGCCTCGGGAGCCTCGGAAGGGGCGCCCGGGGCCGGCCCGGGGCCGCCTGTCGCAGACGGCTGCCCGCCGCCTCCTCCTCCCTCGCCGCCGCCCGGCCCGGAACCGCCCGACGGCTGCGGCGGCCCCACCCCCCGCAGGACGAAGGCCTCCGCCACCGCCGCGCCAGCCCCCAGGGACGTCCACGAGTAGGCCACACAGGCGGGGACCCCCGCGGCCGCGGCTTCCTCCGAGCGGCACGGGGGCAGGGCACCCACGTAAGCGTCGTAGTCCACCCGCCTCGTCCGCGTTCCGTCCTCCTTCCCCTCCTCCTCCCGGCCGTCGCCGTCGCCGCCCCCGGCATCCCCGCCCTCGGCGTCCCAGCAGTCACCGATTCGGCGCCCCTCCCTCCTCCTCCTCCTCCTCCTCAGCACCGCCCCTACTTCGACCGTCCCCCCCTCGATCGCCAGCACCGCCGCGATCCTGACGTCCCGCCGCTCCTCCCCCTCCCCGGCCGAGGTCACGGAGGAGTGCACCGTCCGGACCGTCCCATCTCCCGCCCCTCCCCCGGAGTAGAGCGTCGTCGCCCCAGGGAGAGGGGAGGAGAACACCTCGTGGTACGCTTCGGGACATGGATGGGACATGATAGAGAGACTCAGCAGCACAGCGGCGCGGCGGCCTTGGCTTTGTGCTGTGACCTAGATATTTAATTTGACGAGGCAAGATACATCATGACGAGAAACGTGAATGCATAATATATATATATATAATAAATAATATACCACGAGCTCGTACTCTCTCGTATGATGCATACGAGAGTAGTATACGAGCTCGTATTATTATTACTAGCTAGTATGCATACTCTAGAGTGAAACTACTAGCTAGTATGCATACTAAGTAGTAGTATGCATCATCGAGAGTTGGCAAAGGCGGCGGGATCCCCGGTGGCCGATTAAACAACAACAACAACATATAGCTCGTACTACTACTAGCTAGTAGTATGCATAATTTGCATACTGTTGCGTGACTTGGTATTAAAAATATGTACGAGCTCATAATATATTTTTACTAGCATGCATAGTATATACAACCGATTATGCAAAATGCCTACCAGCCCAAGGCATCAATCAGGACGGACCGCTACGCGGTACCGTAACTCGTTTGCATATTGTAAAAGCTAGGTAATGTTAGGATACAGTATCGCTGCGGATGCCTTTCGCGCTACACTTCTATTGATCTGCTTTCCTTGCCAGCAACTTCTCTCAGGACCGCCACAAAATGTGTAACCTCGTCTGTGTCGTTCCTGATCCGTCCAACCCTAAGACGGTTCATGAATTTTCGGCCGGATGCGTCATAATTGACAACCTCGGCCTTCGACTCCTCTCCAGACATTAGGTCCTCAAGCATATGCCTGAGGGCATCCTGGTCGGTTTCTGGCCCCGAAAGGAGGGAGCCGATGCTTAACCCCCGGGCCTGCGCCTGAGTGTGGCCACAGAGGCCCACCCACGCCTCGTTCACGGCAGCCACACGGAAGGGGGCGGTGGTTTCGGTCACCACCACGGCCCGGGGATCAGCAGGCACGTCGGAAAGGGATCGGGGGAGGGGCGTGGCGTCGATGACGTCGGCGAACCCGTCCAGGGGTCGGGATTCCTGCCCGGCCTCGTCGTTGGCGACGGGAGCCGAGGAGGCAAAGAGCCTCGTCCACCACGAGGCGCCCTCCCGGGGCTGCGTTCTCGCCTCCTTCCCTACGGCAAAGTAGTGCGCGGGGCTGTCGAACGACATCATCATAGGGGTGGAGGCGGATGCCTCGCCATCCGGCCTGGCCCTGACCTCCAAAGGCTGCGTTCTCGCCTCCTCCGCTACGGCAAAGTAGTGAGCGGGGCTGTCGAAGGACGCCATGGAGGGCCGGGAAGCGGATTGTTCGGCTCCCCATATTGGCACCGAGACCGAGGCAGTCCTCATCGCAGTCCGGACAAAATTGTTCTTGGTTGGAGAAACGGCGAGGGGAAGCCGCCTCATGGCGGACGCGGCGGCGATGCAGTTGCTCATTGAAGTGTTGGCGAGGATATCTTGAATGTGGATGCCTCAATCAGATGTCACAAAAAATGGAAGATGGTCGAGTTGCAGAAGGCGCGATTGCGACTGCGTTGCTGCCGTGCCGATCGGAGGGAAAGGACTGCAGATATCACTGTATATGCATAGTACAAAAATGGTTACTCCGTTTCACAGAAAGTATGCATACACCAAGTACGTATTGTATCCAAATCAGCTACTACACCACCTGTGTATGCATACTACTTTAGTATGCATAGTGTTCTCGCGTTATGCATACTCTTGTAGGATAATGGGAATACATGGGATATGGGAGTGTCAACTGGTGTCAAGCGTTTGGAGTTGAAGCGAAAGTTCACCTACAACAGCCAATAATGCACTTGAAACTCCAACCCCACCACCATTATCAAAAAACGACACTCTATCCCCAACCCTTATAATTGATGTGTCGAATGTAAATGACCTGCTGGGCATTGTGCATACTACTACTAGAGTACGTACTGCTACTCTACTGTAGTATGTTACTTCATATGCATACTAGCTAGTATGCATACTATGCATAGAGAGTATGCATACTAGAGAGTATTATGCATAACAAGAGTTCGTAATCTGCTGTGCCGTTCTCAACGATCCACATACATGATGTATGAATTATTGTATATATATATATATACTATATATATTATATTACTACTCTAGAGAGTCTAGTACGCGAGTATAATATATACTATGCATAGAGTAAATATACATGATGTATAATATACGAGCTCGTACGAGATACCAAATAATACTACTAGTAGCTAGTACTGATTATGCATGCTATGTCACACTGCTATGCATACTGCTAGCTAGATTAGCTAGAAGAAGTGTTCAAACCTACAGTACCTACCCCCCCGTACCTGACTTCTCCCCCCGCCCGGGGCAGGCGAAAGGTGAAGTATCCCACAAGCCATACTTGTTCGGGGTCTTTAATTACGTCTTACCCTTATTTTCGTGTGACGTGTGGGTGATTGTTCCCGTGAATAATACATAGCAAGTTCTAGCTAGCGGGAGGGAACAATCGAATCATTTATTTATTTGACGAATGAAGAACGACGACCTTTATGCTGCGTTTTGAAATCATAAAGTTCCAAGACGAACTCAAATGCCAGCTCTACTCTCCTCAGTCAAAATGAATCCTTCTTTGCGCGTGTCCGCTCTTCTGGTTGCCAGCATATTGTCAAGTACGCAGGCTTTCCAGGTGTCAAAACACGGAACAAACTCCTACGCAGCTTCGTCATCGCCAACGCAGCTATTTTCAACAACTCTATCTCTTGAACGAACAGCGCAACGAGAAATTGATGAGTTTCAAGGATGGGCTGGATCATGCGGTGTGCAACCAGAAAACGGATTTTGCTTGAAGGGGCACCTGGTTGACGAAAATGAAGATTACTACGCAGCGACATCGACAGGTGCTGCGCAAGGTTCCCGTCTCTTGTATGTACCAGGGGAGATGATCCTCAGCTCTTCTCGGATCGCTGAAGAATATAATGGCTATATTGATGGCAGCTTGGAGATATTATCCCAAACGGGTGTCCAGCATCTTCAAGAACAATTCTATTTGTTTGTAAAAGTATTGCTAGAGTACGAACAAGGAGAAGAATCACCATATTTCCCGTGGTTTCAAGCAATGCCACGGAAATGGAATACCGCCGTCAGTATGGGTAAGAAGATTTTTATCGAACGAGTTGGGAGTGCAGTGAATACCAAGCAGAAATGATAGACCATACTAACACACGCGATCCTCTTTCGCTCTCGCCCCCTTTGCTTGTGTGCAATAGATGACTTTTGTCTTTCCTGCCTTCCGCCCTTCATCAAATCCCTATGTCAGACCGAGCGGGATCAGCTCGGAAAATTCAAATCAGCTTTGACGAATTTTGAATATGTTTCACCTGAGAGCAAGTCGAACAACGAACTGTTGGAGTTTGCTTACAACGTAGTTTTCACCCGCTCTTGGCGTTCGGATGAGGGTGATTACAGGATCGTCCCGGTTGCAGATATGATGAATCACGGATATCCGGATAACGTGGAAATCCGTTATGATGAAGACAGCGGTTGCGAACTTTATGCCAAGGAAGATGTACAGCCAGGAGCCGCATTGACTGTGTCCTATGGACAGCCAACGAATCCGTCAAGATTTTTGGCTACCTACGGTTTTTTGAATGATGCCCCAGCGGCGTTCTGTAAGTATGTCATCTCGAACCCTTCGCAACAACTGAAGGATATTGGTTATGATCCAGACCGCATGCTTTTTTATACAGGCGATGGCTCCCTTTCGCAGGAAGTTTGGGATGTTATGCTTTTTTCCAGACTGGAGAGAAAGCCAGATATGGCACAAGTGAAAGATGCGTTCTACCAAGCTCACATGACTGGCGATGACGAAACGAAGAACGCCATTCATGCACAGTTTCAAGGAGAAACAATCAACGCATTATTGCGACATGTAAATCATATTCTTATAGAGGTGCATGATCTCACGGTCAAGATGAGCTGCTTTGATGCCAGCAAGCATCCAAGATTGCCTTTGCTCAAGAAGCACCATGATATGGTAACCTCAACGTTTGGAAAAGTTAGGGAGACTCTTGGGGACATGCCATTTTAAGTTCAGACGTCTATAGGGAGTATGCATAATATAATATATCCTTACTTAGTACGAATAATACCTAGAGTCTAGCTACTAGAGATACTACCACTAGTAGCTAGTAGTAGTACTAAGAAATCCAAAATATTATTTTTATACATACTACTACTTCTAGTAGAGTAAGTATGACGAAAGAGTGCATGCTCCAATAGTAGTACTATTACTAGTCTAGTAGTATGCATACTCTAGAGTACTACTACTTAGTAGTACTTAGGAGTATTCATATTACTGTATTATTACTACAGTAGTATGTTGTGTGTTGTGTGTTGTGTAATCGGCCACCGTGTTCCCGTCGCCTTCGCCAGCTCACGCGATGCTTCCGCTCGGATAAGTTCGGGTGGGTGCATCTGGGCCAGGGGGACGCACAGACCCTGGGCACATACTAGAGTAGCTAGTAGTAGCTAGTAAGAGTGTATCCATAGAATACATTACATAGTACTTTTGCATACACGTTTTATCCATGTAATGTACGGGAAGGACGGAAGGTTCAGAGATAATACATTTGGTACTCCAAGCTATTATTGCTAGATATATATGGCTTGCTATTTATTTTATCATAGATATTATAGTAGATTTCAATGTAAACCTGCACTCAGTCGTGCCCGTGATCATCGGAGGGGTCGATCGTGCAGTGCATCTTCGTTTGTCCCATACCCCATACTTCTCGAAGACTTAGATTGGTTCGAAACCCCGAGCGTACAAGATACGAAATCATTTCAAGACTGGCCTCAATTCTCTCGTAGCTTGCTGATTTTGCCACCAGCTGGAGAGGATGGACGAGGAGAACGCCGGCGGGAACTCCCTCCCTCCTGGCGGCAACGCCACCGCCGCCATTTCCCATCGAATCGTCGATTTGGACGAGACGATTCAGACAACAGCGCAGAGCGAAGAGGAAAGGCCTCGCACGGGGCGCGCGGCATTCAACGAGGCATGGAATGCTGGAGACGCTGATCCTGCTCGATACGGCGCCGCCAGACAAGCCGCCGGAGGGGGAGTTTCATGGGGGGCTGGCGTCCGCCAGATCGACCGGACCGGTCAAAACCTCGTCTGCGACTCGGATACCGTCGTCTCGGGCCTCACCATGCCGACCTGGTCGGCCCCTCCCCGCCCATGGGAGCTGGAGGTGGGGGTCGATGCCAAGCGTAATGGTCAGTACGAGGACCCGACAGATCCTTGCTATACGATTGATGACAAGTCCAATCGCTCCCGCAACACACGAAGTACGTCAGCGTCGTCTCGCAGCAGCCAAGAGACGTTTTGGAACAAGCGACGCAGTCGCTTCGTCATCATTCCCGTCGCTGTATTCGTCCTTTTGACAGTTGGCGCTGTTGTAGGTGTCATGCTGGCGGGGCAAAGTGACAGCGAAAGAGAAACCAACCCATCAGGTTATAGTTCGCAGGTGATTGTAGACGACTTCGTCTTCTTTCCGACGCCCACGCCAACCATATCAAATGGATCTGTGAGCGAGAGCTCCGACATCCTCGATCTTACCGATTCGCCCACGCATCATCCTACTCCATCTCCGGCCACCAGGGCGCCTACAGTATCGCCCACGGAATCGCCCACGGAATCGCCAACAGCATCTCCCACGGCATCGCCCACGGCATCACCCACCGGCCCTCCGTGCACGGTCTGCACCGATGTCAGGACGCAGTACATGATAGACAACGACAAGTGGTGCGACTCGTGGGAATATGCTTACCAACAGCATTGCAATGCCAAAGTGTACTGGGAGTCGAATAAGTTCTGCCAGTACAGCTGCTTCGTCCAGGGAGTTGGGTATGATGGGGATCTCTGTTGCCCCGAGGACACAAATGGCCAGACCCAAGTGCTTTCCCCGAGAGCAGATGACGGTCAATGACAAAATCACATACATACAAACTGACAGTGAATTAAGCTAAATAAAAAAAATTGAAAAATTGTTCTGTCTCTCTACAACTTGCTTTCCCTCTTGATTTCACGTCATCGGCCTCTTATTTCCACCCACCCTCCCTCCTGTCTCCAGCTGTGGCAAATACCAATGGCCAAAAGATACCCGGATATAGTGATGCCGTGTGACCTGTAAACCCGAGGCCTAAGGTACCCGGGATTGAGCAAAGGTTCATAGATACAAACCTTGGACATGAAAAGTAACATAATGTAGCACAGAAGATCGCGCAGTATCCTTTTCGATTTTAAACCCTGACCCAACCCGGAGTAAAATCAAACTCTTTGAGTCGTGCCTGTGTTCCCACGTCGGAAGGTAATGGACCCATCCCCGTGTTGTCCTGTAACGATTCGCCAGGCGCGGAAGGGAGGATCGCAAAATTGCCGCCCTGTTGTTTTCGGCCCGGGACTTGGGCAGATCTTGCTGAAAAAGTTGTTGGTCCTATCCCCTGTGCATACTCATTCGACCAAGCCCATCACAGGTGTTGGACCAAGCGAACGACATTGGCGAGTTCGGGCGAAAGCTTCACTTTTCTCGCAGCGTGCTGTATTGGCCCAATTGCGCTTGAGAGGAAAACTTCCTCAAACCCACATACGCACCTCGGGGCTTTACTGATAACAGGAAGTTGAAGTGTGCCAGTAATACAAGTATAGAAAAAGGCGGTCATTCATAATATCTGAACGCCAGCATCCGGTATGTATCAGCCGCCTACTCGAGCTCCTCCAGGCGGCGATGCCGCCGCAATTGCCAATCGGGTCATTGACTGCGACCTGACTCTCACTGAGCCACCCAGCAAGCACGATGTGGAGGAACCCGCTCGACGCAACGCCGCCAAAAATGCCGCCGCAGCTGCCGCTGCCGGAGGTGGAGTGTCGTGGGGCGGTGGCGTTCGCCAGATTGACAGGACAGGACAGAACCTCGTCTGCGACTCTGATACCGTCGTCTCGGGCCTAACCACGCCGACGGCAATTGACGGCCCCCGTCCTTGGGAAGTCGGGCATGATACCAATCCCACGGAGCAGTACGACGACCCGACGGATCCTTGCTACACGGTGGATGGAGGCGAATCCGCCCCATCTGGAAGCTCCACAACTCATGACGACTCCCAAGGTTCAAGCAGCACAAACATTTCGGCGCCCACAGTAGAACCCTTTTGGAACAACCCTCGCAACCGCATGGTCGTTGGGCCATTTGCTGTGATCCTTATGGTAGTAGTTGGCGTGGTTGTCGGTGTCATGGTGGGCGGAGGAACGGAAGAAAGACAAGGCAGCAACGCAGCAAACGCCAATCAGCAGCAGATGGGAGTCGACGGCATCGATCTTACTTTCGCTCCGTCGCTCGAGCCCTTCACAACGCAAGGAGTCGTCACAGTGAGGACGGCCAGTCCCACTACTGAAAGTCCGTCCGAGTCTCCTACGCACGTCCCGACGCTTTCCCC